>Ga0310696_10006847_pt1 | contig 13460 bp, 7 predicted proteins | sample AusTroGonzalo_MG_4_FD_203885 | JGI IMG/M metagenome (GOLD analysis project Ga0310696, IMG submission 203885) | Bovine rumen microbial communities from tropical cattle in Woodstock, Queensland, Australia - Gonzalo_02 (v2) (version 2) | ecosystem: Host-associated > Mammals > Digestive system >... | reverse complement strand
TCAAAGATGGGGCAATGGATAGAAGTACAGATTCGTTCTGACCGCATGGATGAAGTGGCAGAACAGGGATTCGCTGCCCATTGGAAATATAAGGACGGACTCGAGGATGAAGAGTACACCGAGGATGAGGCAGAACTAAATGACTGGCTCCGTACCATTAAGGAGATCCTTGACGACCCGCAGCCCGATGCCATGGACTTCCTCGACACCATCAAACTCAACCTCTTTGCCAACGAGATATTTGTCTTTACACCCAAGGGCGAGATCAAGACGATGCCTGCCGGCTGTACAGCCCTCGACTTTGCATTCTCCATACACACCTTCCTCGGCAGCCACTGCATCGGGGCCAAGGTTAATCACAAACTAGTACCACTCAGCCACAAACTGAACAGCGGCGATCAGGTGGAGATTCTGACTTCGAAGTCACAACATGTCAGTCCGTCGTGGATCAATTTCGTATCCACCGCCAAGGCGAAAGCCAAAATACAGGCCATCCTGCGCCGTGACAGCAGAGAGACCCTGAAAGCAGGAGAAGATATCCTACAAGAATTCCTCAAAAAGAACGAGATGGATATGACACCGGCCATCATCGACCAGTTGGCTGAGTTCCATGACATCCCCAAACGGAATGACTTCCTGATTGCCTTGGGTGAGAAAACGGTGCTACTAAGTGAAAAAGATCTAGACGAACTGCATGGCAACAACAAAAAGCAGGACGGCAAGTCGGGCTGGCGTAAGTACATCCCGTTTATTGGCAACAAAAAGGAAGATTTGCCCAAGCAAGAACTCTTTATCGTGCCGGAGAAGTTCAACCGCAAGAAGCCTATCTACATTTCAGAAGAGAACATCAACCAGTACAAATTCATGGGCTGTTGCCATCCCATACCTGGCGACGATGCCCTCGGTTATATCAATAACAAAAATCAGATTGAGATTCACAAACGCGCATGTCCTGTGGCTGCCAAACTAAAGACCAGTTACGGCAACCGCATCCTGGATATCAAGTGGGACATGCATAAGAAACTTTTCTTCGATGCAACAATACGCTTAGGTGGTATCGACCGTGTAGGACTACTCAACGAGGTGACACAAATTATCTCTGCACAGATGAATGTAAACATCCACACCGTGAACATCACTTGCGAGGGGGGTATCTTCGATGGTTCCATCGAACTGCGCGTTCACGACCGCGATGATGTCAAGACCATCATAGACAACCTCAAATCGGTTGCCGACCTAAAAGAGATCTCACAAATAATCTAATTACTGCAGATAGTCGAGTTGCTTTTTCAAGGCTTGCAGTTCCGTACGGACACCGATAAGTGTCTCAAGCACATCGGTCTTCTTATCGGCGCCCTTACGGTTCTGACTTAAAATTTTCTTGGCAGCGGCAAGTTTGAAGCCGCGCACCTTGACAAGATTATGAATCACACGAATCTGCTCAATATCCTTTTCCTGATACTGACGTATCTTAGCGGGACCGCTTGTCTTCGGTTTCAGGTATGGAAATTCCTGTTCCCAGTAACGAAGCGTACTCTCATTCAATCCAAACATCTTAGCGACTTCGCTGATGTTGTAATACAACTTGAGGTTTTTGTTCAGATTCAGTGCCATATTCGTATCCTTTTATTATAAATTTGCCAATTCTATGACCTTATCGATGGCAGCAGACAGGCCATCCACGTTCTTACCGCCTGCCTGAGCGAAGTGAGGCTGTCCGCCACCACCACCCTGAATCAGTTTAGCGGCCTCGCGCACCATCTGTCCGGCATTCAGACCATGATCGGAAACCATATCGTCACTCATCATAATTGAGAGTTGGGGTTTGTTGTCTGCGTGGGTACCCAGTACACAGAGCAGGGAGCCCTCAACAGCAGCACGTATCTTAAAAACCAGATCCTTGGCACCTGCAGGACTCATCGGCACTACTGCAGCAACGACCTTGATTCCATTTATGTTACGAGCGTTCTCAACCAATCGCTGGGCAGTACGTTCTACAGCCTGAGCCTGGAAACCTTCGATTTCCTTCTTCATGGAATCGTGTTCCTCAACGTATTTTCGGATAACACCCTGCAAGTCCTTGGCATTGTTGAAGAACGATTTGACTGCCTTCAACGTGTCTTCCAACTGATATAGCAACTCCTCGCACTCCTTACCAGTCTTCGCCTCAATACGACGGATGCCGGCAGCCACACTGCTCTCGGCGAGAATCTTGAAGAAACCGATGCGACCTGTTGAGGAAGCATGAATACCACCACAGAACTCGCACGACGGACCGAAACGCACCACGCGTACCTTATCACCGTATTTCTCACCGAAGAGGGCGATAGCGCCTAATTTCTTGGCCTCCTCGAAGGGGACGTCGCGATGTTCGTCGAGTTGGATATCCTGACGGATCATATCGTTCACCATACGCTCCACTTCACGAATCTGCTCGTCACTCACCTTCTCAAAATGAGAGAAGTCGAAACGCAACGTATCAGGCGATACGAACGACCCCTTCTGCTCTACATGATCGCCCAGAACCTGCTTCAAGGCATAGTCGAGCAGGTGGGTAGCGGTATGATTGGCGGCAGAAGCATCACGTTTGTCAGTATCCACACAGGCCATGAACTGGGCCGTGGGATCCTTCGGCAACTGCTTCACGATGTGTACCGTCTGATTGTTCTCGCGCTTGGCATCAATGATGTCGATGGTCTCAGCCTCATTGCAGATGACACCACAATCGCCGACCTGTCCACCCATCTCGCCATAGAACGGTGTATAGTCGAGCACCAGTTCATAGAATTCGTTCTTCTTCTGCGTCACCTTGCGATAACGGAGAATGCGACACTCGTATTCCGTATAGTCATAACCCACGAACTGCTGTTCGCCTGCGGCGAGTTCCGTCCAGTCGGAATTCTCAACGGCAGCGGCATTGCGGGCACGCTCCTTCTGCTTCTGCATCTCCACGTTGAACTGCTCCTCGTTAACGGTAAAGCCATTCTCACGACAAATCAGTTCCGTGAGGTCGAGCGGGAAACCGTATGTATCAAAGAGGCGGAAAGCCTGTACACCGTCGAGTTCTTTCTTGCCCTCTGCCTTCAACTGATCCATCGCATCACTGAGCATACCGATACCCTTATCCAAGGTACGCAGGAAGGATTCTTCCTCTTCCTTAATCACCTTGGTAATCAGTTGCTGCTGGGCCTTCAGTTCTGGGAAGGCATCACCCATCTCGGCAACGAGCGTAGGCACAAGTTTATGCAGGAAACCATCCTTCTGTCCAAGGAAGGTATAGGCATAGCGCACGGCACGGCGCAGGATACGACGAATCACATAGCCCGCCTTCGCATTCGAAGGCAACTGTCCGTCAGCAATCGAGAAACTGACAGCACGAAGATGATCAGCACAAACGCGCATAGCGACATTGATATCGTCCTGTTCCTTGTCAACCTCACCCTCTTCGAAAGTGGTATATTTCATTCCTGTGATAGCCTCCTCAGCCTTGATGATGGGCTGGAAGATGTCAGTATCATAGTTGGAGTGCTTGCCTTGCAGCATACGAACAAGACGCTCAAAACCCATACCCGTATCAATCACGTTCATCGACAGTTTCTCGAGCGAGCCGTCTGCCTTGCGATTGAACTGCATAAACACAAGGTTCCATATCTCAATCACCTGCGGATCGTCCTGATTCACCAACTCACGGCCACTCTTTCCGCTGGCAGCACGCTGCTCAGGGGTACGAGAATCCACATGAATCTCGGAGCAAGGGCCACAAGGACCCGTATCGCCCATCTCCCAGAAGTTATCGTGCTTATTGCCGTTGATGATATGATCCTCAGGCACATGCTTGGCCCAATACTTGGCAGCCTCATCGTCGCGAGGAATGTTTTCCTCTGGTGACCCCTCGAACACCGTCACGTAGAGATCGGCAGGATTCAACTTCAGTACATCCACAAGATATTCCCACGCCATATCGATGGCGCCTTCCTTGAAATAGTCGCCAAACGACCAGTTGCCAAGCATCTCGAACATCGTGTGGTGATAGGTATCATGGCCCACTTCCTCGAGGTCATTATGCTTACCGCTGACTCGGAGGCACTTCTGAGTGTCGGCACGGCGACGCGGCTCTGGGTCGCGTGTTCCTAATATGATATCCTTCCACTGGTTCATACCAGCGTTGGTAAACATCAGTGTGGGGTCATCTTTGATGACCATCGGGGCAGAGGGCACGATAGCGTGCTGTTTCGACTCAAAGAACTTCTTGAATGAGTCGCGAATCTCATTTGCTGTCATTTCTATTTCTGATTTACAATTTTGCTTGCAAAATTACACATTTCTTTTGAAAAAACAAAAGGATTTCCAAAATAAAACCGTCAAAGTGTAATAAAAAAAGAAAAATGGCAAATTAACCCGAATTATTTCCATAGTTATAAAAAATTTGTTTCTTAACTATGAAAAAAGTTTTCCTTAACCATGTGGCATTTTTTTTCGAATTTTCCTCGTCTTTTTCGTTAAAATTTTGTACCTTTGCAGCAGAATACTAAAGACCATAAAGAATGGACGACGAAATAAGAGACGAGGAGATTTTGGAACAACAGGAGTCGGAAGGCGCAGCAGAAGGCCATTCCGACTATAAGCCCGTGAACCGCTTCGATGCAGCAGCGGTACATCATCTGAGCGGCATGTATCAGAACTGGTTTCTGGACTATGCTTCCTATTCCATTTTAGATCGCGCCATTCCTCACATAGAGGATGGCTTTAAGCCCGTACAGCGGCGTATCATGCACTCTATGAAGCGCATGGACGACGGCAGATACAACAAAGTGGCGAACATCGTGGGGCACACCATGCAGTTCCACCCTCACGGTGACGCCTCCATTGGCGACGCTCTTGTGCAGATGGGACAGAAGGATTTACTCGTAGACACCCAAGGTAACTGGGGCAACATCCTCACTGGCGACAAGGCCGCAGCCCCTCGATACATCGAGGCCCGTCTGAGCAAGTTTGCCCTGGACACCGTCTTCAACCCCAAGACCACCGAATGGCAACTCTCTTACGACGGACGAAACAAGGAGCCCATCACGTTGCCCGTAAAATATCCCCTGTTGCTGGCACAGGGGGCTGAGGGTATTGCAGTAGGACTATCCACAAAAATCCTTCCCCATAATTTCTGTGAAATCTGTGATTCAGCCATCCAATACCTACATGGACAGGAGTTCCACCTCTATCCGGATTTCCTGACGGGCGGCAGTATCGACGTGTCGAAATACAACGACGGTCAGCGAGGCGGTGTATTAAAGGTACGAGCCAAAATAGAAAAACTCGACCAGAAGACACTCGTTATCCGTGAACTCCCCTACTCCAAAACCGTCGGCACCCTCATTGAAAGCATCACAAAGGCCATTGAGAAAGGTAAGATCAAAGCCAAGCGTGTGGACGACCTGACCTCTGCTCAGGTAGAGATTCAGATACATCTGATGCCAGGCGTATCGAGCGACAAGACCCTTGATGCCCTCTATGCCTTTACGGATTGTGAAATCAGCGTTTCGCCCAACTGTTGTGTCATCAAAGAGGAGAAGCCACAGTTCCTTACTATTAGCGACGTGCTCATTCACAATGTGGAACATACCAAGGACCTGATCCGTCAGGAACTGGAAATCCGCAAAAACGAACTGTTAGAGCAACTCCATTTTCAGTCGTTGGAAAAGATCTTCATCGAGGAGCGCATCTATAAGGATCGTCAGTTCGAGCAGGCCCCCAACATCGACAAGGTCTGTGAACACATCGATGATCGTCTGACACCTTATTACCCCACCCTTATACGCGAGGTAACCAAGGATGATATCCTGAAACTGTTGGAAATCAAGATGCAACGCATCCTGAAGTTCAACAAGGAAAAGGCGGACGAACTGATGGCACGTATCAAGGCGGAGATAGAGGAGATTGACCGTGACCTGGCCAACCTGGTGGAAGTGACTGCCAGTTGGTTCCAATTCCTGAAGGACAAATATGGCAAGGATCACCCTCGCCTCACAGAGATTCGTAATTTCGACACTATCGAGGCTACGAAAGTGGCTGAGGCCAACCAGAAACTCTATATCAACCGCACCGACGGCTTCATCGGTACTGGTCTGAAGAAGGATGAATTTGTCTGTAACTGTTCCGACATCGACGATATTATCATCTTCTACAAAGACGGTAAATACAAAGTCATCCGTGTGGCTGAAAAAGTGTTCGTTGGCAAGAACGTGCTCCACCTGCAGGTGTTCAAGAAGAACGATTCACGCACCATCTACAATGTGGTCTATCGTGACGGAAAAAAAGGTTTCTACTATATGAAACGCTTCAATGTGACTTCAATGACCCGTGACAAGGAGTATGACCTGACTCAAGGAACGCCCGGCTCGAAGGTGATGTACTTCACTGCCAATCCAAATGGTGAGGCGGAAGTCATCAAGGTCACCCTCGATCCGAATCCCAAGTTGAAGAAGATATTCATCGACCAGGACTTCTCGGAAGTGATGATTAAGGGGCGCACCTCGAAAGGTAACCTGCTGACCAAGAACCCCGTACACCGTATCGGACTGAAGAGTCACGGACATTCGACACTCGGTGGAAGGAAAGTGTGGTACGATCCAGACGTGAACCGCCTGAACTACGACGAGCACGGACGACTGCTCGGAGAATTTTACGACGAAGACCAGATACTCGTCGTCCTCGACAATGGCGATTTCTACCTGACCACCTTCGACCTAAACATCCATTTTGAAGAGAACATCCTGCGCATTGAGAAATACGACGCTAACAAGGTTTGGACGGCTGTACTCTTCGACGCAGACAATCAGGGCTATCCTTATCTAAAACGATTCTTGATGGACGCCTCAAAGAAAAAGCAGAACTGGCTCAGTGAGAATCCTGCCTCAAAACTCATCCTGTTGACAGATGTCGTCTATCCGCTTATCAAGGTTACTTATGGCGGAGCCGATGAATTCAGGGGCTCCGAAGAGATTGATGCTGAGCAGTTTATCGCCGTCAAGGGCTTCAAGGCCAAAGGCAAACGCATCAGCACCTACCAGATCGAAAGTATCGAGGAACTGGAGCCCACCCGTTTCCCAGAAACTAAGGAATCTGACAATTCTGAGGAATCAAGTGACCCAGAAGAAGACCTTGATCCCGATGCTGGCAAGAGCGAGGAACAGGTACGCGATGAACTCACAGGACAACTAAGACTATTCGATGATGAGGATTAGTAGGTTCCTTCTCACTTTATTGATATTAATAGGCAGTACCGCCGCTGCCCAGCCTACAGACTCTACCCGTATTCGTACTTCGGTACACATGTTGGGAGTGGGTAGCACCAATATCCTTGACACCTATCTGTCACAGGAGAAGTTTTCCGGTGTGGGACTCTCCTACCTCTATCTGAGCGAATGGCAAGGTTCGAACTATCGTTGGAGCACAATTATGCAACAGGAAGTCAACTTTGCTTCTACCCAAGACCGAAGTGAGAAGGCCACAGAACTACAAGGCGACTATAGTTTCTTCTGGGGAAAGTATTACAATTGGAACATTCTGGACCATCGGCTCAAGATACAGGCCGGAGGTCTAGTTAACGCCAATATCGGTTTCATCTACAACACCGTAAACTCCAATAATCCGGCACAAGCACGTCTTTCTGCCCAATTAATGCCATCAGGCATTGCCACATACAACTTCTCTCTATGGGAAAAGCATTTCGCCCTGCGGTATGAACTAGAACTGCCACTCGTAGGCATTATGTTCAGCCCCAACTACGGACAATCCTACTATGAGATTTTCAGTCAGGGCAACTACGACCACAATGTGGTACCTACAACATTTATCAGTGCTCCCAACCTACGCCAGCAACTGTCCATCGACTGGAATGCCGGACGAACATGGACTCTCCGTATCGGCTATCTGGGCCATTACCAACAGGCCCAAGTGAACAACCTCAAATCGCATATCTATGTCCATCGGGTAATGATAGGCATCGTCAAGCGATTCCAAACCCTCCGCTACCGTCCATGAAACATCTCTGCATCTCCCTACTTAGCCTGATGGCTCTACTCTCCCTCGCCTCCTGTGTTGATGAGGAGGAATTGCCAAACACCCCACAGGGCAACTTTGAGGCCCTTTGGAAAATTATTGACGAGCATTACTGCTTCTTCGATTACAAGCAACATGAATACGGACTGGACTGGAACAACATTTATAATAAATATAATGTACGCGCGAAAGAAAACCTCAATAGGGAGCAACTCTTTGAAGTTCTTACCGATATGTTAAGCGAACTGAAAGACGGCCACGTAAACCTATCGACAGCCTTCGACTATGGACGCTACTGGGCTTGGCACGAAGACTATCCTACCAATTTCAGTGACACTCTGCAACGCATCTATCTCGGAACCGACTACCGTATCGCCTCCAGCCTCCAATACACCATACTTGACGACAATATCGGCTATGTCTACTGCGGCAGTTTCCAGAATGGCATTGGCGAAGGCAATCTCGATGAAGTCATACAATACCTGATGCTGTGCAACGGACTGATCCTTGATATCCGCAACAATGGAGGAGGAAATCTGACCTATGCCGAAAAACTGGCCGCACGGTTCTGTCATGAAAAGACATTGGTTGGCTACCTGCAACACAAAAACGGCAAGGAGCACAACAATTTCTCTGAGATGAAAGAGCAATACATCGAGCCATCCAGTAATATGAGGTGGCAAAAGCCTGTTGTGGTTCTGACAAACCGCCACGTGTTCAGTGCTGCCAATGAATTTACCAAGTATATGAAATGTATGCCGCAGGTAAAGATTGTCGGCGACAAGACAGGCGGTGGTGCAGGCCTGCCCTTTTCCAGTACACTACCCAATGGATGGACTGTCCGTTTCTCAGCCTGTCCGATGTATGACCGGCAGCGCCAGCATACGGAGTTTGGCATAGAGCCTGACTATCCTGTCAGTCAAAAAGATGCAGATTTTTCCGACGGGAAAGACACTTTGATAGAATTTGCCCGTAAACTTTTGGTGGAATAAATAAAATTTTGTACCTTTGCACCCGCGTTTTCAGAAAACCACAGATATGCGCTTGTGGCGGAATTGGTAGACGCGCCAGACTTAGGATCTGGTGACTCAGGTCGTGTAGGTTCGAGTCCTATCAGGCGCACAAACATATCCCCGAAATGAGCCAAATGCTATCTTTTCGGGGATTTATCGTACCAAAATGACGGTATTTTATCACAAATTCCCCGTTTTTTTTAAAAAAACATAAAATTTTCTTGGCAGTTTCAAAATAAATTCCTAATTTTGCCACGAATTATGTAGAATCAACATATATATGTCTAATTATAATTTTAAATTCAATGAAAAAGAAAATTATTAATGGAATTCTCTTAGTGGCATTACTTTTCGCCGCTTCGAGTGCATTTGTTTCTTGTAAGGACAATGATTCAGATGTTAAAACAGAACTCTATGCTAAGATTGCTACTCTCCAGCAGCAGATTGATGATTTAAAGCCTGGTATTCCAGGTACGCCAGGTGAGCCAGGTGCTCCAGGTCACTCTCCCGTAGTTACTATTGGTGACAACGGCAATTGGTTTATTGACGGTGTTGACACTGGCAAACCATCTCAAGGAGCCGCAGGCACCCCAGGTCATTCTCCCGTAGTTACTATTGGTGACAACGGCAATTGGTTTATTGATGGCGTTGACACTGGTAAGCCTTCAAGAGGCGAGGACGGCACAGGTTCTTCTTATGACGATACCAATCTGTGGAATAAGATTGCCGAGTTAGAGGCTGCAATTAATGAACTGAAAGGTAAGACATGGGCTACTCAGGAAGACATTGACAAGGCTGTTGCTGCTATCCAGACACAGATCGACGCTCTGAGAGATAAAATTGAAGCCATCTTCAAGACTCAGGTTACCAGTCTGAACATTGATGCTATCAAGAATCCTGTATTTGGTTTCGTTTCTGCTCCCGTAGACGTTCAGTCTAATCTGCTGATGGCTTGCTATGGAAAGACCACAAGTGATGTGGAATTCCCTGTAGGTTCTGGTGAATATATTGCTTTTGCAGACGACCTTCTGACTCTCGATGGTTACGCTGGTAAACTTTATGTTACCGTTAACCCATCAAGTGTTGACTTCAGCGGTAAGACCCTTACTCTTGAGGGCACTTCTGGCAAGGAGGCTCCTGTCACCCTTAGTCCCCTGGTTCCTTCCGAGGAAGAACTCCTGTTTGGTTGGACACGTGCAGCAAATGCTTTCTATGAGACAACTGCTAAGATTCCTGCAAACAAACTGAGTGATGTCGCTATTGACTTAACAAAACAGGATCTTACGGATATTAAGGATGATATTATCTATATTATCAAAAATCGCAAACACACAAAGCGTGGTGCTGTAGAACTGTTGAAGGATATCTACGACCTCTATACAAGAAATATGTTCAGCGCATACCGCTTGAAGGCTACATGGGGCGATGGATACAACACATTCTCTGAAACAAAGATTGCTGCTCTTGCTGTTCAGCCATTGTCATACTCATTCGATCCTGAGGGTGCTGTCACAGAAAAAGAACTTGAGAAGGTAGAAGACGAAATCAATGAGATTTTCGAGATTGATGGTAGCAGTATGGAGCAGAGAGTGAACAAGTTCTGGGACAAGTTCAACAAATTCACCCTTGATAAGGTTATTGGCAACATTAACTACGCTCTGCAGCCATGCCTGTTGGTTCAGGAAGGTAAGAATATGAGCCGTGCTAAATACACCTATAGCGGTGATATCCTGCTCGTTCCTACATCTCGTACTGCTGAGGTATTTGCTCCTGCTTATAAGAAGTACGTAGAGGTCAAATGCGACGGTGAAGTAGTAGAAGGCGAACTGCTGAACAAGGTTATCGACGGTACAGTGCTTGCTATACCTCTGAAACTTGAGTCTGGCAAGAAGTACGATATTGAGTATCAGGCAGTTGACTTCACCGGTGTTGTAAGAGTGAAGAACTACACCATCTATGGTAAGTAATTAACATTTAAGAATTCAAAATAGTAAATAAGAATATGAAAATGAAGAAAACAATATTGTCTTGCCTGCTGGCGCTGGGTTTCCTCACAGCATCCGCACAGGATCAGCAGCCTAAGACTGAATACGTTTTCAATCCTCACTGGTATGTTCAGATTCAGCCTCTGGGCATTCAGCATACCCTTGGTGAGGTTGATTTCGCAGATTTGAATTCATACAACGTACAGGCAGCCTTAGGCCGCCAGTTCAACCCTGTAGTTGGCGCACGCCTCGCCGTTAATGCTTGGCAGAGCAAGGCTGGTTCTAAGATTGGCGTCTACACATACAAGTGGGACTGGAAATATGTTGCACCTTCTGTTGATGTAACATTCAACCTGTCTAACCTCTTCTGTGGCTTCAATCCTAAGCGTGTGTTCAACTTCGGCATCTTCGGAGGTCTGGGAGCCAACATCGGTTTCGACAATGACAAGGCTGCTGATGCAAGGGCACAGATCAAAGCCAATTATCCCTCTCAACCCAACTATTATTTCTGGGACAATGCAGACAATCTTGCCTACCTCTGGAGTGGAACGAAAGTTCGCCTGTTTGGTCAGGCTGGTGTCACAGCAGACTTCAGGATTTCTGACGCTGTCAGCGTTGGTGTTGAACTCAGTGCCAACACCCTGAGTGACAAGTACAACTCAAAGAAGGCTGGCAACTGGGACTGGTACTTCAATGCCCTCGCTGGTGTGAAGATCAACCTTGGTCAGACCTACACAACCCGTGAGATTCCTGTTCCCGAGCCCGAGATCCGCTACGTGGAGAAGATTGTTGAGAAGATCGTAGAGAAGCCCGCTCCCGCTGCTGCTGCAGTTGTTACAGTAGAGCCACTGCGTCGCGACATATTCTTCCTGATCAACAAGACCAACATCCGTCCGTCGGAGGCTCAGAAGGTTAAGGAAATCGCTGACTACCTGAACGAGCACCCCACAGCCAAGGTGATGGTTACCGGTTATGCTGATGCTGGTACTGGTAATAACAGAATCAACGACCGTCTCGCTGCTGGCCGTGCTGATGCTGTTGTAAAGTCACTGAAGAAGGACTACGGAATTGCTGAGTCTCGTATCTCTTACGACAGCAAGGGTTCACGCGTACAGCCGTTCGCAGAGAACGACATGAACCGTGTGTCAATCTGTATTGCTGAGTAATACTGACTAGATATAATAATTTCCCAGCCTTGCATCTTACTGAATCCGGTATGATGAAAGGCTGGGATTTTTAAATAACAAATTATGAAAAGACTGATATTTTTGCTGATAAGTGGCATAACAGCGCTTCCCATACTGGCACAACTCAATGGAGACGGATACTACCGTATTCGAAATACGGGCAGTTACGGCAGGTATCTAACGATATCAAACAACAAGATTGACGAGACGAACAAAAATGCCATTAAAAGAGGTGAGGAAGGTAACGTTTATGGATTGAAGACCATAACAGACCCTATATCTGATCCCAGTACAATTATCTACATTTCGAAAGATAACACAGCAAAAAGCAATAATGCATATAATATTCAAGCACAGGGGGTCAACCCGTTGAAGTTTCTAAAAGATAATGGTGCTGAGTTAAAGATTTATCCTGATGGAGGAAACTACTTATTATATGGCAGCAAAGATGCCATTACTTTATTTTTGGTAGATAATCCGGCTACTGATGGATATATAAAGGTGGCCAGAAAAAATGTATACCCCCAATACCAGACATGGAAACTCTATCCCGTCGACCAAGTAGTGGATTATTTCGCCATTACGCCAGACGAAAAAATCAAAGTAGGAGAAAAATACTATACGACCATCTATGCGAGTTTCCCATTCCAGTTAGGTAAAGGCATGAAGGCATACTCTGTTGTAGGCTCAAAACTTGACTCTGGAATACCATACGCAGAACTTAAAGAGATAAACGGTAAAATCCCTGCTGCAACACCTGTCATCATTGAATGTAGTTCTCTTGACCCGGCAGATAATAAAGTAACATTATTAGCAAGTAATGATGCTCCAGCAGCAATTTCCGGTAACAAACTTAAAGGAGTATATTTCTGCTATGTAAAAATGAAGGGTAATACAGGTCAGGAAAATACATCACCAAATTACCAAGTAATCAAAAACGTCGTTGATTACGATTCCAAGAAGATGAGAGTATTGGGCCTCGTTAACGGAAAACTTGGGTTGGTTGATGCTGATGACGACGCACTTGTAGTTACAGACCTAGGAAGATATCTCCCCGCTAACAAGGCTTATTTCCCCATCGACGAGTCGGTAGCAGAAACCACTGCCAACGGAATTCTGCTACTGGATAAACAAGGTATTGAGGATCTAAGCAAGTTGATTACTGACAATAAAGCCATATTCGAGAAAAACGAAGAAGGCGGAAACACGGTAAGCATTAC
>Ga0310696_10006846_pt1 | contig 13461 bp, 16 predicted proteins | sample AusTroGonzalo_MG_4_FD_203885 | JGI IMG/M metagenome (GOLD analysis project Ga0310696, IMG submission 203885) | Bovine rumen microbial communities from tropical cattle in Woodstock, Queensland, Australia - Gonzalo_02 (v2) (version 2) | ecosystem: Host-associated > Mammals > Digestive system >... | reverse complement strand
ATCCGTCCGCGACAGGGCGGAGACCATCGCGGAGATGACCGCGCTGGACTGCGGCCAGGTCAGGGCCATGACCTTCGTGCCCCAGGTGGGCACACCCATGCAGGACTTCACACCTTACGATTCCACCGAGGAGCTCAAGGCCATCGCCATCATGAGGCTCCTCAACAGGGACAAGCTGATCCCCTGCAGCCTGGACGTGGAAGGCATAGCCGGGCTGAAGACCAGGATCAACGCGGGAGCGAACGTGGTCACATCCATAGTGCCTCCCAGCCAGCACCTCGCGGGCGTGGCACAGCACGAGCTGGACATCGAGAACGGGAACCGTTCCGTGGAGCACGTGTTCGAAATGCTCGAGGATATGGGCCACCACCACGCATCCTCGTCCGAGTACAGGGCGTTCCTTCAGGCCCACAGGCCCCGGAGGGTCGCCTGATGAGGATCGCCATAGTGGGCGGCGCCCTCCAAGGGATGGAGGCAGTCCTTCTGGCCAAGGCCGCGGGATACGAGACCGTGGTCCTGGACAGGAAGCAGTCCGCTCCGGCGATGTCGCTGTGCGACCAGCCTGTCTGTCTGGATCCGACCAAGGACCCCGAAGGCGCATTGAGGATATTCCAGGGATGCGATGCGGTCATCCCGGCATGCGAGGAGATGGACCTCCTCAAGACCCTCGACGGGATGAAGGGGAAGATGGGAGCGCCGCTCCTGTTCGACCTGCGCTCATACAACATCTCGAGCTCCAAGAACAGGTCCAACGAGATCATGGCATCCGTCGGGGTGCCTCTGCCGCAGCCGTGGCCCCAGTGCGGGTTCCCGGCCATAGTGAAGCCTGCATCCCAGAGCGGCAGCGTGGGCGTAACGGTAGCCCACAACGATGACGATGTGAAGAGGGGCCTGGAGATAGTCAAGAGCCTCAACGACGAGCCTGTGATGCAGGAGTTCGTCCACGGTAAGAGCGTCTCCATAGAGGTCATAGGCAACGGCACCACTGCCAAGTCCTATGTGACCACGGAGGTCTGCCTCGATTCCAACTACGATTGCAAAATGGTGCGCTGCAACCCGAACATAATGTCCGAGGAGGACTGCGAGCTGTTCGGGAAGATCGGCAAGGATGTGGCCGAGGCCATAGGGCTGAGCGCCCTCATGGATGTGGAGGCCATACTGACCCCCAAGGGGCTGAGGGTGCTCGAGATAGATGCCAGGATACCCAGTCAGACCCCTGCGGCCATTGAGGCGGCCACGGGAGTGAACCTCCTGGAGGAGCTGACCACGACCGCCCTAGGGAAGCCCGCCGACAGGAAGCCCGTCGAGGGCTCCTCGATCTACCGCCATGTCTATCTCAAGGACGGCAAGCTCCGCTCCAGCGGAGAGAAGGAGTTCGGGCACGTAGTGAGGCCGAGATTCGCACCGGGGCTGTTCGGCTCCGACAATTCCATAACCGATTACGAGCCCGGGAAGGATGAGTGGCACGCCACCCTGATATCTAAGGGCAGGACCGAGCAGGAGGCCGAGGACAGGGCCGCCGCATGTATCGAGAGAATACTCGACGAATGTTCGATAGACGAGTTCCTGGACGGGACTCCGGAGATGATCTGATGACAAGACTCACGCCTGATCTTATTGAGGGGGTACCCGACGATACCCTCGACCTGGATTCGAAACTGATGAAGATGTGCGGGAAGACCGTGAAGCAGCTGGCCCTCGAGGGCGCCGGCGTGGACCACGATGTGGACTTCTCCGGCGTCAGGGTGGCCGTGATCCCGATCACATCCGGTATGGGCGTCATCGGCGGATTCTCCGAATCCGTCAATGCCATCGTCAAGAGGCTCGGCATGCAGAGCTACGTCACCGATTACACGGACGTCAACGGCTTCGACCAGGCGACCAGGGACGGCGTGGACATGATCATGATGGCGGACGATGCGAAGTTCGTCGCCTACAACATCCATGCAGCGAAATCCACCAACAACTCCTGGGGGACCGCAATGGGATACTCCGTGGCCCTCAAGAACGCCGCCCAGGGTGTCGAGGGCAAGGACGTCCTCGTCATAGGTGCGGGACTGGTGGGCACCGAGGCCGTCCAGATCCTGAAATCATGGGGCGCCAACGTGACGGTCACCGATATCAAGTTCGAGAAGGCGAAGGCCCTGGAGGAGCGCTTCGGCGTGAAGGCCCTGGAGGATGTGGAGGCCGCATTGGCCAGCCACAAGTACATCCTCAACGCGGCGCCCGCCATATTCCCCGGAAGGCTGATCGCAGAAGGCGCCGTGGTATCCACGCCCGGTGTGCCCCACTACTTCGACGAGGAGGCCAGGAGCAAGGCCAAGGCCATCATCCACGATCCTCTGGAGATCGGAACCGCCATGATGGCGGTCAACAGCGCTCTGTTCTCGATGAAGCACTGACAACACCGAGGGGCCCACCGGCCCCAGGGGCCATTACGGCCGTCCGCGCTGCCCACACCTTATTTATACCTATTTTTATAGTACGAGGCGGGGAACAGAAATGACACTAAGACTAGGTGTTCCGAACAAGGGAAGGCTCAACGAGAGGACCATCGAGCTCCTCACAAGGTCTGGAATAGACCTGGGAGAGGACATCGGAAGAAGGCTCTATCTCAAGGCCAAGAACCAGGACATCGAGATCATCTTCGTCAGGGCGCAGGATGTGCCGATATTCGTGGACGAGGGTGCCATCGATATGGGAATCACAGGGATCGATGAGACCGCCGAATCCGGCAGGGACCTCAAGAAGATCCTCGACCTCAGGTTCGGATACTGTCATCTCGCCGTCGCTGTTCCCGAGGACTCGGGCATCACCGATGCCTCCCAGATAAAGGACGGCAGCAGGATCGCCACATCCTTCCCTAATCTGACGAGGAAGTACTTCCAGGACATGGGAAAGGAAGTCAAGATCATCACGGTCACCGGAGCATGCGAGATCATGCCGTACATGGGAGTGGCCGATTACATCTCGGACCTCGTCTCCACCGGATCCACCCTGAAGACCAACAGGCTCAGGGAGGTCGGCTCGATCATAGAGTCGCAGGCGGTCGTCATCACATCGGAGAAGGCCCTCGCCAAGAACGGGCAGATCATCCAGGATGTGGTGGATTCGTTCGAGAGCATCATCGTCGCCGAGAACAAGAAGTACATCATGGCGGACATCCCCAAGGACAAGCTCGGCGATGTGGAGAAGATCATCCCCGGCATCGGAGGCCCCACAGTCCTCGAGATAGCCGGCAACGATGACTACCTCGCTGTGCACGCGGTCATCGACGGGAAGGACGTCTTCAAGACCATCGCGGAGCTCAAGAGGCTCGGCGCCAAGGGCATACTGACGACACCCATAGAGAGACTGGTGAACTGAATGGACCGCAGCGTAATGAGGTCCACCACCCGCGACTTCGTCAAGTACTATAATCCGGAGCTCCACGGCGAGCTCAGGCTGGACACCAACACGAACGTGCTCGGTTCCAATCCTGCGGCGGAGAAGTATCTCAGGGAGCACACCTGGGACCTCAACGGGTATCCCAACACCTACTCGGACGGCCTGAGGCAGGCCCTGGCGGACCTGTACGGCCTGGAGGCCGACAACATCATCGCCGGGAACGGTTCCGACGAGATGCTGGACGTGATATTCAAGACCTTCACCGACATGGGGGACAACTCAGTCGTCCCCGTCCCCTCGTACACCCTGTACGACTACTTCGTGAAGCTGAACGGAGGAAAGGCACTGGAGGTCGACCTCACCGAGGACTACCAGCTGGACGTGGACCGCATGGTAAAGCAGGATGCGAAGATCGCTATCATGCCGTCGCCCAACAACCCCACTGGTAACTGCTTCAGGACCAAGGACATCGAGGAGATCCTCTCCAGGTTCGAGGGCATAGTCGTCGTCGACGAGGCGTACGCGGAATACTCGGACAACGCATTCGTCAGAAGGGTCGAGGAGTTCGACAATCTCGTGGTGCTCAGGACGTTCTCCAAGGCATACGCCATGGCAGCACTGCGCGTGGGATACGCCGTATCCAACAAGAAGCTGGCGGACATGATGATCTGCGTCAAGATCCCCTACTCCCTGAACATGGTCAGCGAGGGAGCGGCCATAGCCGCCGTCAAGGATCAGGAGTTCATCAGGAGGAGCGTGGACATGGTGAGGGAGCAGAGGCCCAAGCTCGATGCCGGCCTCAGGAAGCTCGGCTTCGAGACGTTCCCATCGGATTCCAATTTCATAATGGCCAGGTCCCCGATAGACCACAAGGTCCTCGTGGACGGCCTCAAGCAGCGCGGAGTGCTCATCCGCGACTTCGGAGCCAAGCGCAGGACGGAGAACTGCGTCAGGACCACCGTCGGTACGGCGGAGCTCAACGCAATACTGCTGGAGAAGGCCGAAGAGGTGATCTCCGGATGCCGCTGAAGATCCACATCACCGATTACGGGGTGGGCAACCTCTACTCCATACGCAGGTCCCTGGAGGCATGCGGGGCAGAGGTCAAGGTCATCGGCGACATGTCCGAGCTCAGGGATGCGGAGTGCATCGTGTTCCCCGGCGTAGGAGCCTTCGACAGGACCATGCAGAAGCTCCTTCCCATGAGGGAGGAGATATGCGACATGCTGAATTCCGGCATGCCCGCTCTGGGCATATGCATAGGCATGCAGATACTCTTCGAGGGCAGCGACGAGGGCCAGTCCCCCGGCCTTGGATTCCTGAAGGGCAGGGTCCGCATGCTGGAGAGGGAGATGATCCCTCACATGGGCTGGAACCAGGTCGCATCGGACGACCCCCTTCTGGACGGTGTCCCCGACAAGAACTTCTACTTCGTCCACTCCTACTTCGGCGATCCCGGGGAGGAGGGCATCACGCTGGGCACCACCGAGTACGAGGGGAAGCCGTTCCCGTCGTTCTTCAGGAAGGCCAACACTTACGGCACCCAGTTCCATCCCGAGAAATCCAGCGCATCCGGCAGGAAGGTGCTCCAGAACTTCATATCGTTCGCGGAGGGACAGCTTTGAGGATCATCCCGGCGGTCGACGTCATGGACCATCAGGTTGTCCAGCTGGTGGGCGGGAAGCCCGGAAGCCAGCAGATCGTCATGCCCGACCCGATGGAGGTCGCCCGCATGTGGGTGGACCGCGGCGCAGAGTACCTGCACCTCGTGGATCTGGACGGAGCGTTCGGCAACGAGGGCAACCTGGAGACATTCAAGAGGATCACAGCCGAGATCGGCGTGCCTACGGAGATAGGCGGAGGGATCAGGGACGTCTCCACCATAGACGACCTGGTATCCGCCGGCGTGGACAGGATAATAGTCGGCACGAAGGCGGTCAAGGACCCCGAATGGCTCGCCGAGATGGCGGACCGCCACCCTGGGAGGATAGTCCTCTCGTTGGACACCAAGGGCGGGAAGATAGCCATCAAGGGCTGGCAGGAATCTGCCCAGATCTCAGTCGAGGAGATGTTCGACCGCATCAGGGACCTTCCTCTGGCGGCGGTGCTGAACACGAATGTGGACGTCGAGGGCCAGCGCAAGGGCATCGACGCCGACCAGGCTAGGGATTTCATAAAGAGGTGCCCCTGCCCGGTGATATCGTCGGGAGGCGTCACGTCCATCGAGGATGCGGAGATACTGTCATCCGCGGGCGCAGAGGGCGCAGTCGTCGGTTTGGCCATGTATACGGGCATGATTTGTCCGTGGAAGTGGACCACTCCTTGGTTGGTTTAATACCAAGTCTTATTAGTCAGTAAATTTTACTAAATCGTGAGGAGTTGAAAAACCCCGTGAAAGTTCCTTGCGAGATGATAGTGACCTACATCCTGCCCACTGCCAAAGGGGCACTGGCCCGCCAGTTAGTCAATGAGCACGGGCTCACGCAGGTGGAGGTGTCCAGGCTTTTCGGCGTCACCAGCGCCGCTATATCCCAGTACATCAAGGGCACACGGGGAGGCAACGAGCTCATCGACAAGAGCGCCTACCGCGACGACTTCTACGAGTACATCTCATCGATGGCCTCCGAGATAATGCTAGGTCTTCCAGTGTCGGAGGCATTATGTAATATCTGTGATTATGTGAAGAGCAACGGACTTCTCCGCGCCCTGTACGTCTACGAGGGATATTCCCCGGACAAGCTGGACGTGTTCGAGTGTCCTCGCATAATACTAAGATCCGACAGTGAATGAGATGAAGGCAGATTACGACAACTGCTCCCTTGTCGTGGGGCGCTTCCAGCCGCTGCACAGGGGACATATGGAGGTCATACGCAAGTGCGCGGAGGAATCCGAGCACCTGACCATCGGTATAGGAAGCGCGCAGTACTCCCACACACCGGAGAACCCCTTCACAGCCGGTGAGCGTTACATGATGATCAACAAGTCCATGAGGGAGTACGGCATCAGCAACTACAGCATAGTGCCCATCGAGGACCTCAACAGATACCCGGTCTGGGTGGCCCATGTGGTCTCCCTGGTGCCGCCCTTCAGGAGGGTGTACACCAACAACCCTCTGACGAAGCGTCTCTTCGAGGAGTCCGGGTTCGAGGTCAGGGCATCCCCGCTATACAACAGGGAGCTGTTCTCCGGCACCGAGATCAGGCGCAGGATCGTCGATGGGGAGGAATGGCGCTCCCTGGTCCCGGACAGCGTGGCCGCGGTCATCGACGACATAGACGGCGAGACCAGGATCAAGCAGATCAGCCGTGGTTCATATGACGCTCCGCTCCGAGGCCGAGGCCCTTGCAGGCACGCTCAGGTCGAGGGGACTGAGGATGTCCGCCGCCGAATCCTGCACCGGCGGGATGATAGGCTGCGTCATGACCGACGCCCCCGGCTCATCCGAGGTGTTCCTGGGTAGCGCCGTGGTTTATTCCAATCAGGCCAAGGAGGACATCCTGGGGGTCGATCACGATACACTGCTGGCACATGGGGCGGTGAGCGAGGAGACCGCCAGGGAGATGGCGGTCGGCGCCGTCAGGGCATACGGCAGCGATGTGGCCGTCGCTGTGACGGGCATCGCGGGTCCCGGAGGGGCCACCGAGCAGAAACCCGTGGGATTGGTCTACATAGCGGTGGCCGACGGCCCCCGCACGATTGTCACGAGGAATCTGTTCGAAGGCGGAAGGGACGAGGTCAGGAGGCAGGCCGCATCCGAGGCTATCAGGCTGCTGAAGGATCTGGCGGAGGGATTGTTGTGAGGTTCGAGAGGCAGAGGCCTATATTCGGCGACGAAGGTCAGAACAGGATAATGAACGCAGTCGTGGGCATCGTGGGATGCGGAGGTCTCGGCGTCAACGTGATAACGCAGCTCACCTTGGCCGGCGTATCGCATTTCATCCTTTGCGACCATCAGATCCCGGAGCTGTCCAATCTGAATCGCCAGTTCATATACGCCGCAGGGGACCTGAGGCCCAAGGCCATGATCTCTGCGGAATGGATCCTGGCGCTGAATCCCGGTGCGGAGGTCCAGTCCAACTCCGAGCCGCTCACCGAGCTAAACTGGGATTTGTTCTCGGGCTGCGACATACTCGTGGACTGCCTCGATTCATTCGAATCCAGGATGGTCCTCTCTGATATGGCGGAGCACTTCGGCGTACCGCTGGTCCACGGCGGAGTAAGCGGCATGGACGGCCAGATAGCCGTCTGCATCCCGGGGAGGACGAAGAGCCTCAGGGAGATGCTGGGGACCATGAAGAGCCCGGAGGGGCCTGTCCCGTCTGTAGGGGCCGCGGTGTCGTGCATAGCCTCGATGGAGGCCCTTGAGGTCCTGAAGATCATATCCGGCATGGGCACGGAGAACGAGGGAAAACTGATTACCGTCGACATGTCTGGCTGGACGACGGATTCGGTCGATTTCAGAAATGCATGACAGGACTCCATCATAGATGCCTGAGAACATCTTATTTAGTCGCGCGATGTTCCGAGGGATATGGAGCACATAATGACCGGCAAGGTCAAAGAGGTCTACAAGGTGGACGACGACACTTTGGAGTTCGCCTATACCAACAACATTTCCGTTTTCGACAAGATCATTCCCTCGCAGATCCCCCACAAGGGCGAGACCCTGTGCAGGACCGCGAAGTACTGGTTCGGCCTTCTCTCCAAGGAGGGCATCAACAACCACTACATCAGCGAGCCCTCCCCCGACAGGATGAGGGTCAAGAGGGTCGACATCATCAGGGATTACAGCAAGATCAACGGCAGCACCAAGAACTACCTCATCCCGCTGGAGGTCATCTGCAGGTACTATGCCGCAGGATCCCTCATGGACAGGATCAAGGACGGCAAGGTCAAGCCCCAGGACCTCGGATTCCCCGCGGACCACGTGGTCAAGGAGGGCGAGAAGCTCCCCAAGCCGTTCATCGAGTGCACCACCAAGCTGGAGGCCCACGACGAGAACCTCACCGACGAGGAGGCCAAGAAGATGGCAGGGCTCTCGGACGAGGAGTTCGAGGAGATCAAGAGGACCGTCCTCAAGATCGACGCGATCATCGACAGGGAATGCAGCAAGAGAGGTCTCATCCACTGCGACGGAAAGAAGGAGTTCGCCTTCGACAAGGACAGGAAGCTGATGGTCATCGACACCTTCGGCACCCTGGACGAGGACCGCTGGTGGGACGCCGACGAGTTCGCGAAGGGAAGGATAGTGCAGCTCTCCAAGGAGTTCGTGCGCCAGTACTACCGCGAGACCGGCTATCACAAAGCACTCTACGATGCCCGCGAGAAGGGTCTCCCCGAACCGGACATCCCCGCTCTGCCTCAGGACATCATCGACCGCGTGAGCAAGCTCTACGTCGACATGTTCGAGAGGATCACCGGCGAGAAATTCTGATCAGATAAGGTCCACAAGGACCAACTTCTCGTCCAGGGGGCAAGCGATGTCGCCGTTGACCTTCTGGACGAGATACTTCTTCCCGGGCTCCTTCCCCGTCGGGTGGCAGAGGCCGTAGTTCTCGCACGAGATGTTCTTGCATTCGGATCCCTTGTAGGTTATCCTGCTGCCCTCCATCGCCTGCCTCTTGCCGACGGTGGCCTGAACGGGGACCATCTCGACCTCGACGGCAGTGACGCTGTCCCCGTCGTACTCGTGGCATTCGTGCTCCTGGAGACGGATCGATGTGACCCTGTACTTGGCACCCTCCTCGAGGTTGAAGCAGACCTTGCTGAACTTGCAGTCCTGGCATTCATCCATCGGGCCCATGTAGTAGAATTCGGTACCGACCTTGGCGATCTTGGTCCCTATCAATGTTATCTGGGGCATCAGATCACCCCTGTCCTGATGCATACGTCCTCGACGATCTCCCGAGAGACCCCCTTGTCACCGAGGATGGTGTATCTGTCGCTGCGTATCTTGTGTGCGTTGACCACCGCGGTGATGAACTCGTCCTCTGAGAGGTTGAGCTCGGATGCCATTGTGGGGGCGCCTATCTTGACGAGGGCGTGCTTGAGCTCCTCCCAGTCACCTTTCTGGAGATAGGATGTGACGATCGACGCCACACCGCACTGCTCTCCGTGCATGGCCCTTCCCGGGTACATGAGGTCGATGGTGTGGGAGATCATGTGCTCCGAACCGCTGGTAGGCCTGGAGCTCCTTGCGATGCACATGGAGATCCCGGACACGATGATGGGCTTGATGGCGAGCCAGACGCTCTCCTCCAGGTTCGGCCTGATGTAATCGGCGGCATCCATCATGGATTCCGCGGCGAACAGAGCGAAGGAGTAGGCAGACCTGCTGAACTCCTCGTCCCTCAGGTTGTACGCCAGCTTCCAGTCGCGGAGCGAGCTGAAGTTGGAAAGAACGTCTGCGCATCCGGATGCCAGCGAGCGGTAGGGTGCGTTGAATAGGATCTCGGTGTCGGCTATGATGCCCATGGGCGAGGCGCCCTCGATGGAATGGGAGCCGTGATTGGATTTTATCGATGCCCTGTTGGAAGCTATCCCGTCGTGGGCAGCGGATGTGGGGATGCTGATGAACGGCAGGTTGAGATGGAGGGCGACTATCTTCGCGATGTCGATCTTGCTCCCGCCGCCTACCGCGAGTATGAATGTGGATCCGTACTCCTTCACGCGCTCCTCGACGTACTGGATGTTCTCATCCGTGGCGTTGCCGGTCTTGCATGTGTCGATGTCGTATCCCTGGAGATAGTCCCTGACGGCGGACCCGGCCGCCTTTTCGGTGTTCTCCCCGGTGATGATGGTGCCCACATTCCCTGAGTGTATGTTCACGCATATGTCCTTGACATTGTCCAGGACCTGGTGGCCCGCTATGACGTTGCGCGGGAACTCCACCATCTTCTCCTTCAGGAAACCGTTTGCCATCTTATTCTCCATGAGCGGTATATCGCTGGGCAGGGTTTAAAGGTATAGCGTAAACGGAGGGCTCGGAACTGCCGACGGCTCCCCGAAACATAGTCAGAAGTCATTTTATCGGTCCTTCGGGATATACCGTCCATGGCGAAGGCGACCATAGTGTGCGGAACGGCCGACAGGGACGGAGTCACATCGTCCATGTGCCTGGCCGCCCAGGAGGAACTGGAGAACAGGGGCTTCGAGGTGCTCCTGCTCCGCCCGTCGGAGATGGACATAGGCCACTGCATGGACTGCAGGAGATGCAGCGGCGGAAGGTGCATCATAGACGACGACATGGCCGCTGTATACGATGCGTTCTCGGATTCGGACATATTCATCATCGCCACGCCGATCCATTTCAGCGGCCCCAGCTCCATAGCCAAGATGGTCATGGACCGCTTCCAGCCCTATTGGTACGACAGGACCCTCCCTCATCCGGCGAGGTGCCTCGCCCTCATGTGTGGGGGCAGCAAGGAGCCAAATTTCGACATCACGGAGAAGGTCGTGCGCGCGTTCTGCCTCACGACGGGGATGGAATACGGCGGGTCCCTGAGGATAGCCGGCACGGATTCGTTCGCCGAGGACATCGAGAAGGAAGTCGCAGCGTTCGTAGATCAGAGCATGTAAGGCACGGCGTAGGTCTCGAAGCCCTCCGCATGCCCGGGGCTGTCCACTATGGGGACGGTCGACGGATAGTCCTCCCTGATGACGGACCACGTGTACCCGTCCAGGCTCCCTTCCGTATCGAGTATGCAGTTCCTGTAGAACCCTATGGACACCAGCTTCTCCAGCACCGAAAGGACGTCGGCCTTCCTCCCGCCCGGGAGAACGGCCTTGCCCCTGTGGACGAAGATCACCGGGATGAAGGAATCGGACACGTCGCAGATGTCCCGGAGCTCTGCATCCGACTCTATGAAATGGTACGGCGCCAGGACGTATGTGGCATCCCTGTTGAAGGCGTCGAAGACGTCCTCCACGGTCTCGATGTAGGTCATGAACCACATCTCCGTCTGGGGAAGCCTCAGATGCTTCATCACCTTCTCCGAGAACGTCCTGCCCTCGAAGCTGTTGCAGTCCACTATGACCGCAGGGAACCTCTGGTTGTCCCTGTTGGAATCCGATACCGCCTTCCTGAGGTCTGTGCGTCTGGAGCCGGGCCTGGGGGATATGGCGGAGAACACGCCGTCCGTGGCCATGACCCCCTCCTCTGTGTACTCAGCGAAGAAAATCGGTATCTCCATGCCCGGAAATCATGGTAGTTCTATTTTGATTTGGCCCTTAGCTCTCTAAGATAAGTTATAAGACGATGGCATGGGATTCCCCGATGTGAAGAAAGCTCTCGGCCTCACCGTGCTTTTCGCAGTTCTGTCAGTGGCGGTCCTCTCGTTGCCCTGCGCATCCCAGTCGGATGCGGATATCGAGGATCGTTTCGAGGAGTTGCCGTTCACGTACGTCTCGGAAGGGGACACCCTCACGGTGATAGACTACGATTCCTCGTACGGCGATACCGTGGACGTGCCGGCCAAGGTGGTGCACGAGGGCAGGGAGTACACGGTCACGGGATTCGACTCCCTCGCCATATCATCCACGCAGGTCAAGAAGCTGATACTCCCCTACACGTTGGAGGAGCTCTACTATGTGGAATCGTTCTGCAATACGCTCGAGGAGATCATCGTGGATGAGAACAACGAGTCGTTCACGTCGGTGGACGGCATCCTCTACTCCAAGGAGATGGACACTATCATCAAGTACCCTGCAGGAAGGGAGCAGGATTCCTTCACCATCGACAGATCCGTGATCGTCATCGGTCAGGGAGCCTTCAGCGAATGCTCTCTGAAGAGCATCCAGATGAGCGACAGGGTGGTCTACATAGGCGACACCGCCTTCCTGCGCTCGGAGCAGCTGTCGGAGATCAACTGCGTCGACGGGATCAGCCATCTCCCGACGCACCTCATCACCATCGGGGACCTTGCGTTCTACGAATGCGGATCGCTCGAGCAGCTGGAGTTCCCGAACGGATTGAAGATGATAGGCGCCCTCAGCTTCTATGCCACAGGCCTTAAGACGGTCACCCTCTGGGGGGATCTGACCATGGTCGGATACGGGGCGTTCTCAAACTGCAAGCAGCTGACCGCGATCGATACCGAGAACAACGATAGGTACGTCTCAATCGACGGGGTGCTCTACGAGAAGGGATCCGCCGAGAGCTCCACCAACAACGTCTTGAAAATATATCCGGCGGCATCGCCCAAAGAGATCCTAGACATACCCTACGATGTGACAGGGATTGAGTCCATGGCGTTCAGCGGATGCCTGTATCTGGAAGAGGTGCTGATGCCGGATCAGATGAGGGCCGTGGGATCCATGACGTTCTTCGGCTGCACCAGCCTCAAGTCCGTTGTCCTGGGGCCGAACGTGCTGACGATAGACAGCGGCGCCTTCGAGGATTGCGTCAATCTGACCAAGGTAGAATGGTGCGACAATCTGATCATGATAGATACCATGGCGTTCAGCGGCACCGGGTTCACCGAGCTCGTCATCCCCGATTCCGTGCTGATCCTGGAGGAGTACGCGTTCTCATCATGCGAGAACCTGAAGACGGTGAGCATACCGGAATCCTTGCAGCTCCTCGGGACCAACGCGTTCCTCGGATGCTTCTCCCTGGAGACCATCAACATATCGGGCACGTTCGTATCCATGGAAGAGTACGCTCTCGGCATCGGAGACGAGTCGACGCAAGTGACGGTGGACGTCAATGTGGACAAGGGATTCGTCATACCGGAGAACGTAGGGAACGAATACACGACGATCAACTGGAAGGTGGCGGGCGAGAGGCCCTATCCGTACGAGAACCTGATAGGCGTGGCCATATGCGTGCTGGTCCTGGCGTTCATCATACGCATGTTCAGGGAGGTGTGAGGCTGAATCTGATATCGAGGATGGCGAAGTCCCTCAGGGACATACACGACAACCGCACGATCCTGATGGCGATGATTCGCCGCAACACTGCCGGCCGCTACAAGAACACCTACGTGGGATTCGCTTGGCATCTCCTGCTGCCGGTGCTGATGATAATCGTCCTGTACATCACGTTCACGAACATACGCACCAGGCCCATCGAGG
>Ga0310696_10006845_pt1 | contig 13461 bp, 12 predicted proteins | sample AusTroGonzalo_MG_4_FD_203885 | JGI IMG/M metagenome (GOLD analysis project Ga0310696, IMG submission 203885) | Bovine rumen microbial communities from tropical cattle in Woodstock, Queensland, Australia - Gonzalo_02 (v2) (version 2) | ecosystem: Host-associated > Mammals > Digestive system >... | reverse complement strand
CCGCACGGCCGATCCACACCAGCGGGTTGAACCAGTGGATGGCGCTCACGGCGGTCATCAGGAGCATATCCAGCGAATGATGTGCGTGGATGTGCTGCAGTTCGTGCCCGAGGATGGCGGGATATTTTTCGTAATCAGCGCGGCTCATCACCACGTTGCGGCCCCAGCTGAAAGAAGGCACGTCGCGGTCCACCAGCGTCAGGCGGCAGTCTGCGCAGGGCTCGGGCGTGCCGCTGCGGATGATACGGTGCGTCCGCACCAGCGAAATGACCGTCAGCACAAGTACGGAGGCAGCTCCGGCGGCGTACAGGACGGCCAGCCAGGGGAAGGGGGCAGCGGAGCCCTCGGCGGGCACTCCGACCATTTCCAGCTCGCCCACCTGGATGTTGATGCTCTCCGGCAGGAGGACGGTACGCAGGCGCAGCATCGGCAGCAGGTGGCAGACCACCGTGCCGAGCAGCAGCGCAACGCGGTTGAAACGGAAGAAAGACGTCTTCCGCATCACCAGCAGGAAAAAGGCGTAGAAAATCGCCAGATACAGGCTGGCGCGCGCAATATATAAGAGGGTTGCTGTCATTTCTGCTTGTTTTCAATGGTTGCAATCAGCGCCTTCAGTTCGTCCAGGTCCATCTTGTCGTCTTCGACGAATTGGGACACGAGCATGGCGTAGGAATTGTCGTAGTAGCGCTCGACCAGGTCGCCGACCGTCGAGCCGCGGTACTCCTTCTCGGTGATGGCCGGGGAATAGCAGAAGCTGTTCGCCATCGGCTTGCGCGTCAGGAAGCCCTTGTCTTCCAGGAACTTGACCTGCGTCGCTACGGTGTTGTAAGAGGGTTTGGGATCAGGGATCCGGGCCACGATGTCCCGGATGAAGAGGTCGCCGTGTTGCCAGACGATCTGCATGATTTCTTCTTCTTTGGCAGTGAGTTTCGCTCGCATATGAAAACTGTTTTCATCGCAAAGATACAAACAATTTTCAAAACTCCTAATCTTTTTCGGAGTTTTACTAATATTTTTCGGAAAAATAGATCTTTAATCAGTTTCGGGAATGTCGACGGACAGGCAGAGCTGCTGCAAAACCGTGGCCGCCCGTGGCCTCGTGAACGGGGGGACCGCAAGCGCAGCGCAGCGGTGGGATAGCGCGCAGCGCGTAGTTTTGCAGCAGTTGCTGCCTGTCCGGCAAGACGGGACATTCCCAATCAGAAATAAATGTGTATCTTTGCAGACTTTTTGGAGTGAGATGAAAGTCCTGTTTGTCTGCAATAACGCCTATAATCTCGGCAACGGTCAGAGCGTCGCCGTCAAGAATACGATCACGAAACTGCGGGAGCACGGCGTGGACGCTCGCCTGATGGCGATCGGCAACCCCGACCCCAACGGTCCGCAGCCCGATTTCCCCCTGGAACACTGGAAGTTCCCCATCTTCGAACCCATCGTCTACGCCAACGGCTTCGCCTACGCCAAGATCGACCGGGAGCGGATCCGCAAGGCCGTCGAGTGGGCGGACATCGTCCACATCCAGGAAGGCCTGCCCCTGCAGGGCGCGGTGCTGAACATGGCCCGCAGGATGGGCAAGCCCCTCACCGCGACCTACCACATCTTCGCCCAGAACCTCATGGGCAACCTCGGCTTCTCCAAGAAGAGCATCATGAACTGGCCGATCATGTACCTGTGGCGCCGTTTCGTGTTCGATCCCTGCGCGGACATCCAGTGCCCGACGCCAGCTGTCCGCGATCAGCTGCAGAAAGAGGGCTACAAATCCCGCCTGCACGTCATTTCGAACGGCATCGTGGTTCCGGAAGAGCCCGTGAAGGCGGCGCCGATAAGCCCGAACGGCACCATCGACATCCTGTGCATCGGCCGCCTGTCCAATGAAAAATCGCAGAATACGCTCCTGCAGGCCATGCGCTACAGCCGCTACGCCGACCGCATCCGCCTGGTCTTCGCCGGCAAGGGTCCGAAGGCCAAGAAATACCAGAAAATGGCCGACAAGCTCTATCGGGAAGGCATCCTGAAGACGCCCGCGAGCTTCGGCTTCTACAATCACGACGAGCTGCGCGAGCTGGCCCGCAAATCCTATCTGTACGTCCACTGCGCCTGGGTGGAAGTCGAAGGCCTTTCCTGCCTGGAAGCCCTCCAGCAGGGTGCCGTGCCCGTGATCGCGCAGGGAGAGATGATCGGCACGTCCATCTTCGCCCTCTGCCCGGAGAGCCTCTATCCCGTCTACGACAGCAAGGCGCTGGCGGAGCGCATCGACTGGTGGATCGAACACCCGGAGAAGCGCAATGAGATGGCGCAGCGCTACGCCGATTCCGCCCGGAACTACGACATCGACAAGTCCATCGAGGCCCTGATCGCGATGTTCAACCAGGCCATGGGCCAGCAGGCATGATGAAGCGTTTCCTTCTCCTCCTGACGCTCGCGGCCAGTCTCTGCGCCTGCAGCACCGCGGCGCGCTTCTATCGCGGCCCGGAAAGCCGCGAAATCGAGGAGATGCCCGCGTTCGGCGGCACCATCGAAGCCGTCTACTATCCCAGCAGCGAGAAGCATGTCACGCAGCGGCGCATGGTCGTCTACCTGCCGAAAGACTACTATAAGGACACGCTCCGGCGCTACCCGGTGCTCTATCTCCTCCACGGCGCGCGCGGCAACGAGAAGACCTGGATCGACAGCGCCGACGTCTTCCGCCGTCTGGATTCCCTGCGGACCGAAGGCCTGGCGAAGGATTTCATCCTGGTCATGCCCAACATGAACCGCTACCACAACGACAAGGACTACAGTAACAGCCGCTGCCTGCGCGCCCTGCCGGCCTTCTGGACGGTGGACGGGGAAGTGGAGCGCTACTTCGTCGACGACGTGGTGCGCTTCACGCAGCAGCACTACCGCACCATAGAGAGGAAATACGCCCGCGCCATCGCCGGCATGTCCAACGGCGGCCTCCAGGCCATCTACCTGTCGGCCGACTATCCGCGCGCCTTCGACTATGTGGGGCTGTTCTCGCCCTATGCGAAGGCGATGGCGGGCAAATTCCACCGGGACGTTTATTCCGGCCTGCGCTGGAAGCAGAAAGAACAGTTCTCAGACCCGCCGAAGCTGTATGTTCTCTATACGGCGGACAAGGATTTCTTCTACCATCACATGAAGGCGCTCGAGAAGCGCATGGTCCGCAGCGGCTTCCAGCACGAGTTCGTCGTGAACCCGGGCGGCCACGAATGGTACAACTGGATCGCCAATTTCGAGGACTTCGTCCAGCGGATCTTCTGATTATTTCAGCAGCTATTCAGATCCGGTTCCGGGAATCGATGCAGATCGTGACGGGGCCGTCGTTCAGGAGGGAGACCTTCATGTCGGCGCCGAATTCGCCGGTGCCGACCGGACGGCCGATGGCGGCGGAAAGCGCCGCGCAGAATGCCTCGTACATAGGAATCGCGTGCTCGTGACCGGCTGCTCCGATATAGGACGGCCGGTTGCCTTTCCTGGTCGAAGCCATCAGCGTAAACTGGCTCACCACCAGCGCCTCTCCCCCGACTTCCACCACGCTCCGGTTCATCACGCCCTCGTCGTCATTGAAAATCCGCAATCCGGCTACCTTCCGCACCAGCCAGTCGATATCCTCTTCCCCGTCCTCCGGACCAATTCCCAGCAGCACCAGCAGCCCCTGCCCGATAGAAGACCGGACCTGCCCGTCAATCGTCACCGACGCAGAAGACACCCGTTGAATAACAACCCGCATATACTATTTGATAAGGGCAAACTGGTCCAGAAACCGATTCAACGACTTAATTTCCGGAAGATTACGGGAAAGGACCGCATCACAGAACAACTCCCGGAAACGACAGAGCTCTTCAAACATGGCACTCCGGGAAGAGGCGGATTCATGTTGGCGCCCGACCCGTATTGTCAAGTCAATCAATTCCTGGAAACGGGCGAAAGAGCTGTCCGCCCGCGCCTGTTTCCCCGCGACCAAGGCGTTGTACACACGGGAGCTTTCGCTGCCGATGTTTGCCATCTGCTGCGGAAAAGACAACTCGGCCCAGCGGCCATTTTCCAGGGAAGCGTGCTGCATTTAACCGACGATGAAACGAGATACAATTTTCCTGATTGCGTCGCGGACTTCCGGATTCAAGACGTCCCGGGAAGGATTTCCCTGCCAGGACCGGATATTGATCAAAGAATCAAACTCGATGAAATCGTCTCCTACCTCTTCCACCCAAAGGTTAAAACCCCACAGGTCCTCCTGCGCCGATCCATCATCCAGCAGCAGACGTTCCAGATCTGCGTGGAGATCCGCGTCTATGGCCAGCAGACCACGCCGGACGTCAGCCACGCACTTGACCATATCGCCGAATGTATTTTGCGCAATCGTGCGAAGATCCGTTCTGGAAATAGAAGAATCAAGGATTTGCATATCGACAAGTTTTGGCAAATATACGAAAAAACTAGTCTTCCGAGGCGATTTCTTTGAGTTCCGCGCGGTAGGCGGTGAGCAGGCGGGAACGGGATACGAAACCGAGATACTTGCGCTCGGCGTCGACGACCGGAAGGCGCCAGGCGTCCGTGCGGTCGAACTTCGCCATCACCGACTCCATCTTCTCCCCCACCGAAATATACTCCGGCGCCGACTCCATGATATTGTACACATGCCAGCTGTCCAGCTTGGTCGGATCCAGCAGCGGCTTGCGCGCCGTCGCCAGGTCGATCATCCCCTGGAAACGCCCCTCGGAATCGATCACCGCCAGCACGGCGGCGTCCGAATCGGCCACCACGGAAGCCACCTCCCGCAGCGTCGCGTCGATCTGCACCTTCGGATACTTGTCCCGGATCAGGTCGTCCAACCGCATCAGCGTCAGCACCGCCTGGTCGCTGTCGTGCGTCAGCAGGTCGCCGCTCTGCGCGATACGCTTGGTATAGATGGAATATTTCTCGAAGAGGCGCACCGTACCGAAGGCCACAGTCGCCGTCAGGATCAGCGGAATCAGCAGCTCGTAGCCGCCGGAAATCTCGGCGATGAGGAAGATCGCCGTCATCGGTGCCTGCATCACGCCGGCCATCAGCGCCGCCATGCCCACCAGCACGAAATTCTGCTCCGGCACGCTGAAGCCCATCAGATTGATGCAGCGTGCGATCACAAAGCCCAGGATGGCCCCGGCGAACAGCGTCGGACCGAAAGTACCGCCGACTCCCCCGCCCGCGTTCGTCGCCGTCATCGCCAGCACCTTCAGGAAGAAGATGAGCGCGAAGCACAGCGGCACGCCCCAATTCCAGTCCAGCAGGAAAGACAGCACGCTGCGGCCCTCCATGTTCAGTTCCTCGCCGTTCAGCAGCGCGCCGAGGGAATCATAACCCTCGCCGTAGAGCGGCGGGAAAAGGAAAATCAACAGACCCAGCGCCCCGGCGCAGAGCGCCCAGCGCAGATAGGGACTGCGGAGCTTCCCGATCTTGTCCTCCAGGAACAACGTCGTCCGCATGAAATAGAGCGATCCCAGGCCGCCGAAGACGCCCAGCACGATGTAGAACGGAATGTTCCCCATCGAGAACGGCGTGAGCGTGCAGGCGAAGACCGGCATCTGCCCGCGGAAGGCGTACGAGACCACGGTCGCGGAAATGGTCGACAGCAGCAGCGGCAGCAGCGACTTCATGGACACGTTGAAGAGCAGGATCTCCAGCGTGAATAGCACGCCGGCCAGCGGCGCCTTGAAGATGCCCGCCACGGCCCCGGCCGCACCGCAGCCCAGCAGGAGCGTGATATTGCGGTAGGAAAGGCCGAACACGCGGCCCAGGTTGGAGCCGATGGCCGCGCCGGTGTAGACGATCGGCGCCTCGGCACCCACGGAGCCGCCGAAGCCGATCGTGATGCTGGAGGTCAGCATCGAGGACCAGGTGTTGTGCGGCTTGATCTTGGATTCGTTGCGGGACACGGCCAGCAGGACCTTGGTCACGCCGTGTCCGATATTGTCCCGGACCACAAAGCGCACCAGCAGCAGGGAGATCAACATGCCGACGCCCGGCAGGATGAGGTTCTGCCAGGCGTACTCGCCGTGGAAGCCCTGGTTGAGCAGCTGGCCCAGGCTGTGGATGGCCCACACCAAAAGCGAGGCGGCGCACCCGGAGAGTACGCCGACCATCAAGCTGAGCAACAGGAGCTTGCTGCGCTCGGAAATATGGTTCAGGGGAAACTTCACCACTACGCGTCGGCTCCGTCGTCGTCGCCGCCGTACTGGGAGATATTGTCATCCGGCAGGGTGTCGCCCTCGCCTTCAGGAGCGGAAGAGGTACCGGCCACGGATTCCACCTCGGCCTCCTCTTCACCTTCGAGCCAGCGCTCGATGTCGTCGGGATTGTCGATCTGCACCTTGATCTTCACGAGGTAGATGTCCTCGGGCATCTCGATCAGGACGGCGTAGAACGGAGTGCCGTCTGGTTTCGTGTATTTGTTCAGGTCAGGCAGATAGTCGTTGAAGCCTTTCGGGTACTTCTCCGCAAAGGCCGCAGCGAGTTCTGGAGACATATTTTCGTAGCTGACGATGTGTCGTCTTCTGTTATCTTGTGCCATATAGCTTTTGGTTTGGGTTAGTATGTTTGTGGGTGCAAGTATAACTACTTTTTCTTAAAAAAAAGCGCCTTTTGTTCCTTTTTTTTCAACATATCCTTTTCGGTCCACACAGGCTTCATCGTACGGGGATCCAGGCCGCTCCAGAACATCACGGAGGAGGTCGTCATCGGGGTCGGCATGAAGTCCTGGACCTGCTCCATCCAGATGCCTTTCAGGTAGGGATTTGACGCCAGGCGGCGCATGTCCTCGAGGCGGCAGCCCGGGTGCGAGGAGATGAAGTACGGCACCAGCTCGGTGTGCGTCCCGTTCTCCCGGTTGATCTTGTCGAACTCCGTCCGCAGGCGCTCGAAGAGGCGGAACGACGGCTTGCCCATGTAGTTCAGGACCTTGTCCTCGGTGTGCTCGGGCGCCACCTTGAGGCGGCCGGAGGTGTGCTTGAGCATGAGCTCGCGCAGGTAGGGCTTGCCGGTCTCGTCGATGAAGCCCTTCTCGTCGAGGAAGAGGTCGTAGCGCACGCCGCTGCCGATGTAGCTGTGCCGCACGCCCTTGACGGAATCCACGGCGCGGTAGAGCTTCAGCACGCGCTCGTGGTTGCGGTCGAGGTTCGGGCAGGGGCCCGGGAAGAGGCAGGACTGCCGGCGGCATTTCGCGCACAGGTCCGTGTTCTTGCCGTGCATGCCGTACATGTTGGCCGTGGGGGCGCCGAGGTCGGAGATGTTGCCGTGGAATTCGGGCATCGCCGCGAGGCGCCGCACCTCGTCCAGGATGGACTTCTCGCTGCGGGACTGGATGAATTTGCCCTGGTGCGCGGCGATCGTGCAGAAGTTGCAGCCGCCGAAGCAGCCGCGGTGGGTGATGATCGAGTCCTTGATCATGTCGTAGGCCGGGATGCGCTTGCCTTTGTAGCGCGGGTGCGGGCGCTTGGTGAACGGCAGGTCCCAGCAGGCGTCCATTTCCTCGGTCGTCGCCGGCGGGTACGGCGGATTCACCTGCACGTAGCCCTTCCCCACCGGCTCGATCAGCGTCTGCGCATGAAGCACATTCGCCTGAATCTCAATCTCATGGAAATTCTCCGCAAACGCTACTTTATCCTTACAACACTCTTCAAACGAATGCAGCAGAATCGGCGCAGTGGAGACCGGGAGACCCTCGGAAAACCGTGGCCACCCATGGCCTCGTAAATGGGAGGGGCCCGCAGGACTTTGGACGGAGGCCGCAAGCTTGCTTGCAGGCACCCGGTCAAAGGACTGTGGGAAGGATGAGCGAAGCGAAGTTTTCCGAGGGTCTTCCGGCGGAACGGAGCTGATTCTGCCGGTACGGAAGAAGGCTATTTGGGGGATCTGTTCAATTTGGCGCAAATTCCTTCCGGCTTCGATGGCCTTCGTCAGTTCCAACATCGGGCGCTCGCCCATGCCATAGCAGAGCCAGTCGGCGCCGCTGTCGACCAGGATCGACGGCATCAGGCGGTTATCCCAGTAATCGTAATGCGTCAGGCGCCGCAGCGAGGCCTCGACGCCGCCGATCACCACGGGAACGTCCGGCCAGAGCTGCTTCAGGATCTTCGTATACACGGTCACGGCGCGGTCCGGCCGCTGCCCGAACTTCCCCTCGGGCGTATACGCGTCGTCGTGCCGCAGGCGCTTCGCCGCCGTATAGTGGTTCACCATGGAATCCATCGCCCCCGCGTTCACCGCGAAATACAGCCGCGGCGCGCCCAGCTTGCGGAAATCCCGCAGGTCGTCGCGCCAGTTCGGCTGGGGTACGACCGCGACGCGGTACCCGGCTTTCTCCAGGTACCGCGCGATGCAGGCCGTGCCGAAACTGGGATGATCGACGAAGGCGTCTCCGGTGAAGAAGATGATGTCGATCCAGTCCCAGCCGAGCTGCTGGACCTCCTTGACGGAGGTGGGAATATTACATTCGCTCAGGTAAGTCAATGCCCAGGATCTTCATGCCGCGCCGCAGGACGCCGGCGAGCGTGGAGATCAGCTCCAGACGCATCTTCAGGACCTCCTGGTCCGGCTCCTTGAGGATCGGCGTGTCGTGGTAGTACTGGTTGAATTCCTTCGCCAGGTCATAGCAGTAGTTCGCGATGACGGCGGGCGACAGCGCCGCGGCCGCTTCCGCGACCTTCTGCGGGTAGGCGCCCAGGATCTTGACGAGACGGATTTCCTTCGGGCTCAGCTCCACGGCCGGATTCAGCGCGGCGGTCAGGTTCTGCTCCGCGGCCTTGCGCAGGATGGAGCAGATACGGGCGTGCGTGTACTGGATGAAGGGGCCGGTGTTGCCGTTGAAATCGATGGACTCCTTGGGGTTGAAGAGCATCTTCTTCTTGGGATCCACCTTGAGGATGAAGTACTTCAGCGCGCCCAGGCCGATCATGTGGTACAGACGCTCCTTCTCCTCGTCGGCGATGCCCTCGAGCTTGCCGCTCTCCTCGGAAGTAGCCTTCGCCTCCTCGTACATCTTTTCGATGAGGTCGTCGGCGTCCACCACCGTACCCTCGCGGGACTTCATCTTGCCCTCCGGGAGCTCCACCATGCCGTAGGACAGGTGGAAGATCTGGTCGGCCCAGTCGAAGCCCAGCTTCTTCAGGATGAGCTTGAGGACCTGGAAATGGTAGTTCTGCTCGTCGCCCACCACGTAGATGTGCGAATCGAGCTTGTATTCGCTGAAGCGGCGCTCGGCGGTGCCGAGGTCCTGCGTAATGTACACGGAAGTGCCGTCGGAGCGCAGCAGGAGCTTGCGGTCCAGGCCGTCGCCCGTAAGGTCACACCACACGGAACCGTCCGGGTCGCGCACCAGCACGCCCATGTCGAGGCCCTTCTGCACCAGCTCCTTGCCGAGCAGGTAGGTGTCGTGCTCGTAGTAGGTGCGGTCGAAGGTGATGCCCAGGGCCTTGTAGGTCTGCTCGAAGCCGTCGAACACCCAGCCGTTCATCATCTCCCAGAGCTTGCGGACGGCGGGGTCGCCCTCCTCCCACTGCACGAGCATCTCGTGCACCTTGTCCATCACGGACGGGTCCTCCTTCTCCATCTTGGCGAACTCCACGTAGCAGTCGCCCACGAGGTGGTCGCCCTTCTTGCCCGTGCTCTCCGGCGTGGCGCCGTTGAAGCGCTGCTGCCAGGCGTACATGGACTTGCAGATATGCACGCCGCGGTCGTTCACGAGCGTGGCCTTGATCACCTCATCGCCCGCGGCCTTCAGCAGGTCGGACACGGAGGCGCCGAGGAGGTTGTTGCGGATGTGGCCCAGGTGCAGGGGCTTGTTGGTGTTCGGCGAGGAGAATTCGACCATCACGCGGCGGCCCGTAGCGGGCAGCTGGCCATAGTTCTCATCCTCGACGATGGACGCGAGGGCCTCGCGCCAGTAGAGATTGGACAGACTGAGGTTCAGGAAGCCCTTCACGGAGTTGTAGGCGGCCACCTCCGGGCAGTTGGCGACCAGCCATTCGCCGATCTCCACGCCCGTGGCGTCCGGACTCTTGCGCGAAGTGCGCAGCAGCGGGAACACGACCAGCGTGAAATCGCCCTCGAACTCCTTGCGGGTCACGGCCACCTGCATGGCGGCCGGCTCGACGTCGGCGCCATACAGCGCTTTGACGGCCTCTGAGGCCTTCGCAGCGAGGAAAAGTTCGGGAGTCATCTTATCCGAGATAGGTCTTGAGCAGTTTGCTGGCGGACGGCTTCTTGAGCTTGCGGATGGCCTTCTCCTTGATCTGGCGCACACGCTCGCGGGTGAGGTCCAGGCGCTCGCCGATCTCCTCGAGGGTCATCTCCTGGCAGCCGATGCCGAAGAAGGACTTGATGATCTCGCGCTCGCGCGGCGTCAGGATCTGCAGCGCGCGCTCGATCTCGGTGCTCAGGGACTCGTTCGTGAGGCCCCTGTCGGCGCTCGGGGAGTCGTCGTTGGGCAGCACGTCGAGGAGGCTGTTGTCCTCCCCTTCCACGAAGGGCGCGTCCACGCTGACGTGGCGGCCGGACACGCGGAGGGTGTCGGCGATCTTGTCTTTCGGAATATCGATCATGTCGGCCAGCTCGTCGGTGGACGGCTGGCGCTCGTTCTCCTGCTCGAACTTGCCGAGGGCCTTGTTGATCTTATTGAGGGAGCCCACCTGGTTCAGCGGCAGGCGCACGATGCGGCTCTGCTCGGCGAGGGCCTGCAGGATGCTCTGGCGGATCCACCACACGGCGTAGGAGATGAACTTGAAACCGCGGGTCTCGTCGAACTTCTCGGCGGCCTTGATCAGGCCCAGGTTGCCCTCGTTGATGAGGTCGGGCAGGCTGAGGCCCTGGTTCTGGTACTGCTTCGCCACGGACACGACGAAACGCAGGTTGGCACGGGTCAGCTTCTCGAGCGCCTCCTGGTCGCCCTTGCGGATGCGCTGGGCGAGTTCAACTTCTTCTTCCGGGGACACCAGTTCTTCGCGGCCGATCTCCTGGAGATACTTGTCCAGGGACGCGCTCTCGCGGTTGGTGATGGATTTCGTGATCTTTAACTGTCTCATATCTCTTTAAGTCTCTGCCCATTTATACGGAACAATCCCGCACAAGTTTCACACCTGCGCGGGATTTTTTTCCGATAGTTTTCAACAGGACTTATTCGTCCTTGCCGAAGCCGAAGTAGCCGGGACGGCCGCTGGCCGTGACGCCCTCGATGAAGATGGAGCGCTTGCTCTTCTTGGCGATGTCGATGACGTCCTGCGGCTTGGTCACCTTCTGGTCGTTGACGAAGCGGATGATGAAGCCGTCCTCACCGCCGGCCTGCGCCAGCTTGCCGTTGCCGGCGGAGACGATCTGCACGCCGTTCTCGACCGCCTTCAGCTGGGCGCCGTAGAAGGCCACCGTGCCGTCGCTGCCGACCGTGCCGTTCTCGATGTTGCCGTCCTGGAAGGTCACGTTGAAGGTCACCTCCTTGCCGTCGCGCAGGGCCTTGACCGTGGCCTTGTCGCCCGGGTGGAAGCTGTTCACCTTGGCCTGGAGCTCCGGCATCGTGGTGATCTTGCTGCCGTTGATGTCGATGATGATGTCCTCGGACTTGATGCCCGCCTTGTCGGCGGCGCCGCCCTTGACGACCTCGCTCACGTAGACGCCTTCCGGCGTGGCGAGCTTCATCTTCTTGGCGATCTCCTCGTTCACGGTGCCGCCGGTGATGCCCAGCATGGCGCGCTTGACGGAGCCGAAGTCGATGAGGTCGGAGACGACCTTCTTCACGATATTGGAAGGAACGGCGAAGGAGTAGCCGGTGTAGGAACCCGTCGTGGAGACGATGGCGGTGTTGATGCCCACCAGCTCGCCTTCCTTGTTCACGAGGGCGCCGCCGGAGTTGCCGGGATTCACGGCCGCATCGGTCTGGATGAAGGATTCGATCTTGAACTCACCGTTGTAGTTCGGCATCGAGCGGCCCTTGGCGCTCACGATGCCGGCGGTGATGGTGGAGCGGAGCTCCTCGCCCAGCGGGCTGCCGATCGCGAGCACCCACTCGCCCAGACGGAGCTTGTCGGAGTCGGCGAACTGCAGCGTGGGCAGGCCGGTGGCGTCGATCTTGATCAGGGCGACGTCGGTGGCCGGGTCGGTGCCGATCACGGTGGCGTCGTAGGTCTTGTTGTTGTTCAGCGTGACCTGGATGGTGGTGGCGCCGCTGACGACGTGGTTGTTCGTGACGATGTAGCCGTCCTGGCGGATGATGACGCCGGAGCCGCTGCCCTGGCGCTCACGGTTGCCGTAGCCGTACTCGTCGCCGAAGAAGAAGCGGAAGAACGGGTCGATCTGCTGCTGTTGCTGCTGGGGCTTGATGGTCACCTTGACGTAGACCACCGCCTCGACGGCGTTCTCGGCCGCATAGGTAAAGTCGGGATAATCGGTAAGTGACAAATTGACAGTCCGAACGGTCTGGCCGTCGGAAGAATACACCATTTTCTGGTCCTCGCCCTGGGCGGGAGCCGAAGACTTCACAATCGCATACGCGGTCAGGCCACTCAGAAGAATGGAGATGACCACAGTCAGTAAACCTTTTTTCATATATGAAGCATTTAAAATTTTGTCCGGACCTTAAAAAGTCAAAATACATGCCAAAATCCGAGAATTAATTCTTAAATTTGCAAGAACGATTCTACGAATAATTAAAAAAACTGATATGGAATTCAACGTTTCTAGCGCCGGACTGCTCAAAGGCATCCTCGATGTATCCAAGGCGATTCCCGCCAAGACCGCTCTCCCCATCCTGGAGAACTTCCTTTTCGTCCTCAAGGACGGCCAGCTGGAGGTGACCGCCTCCGACCAGGAGCTCACGCTCCGCACCGTCGTGGCCGTGGACAGCATCGCCCAGGAAGGCAGCATCGCCGTGCCCGCCCGTCAGATGATGGACCTGCTGAAGGCCCTCCCCGACCAGCCCATCACGATCAAGACCGCCGGCGAAGGCGCTTTCGAGTGCATCTGGAGCAACGGTAATTCCTCCCTGCCCTACTTCCCCGCCGCGGACTACCCCGAGATCAAGGGCGCGGGCAGCGACGCGCTGGCGGCCTCCGTGCCCGCCACCGTGCTGACGGAAGCCATCGGCAGCACCATCTACGCCACCGCGGACGACGAGATGCGTCCCGCGATGAACGGTATCTTTTTCGACATGGATCCGGAGAGCTCCACGCTCGTGGCCTCCGATTCGCATAAGCTCATCTGCTACACCACCCGCGCCTTCCAGGTCGCGGAGAAGGCCTCCTTCATCCTGCACAAGAAGCCGGCCGGCGTGCTGAAGTCCATCCTGGACAAGGACGACGAGGACGTGCGCATCGCCTTCGACTCCTCCACCGTGGTCTTCACCTTCGGCAGCACGATGATGGTCTGCCGCCTGATCGTCGGCAAGTTCCCGGAGTACCGCAAGGTCATCCCGCAGAACAACGCCAACATCCTCAA
>Ga0310696_10006844_pt1 | contig 13462 bp, 8 predicted proteins | sample AusTroGonzalo_MG_4_FD_203885 | JGI IMG/M metagenome (GOLD analysis project Ga0310696, IMG submission 203885) | Bovine rumen microbial communities from tropical cattle in Woodstock, Queensland, Australia - Gonzalo_02 (v2) (version 2) | ecosystem: Host-associated > Mammals > Digestive system >... | reverse complement strand
TCTGGCCAAGCTGTTCGAGATCGCAGGACAGCATAGTTTGGGTATCCTGCTCTTGCACGGATTCGTTGCGACCATGATCTTCGCTCCGTTCTTCGTCATCCCTACGACGAGCTGGTTCCCTACGGACCTGACCATGGTGCAGAGGGCCGTAGTGGCATTCGCAACGCTTATACTGTGCATCATCATCTGCAGGTATGGGCCCAAATTGCTCAGCAGGGTGCGCGGAAAGGAAGCGGAGAGCTGAATCTGACATCGATTTAAAGGATTCGGCCGAACCAACTGTGTTTCCTAATTCGATCGTCCTGTTTGAGAATCTGATGCAGAGTGAATGATCTTTTTCCTTTCAATCCTTTCCCATGTCGATGGTTATAGGCCCGGACTTAGGATAGATGGACCTGGACATCATCCCCAACTCCATCCATGCCGCTTGATAGACCATTATGGGCGCAACGCAGATCATCGACATGTTCCCTCTGATCTGCTCCTTGTTGATGGTGCTGGTCTCGAAATTTGTAACATCATCGATATTGACGCTGGTGAGATGCTCCGAGAAATGCTTGAGGGCGTCGCAGTCAGACTCCACCTTTATGCCTATGGTACCGTCATCTTTCAGGTCCGCGGTCACCTTCAGCCTCTTGTCGCATATCGACATGTTTGTCTCGATCACCGAAGTCATAAGTGGCGATTCGGTTAAAGATTATAAATAGAGTTACTATCTGAACGGAAACCATCCAGTCCAGAAAGGGATCGTCCCTCGGATAAGATGATTAGGAAACACGGTTATCTGGTCGGAACGGTCGAAAACAGGCCACAGGAATGCTTTTTACCTTGCATTCAGTCTTTACAACAGGACCAGAGAATTAGGAAACACAGTTAGGCATTAAGATAGGTTTAAATGGAAGCATACAATCCGTGGCATGCTGCGATGGTGAGCTAGCGGTTAGACTCCTACCTTGCCAAGGTAGGTACTCGGGTTCGATTCCCGGCCATCGCACCACTTTGTTCTTTCTCTGTTCACTGGCATATAAGTACATCGTTCTGTTCAGCGTACGCCTGCGGTCGCGATGTAGGTCGTGTTCATGTACCAGAAGTCGCGGGAAAGGAATATCTCCTTCAGCTCGTCCAGGGTTTTCAGCTGCCACTGGACCTCGTTCTGGATGTTATCGTTGCCCGGATTGTCATCGGAAATACGTTTCAATTGATTGTATCTGTACCCGAACCCTACCTGGAACATCTGCTCCTTGGTGGCGCGGTTCATCTGGCAGGTGTCCCTGACCACATAGCGCATCTCTATGTCCACGTATCCGGAATCGTAGAGGTGCTTGTAAAGCGAGCGCCCGAACTTACGGTTGTTCACATCGTTCAGGAGCTTGTCGTATCTGTCCAGGAATTCGCTGAGTAGATCGCCCTTGGGATAGCAGTTCTTCCCTCTGTCGTCGGATTCCCTTATGATGACCCTGCCGTCCTCGGACAGTATGTCGTAGAGGGACAGGAGAAGTAAAGGCGGATTCTTCAGATGATGCAACGTTAGGGCGGCGAACGCGATATCCACGGTGGAATGGCCGTTCTCCTGTACAAGGGAGCGGATTTGGGATATACATTCCGGATCGTTGAGATCCACCGTATAGAAGTGGAACTTATCGTCGGCGTAGTTCCTGTTGGCCGATTCGATGGCCCTTTGATTGATGTCCACGCCGATTACGCAGTCGATCTCCTCCACTCCCGCGAAGCGGTCGTGGGTGAGATTGCCGTCGGAGCATCCGAGATCGAGGAGGAGCAGTCCCTTCCTGTCCAATTTGGAGACCTGGCCGTTTATGAGGTCGCTGTCCAGGTCCTGGTATCCCCTCTGCTGTATGTCCAGTCTCTGGACCTCGAAATCAGACAGGGTATCGTATCTGTTGACCACATAATCGGAGTATTCCTTGGAGGTCCTCATCCCCCATTTCTCCAGGGCCGTGAATATCCTTGTCATATCCTTTTCCAACAGCCTTTCCGAGACGTAGATCTTGTTGGACGGGAAGTATTCGGCGAAGAATGAGGCTATGTTGCGGTCATGGTCGTTGGTAACCGAATCCACCAGTTCCTGGATAGAGTCAGCATCCTTTACGATGGCCAGCGTGTTCTTGTTGTACAGGCGGGTGTAGTCCAGCTCTGTGAGCACTGCCGGACTAACGATGGAATTCATGCTTGCCAGACAGACGATCCCTTTGCATCTCTCGTTGTTGATGTACCTGCGGACCCTCAGGTTCCATTCCTCTCCGGCGCTGAGCACGTCGTCGAATACGACGTTGTATCCGTTCGAGGCGAAGAATTCCAGAATATGCTCCACATTGTCCTTGTGCGAATAACTGAGGAAGACGTAGTCCGACTGGGTATCGTTCATCGGGATGAGGAACGATTAGAGACGATATTAACCTGCGCTTCCGCTCACAGGTATTTGGAAAAATCTTCTCGCCTTATCCCTTTTTTACGTGGTTAACAATTCCATACCATGCACGGGAACGTATTCATCGGATGGAGTTCGTCGAACGATCTTGCCAAGAAGGTCAAGAAGGAGCTCTCATCGCACGGTTATTCCTGTATTGTCGGCGGCAGCGACGGCCTCACCGGAAGCCTCTCCATAGCCGACACGATAGCATCCCAGATAGCTTCGTCCTGTCAATCGATGTTCATCATACGCAAGAACAATCTGGGATACATCAGCAATAACGTCACGTTCGAGATCGGATACTCCGTTTCCAAATACAACTCCACGCTCCAGAAGTTGCATCTCTTCTATCTGGACATAGACCCGAAGGACGATTCGATCCCATCGGATCTTCTCGGGCTCTGGGCTACGCATATCGTCACAGAAGGCAAGACCGATGATGAGGTCGTGGGCGAGATAGTCAGATCGTTCCTGGACCATCAGAAGACCGAACTTGTGGAGAACAAGATGGATCTGATGACGAACTGGATGAAGCTATACATGATACTGTCCAACAACCTGGACGCCCCCAACCATTCCGATTTCGATATCGCGCAGTATATGCTCTTCTTCTTGGAGGCCACGGCCAACGCCCACACATGGAACGAGGCCCGCCCCCTCATCAAGAGGTATGAACAGACGGTTGGCGAGGAATCGACCGAACTGTACTACATGATACGCCTCTACCAGACCTCAGACGAGATGTTGGCCGCGAGGAAGAACAACGGACTCCGCATATACCTTCCCAAGCAGGAATTCCGCCTGTTCCGCGGCAGGCTGAAATCCCTTATCGAGAGGATGGCCGAATACAGCTCCCCGGAATGCACGACATACAACGCGGATCTGGTCTACACGAAATGGTTCACTATGTTCTGCAAGCAGCGTCTTCAGTTCGCTTATATGCTCCAGAGCAACGATCCCGAGCTGGAGGACAAGGACTCGGTCCTTAAGAAGGCCGAGACACTCAACAGGGATGTACTGGAACTGTGCCAGGAGCTCAGGGATATGGATCCTGCAAAGAACAAGGAGGCACTGTGGGGCATTGAGTTCATGACCCATAGGAACCTGGCGCTCATAGCGCAGCACTTCAACGATCCGGAGACGGAGAAGAAGGAGTTCATAGAATCGTTCCGTTCCACCAGGGAGATTCACAACAAGTATGACGGCAAGATCGACACCCGCATCGCCGAGACTTTCGAAAGGGAGTATTACATGGCAGTCATGGATACGATCCGTTTCATGGATGAGGATGATGCCGAGGAGAGCATCGAGGAACTGGAGGATTACGTCGACAGGATGCTTCGTCTGCGCGACAGCAACACGATCTACATCAACAGGATCAAGGAGTTCCTGCAGGGCAACGAGATCAAAGGTCTTTGACCGTAATCGTCGATGTGCCAGATCTTGTAAAGTCAGTGTCTCAGAGGCCGCTGATGCCTCTGCCTTCGATGTACAGTTTCAGCCTGTTGATGTATACGGTATTGCTGTCCCTGATGTGGAGCATGCGGTCCACGTACTCTGCGATCTCGTCCTTCGCATCCTCCCTGTCATCGTCATCCATGTAGGGCATGATCCCGGCGAGAGACATGTAGTATTCGCGTTCAAGCGTCTCCGCCACCCTGTAATCGATCTTCCCCTTGTATTTGTTATGGATCTGGGATGTACATCTGTAGGACAGCTGGCATTCGTCCTCCAGCTTCTTCATGTCCTTGAAATAGTTGGCTATGACCGCAAGATGGCGGTGGGCTATGTACTCGTACTGCCAGAGGATCTCCTTGTTCTTCAGCGGGTCGGCCCTGGCCAGCTCGTCGCAGAGGATCAGGATCTCCTCATCCAGGACCTTGGCTTTGTTGAATAACGGGTCCTTTTCGGCGATCTCCGGATCGTTGGTCTGGAGCATGTAAGCGAACTGCAGCCAGTACTTAGCGATCATAACGAACCATTTGGCGAACATCGGGTCGATCTGGTAGATGGCGTTGGGGTCTGTGCTGTATTCTGTCACCTTGTCGATCATCAGCTTGAGCTTGCCCCTGTAGTTCCTCATCTCCGTCTTGTTGATGTAAAGATGGAGTCCGTCGAACTGCCTGGAATTCATTATGCCGTCGGCCGTCTGATAGAGGTTGATGGCGTAGTAAAGCTCGGTGGAATCCTCGTTGATCGCGATCTCGTACTTCTTCATCATCTCCCTGCTCTCGGACCATGCATGGGCGTCGGCGGTGGATTCGATGTAGATGAGCATGTACTGGGCGATATCGAAGTCGGAGTGGTTGGGCGTGCTGAGATGGTTGGTCAGCATCATATAGAGATTCACCCAGTTCGTCATCAGGTCCATCTTGTTCTCCACGAGTTCCGTCTTTTGGTGGCTTATGAACGATCTCACGATCTCATCCACCACTTCCTTGTCGCTCTTGCCCTCGGTAGAGATGTGGGTGGCCCAGAGCCCGAGAAGATCGGAGGGGATGGAATCGTCCTTCGGGTCTATGTCCAGATAGAAGAGATGCAACTTCTGGAGCGTGGAGTTGTATTTGGAAACGGAGTATCCGATCTCGAACGTGACGTTGTTGCTGATGCTTCCCTTTTCGTTCTTCCTGATGATGAACACGGACTGACTGGCCGCAGATATCTGGTTCACTATGGTGTCGGCGATGGACAGGCTCCCGACGAGGTCGTCGCTGCCCCCTACAACACAGACGTAGCCTTCCTTTACCAGTTCGGTCTTTACCATCTTTGCTAGATTATTGGAAGAACTCCAACCGATGAATACGCTTCCTCTCATCTCTTAAACTCCTTTTTCTTGTTTTCGAACAGCCACGAGAACTGCTCGGAGAAGGAATAGTCCCCGAGGTCGTAGACGATGGCCCTTTTCTCCTCGTACGTCTTCGCTCTCTGATATCTCATATCGGCTATGCGGAAAATATGTATCTTGGCCCGGATCTCGGTGGGCGACCCTCCTTTGAGGGAGGAGAAGTCGAAGTTGTCCCTGGCGATCAGCGCAACGATGATCATCAGCACGATCCTTGCCACCTGGACGTATCCGATGTTGAGCTCCTTTATCCAGATGATGTCTCCGGTCTGCATGCCGTCGATGTGTCCGAAGGACGTGGGATCGGCAAGCAGATACGTCATGGAGATCAGCACGACTGCCGCCATGATCACATTCATCCTGCTCAGGAATGTACCGAAGGTCTGATGCTTCTTGTACCCCTTGGAATTCTGATCAAACTTCATGTTGTGGTACTCTAGCTGTGAATTGATCCAGCAGCACCTCGTCATATCAAGAACCTCTTCGGATTCATCGTATGCGGAGCCTTCGCGGATGATGTCCTTCAGTATCCAGGACCTCACCACGAAACCGATCCACACGACCTCGTTCCTCACGTCCTCGTATGTGGTCGGACGTATGGGGCCGCTGAGGCCTGATATGCGGCGGTAGTACTCCACGCGCAGGCATTCGGCGATGCACCTGTAGTTGAGGTATTTGTGGTATGTGCGGTTCCTGTGATAGTGGCTCGTTGCTCCCAATGAGGCGACCAGGAACACGAGATAGATCACGCTGAACAGAACATTCCCTGCCGCTAGCATGAATATGCTGTATGCAAGTGTGGTGAACACCGCCAGCCACGACAGCACATTGGTGATACTGAGGTTGATATCCCTCTTCTCGACCGACATCCTGTTTAGGATGTTGTAATGGTAGGCGATGACCGCGCCTCTCCCTTCGCTGACGATCCTTTCCCTCACGGGCCTCAGCGATTCAGGCAGATCTTCAATGGGGAGGAAGCCGCTGTCCTCGATCTCCTTGGACGGATCCGAGAAATCCTCCATGCCGGCGAGATTGGAATTCAGCTCCTCTATCTGCCCGAACACTCTGGTGTACAGCTTCGGGATGTCATCCTCGATCCTGTCGAGGACAGTCGATGTGGGCGAGGCCTTGCTGTCGAATATGACCGGAACGACGAAGCCTCCTTTGATGTTATCGGCCAGTGCCTTGTTCTCACAGCCGACGCGTTCGCTCCTTATCCAGTAGATCAGCGCATCCTCGTTGATGTCGAGGCTGTTGATGATATCGAACGAATCGGAATGGCTGCGGCCGCAGTCCATGAGGGTGCTCTTCAGGGAAGTGCTCATCCCCGAATAGGCCATCTTTATCGTCTCATAGGTCCCTCCGACAACGTCGTCCTTGGCACCGTTCCAGAACGAGACCAGGATGTGGGCGCTGGAGACCAGGAATGCCGATACGAGCCTGTAGGATTCGTGCACATCCTCCTTTCTCTCGAACGGGATCAGAGGATCGGCGGTGTTGGGGTTGGACAGTATGTTCTGGACGATCTCCTGGTAGTCCCCGTCACATATGTCGGGGTTCTTTGCGATGTATTCGTCCAGTTCGAAAGGCAGAACGGGAATCACCACGAGCCCCTTGCTCAGGGCGATCTCCGCCGACTGTACATCGGCTCCGGGGGCCATCCCTGTCATGAGTATCTTCGGGGTGTTCGGATATCTGGAATCGAGGTCATCCAGCAGTTTGGAGAAGGATTCCATAGCCTCTTCCCTGTTGGCAATGGCGGTGTGTCCGCTTACCGATATGATCAACGGGGCCTCCCTGCGGATGGGAATGGTGCTGACGGTTCCGGTCATTCGGACGTCTCTCCTGCGTTGCGTACGACCTTGAATCCCAGCCCTTTCAGGATCGGGATCATGTTATCGATGGCCTCGGTGTCGCGTTCCTGGATATCCTGGGGCAGATCGTCCCATGGGACCAGATACGGGGATATGCGGTGCGCCACATCCTTTTCCTTCCCGTAGACCCATCCGTTGGATATCTTCTCATTCATCCACCTTTCGTGCTCCATGATAGAGAGTATAAGCCTCTCATCATCGTTGAATTTGGATAATCCGCCCTCGCCTTTCTCAATATGACAGCCTATCGCATCCAGTTTGCGGGGCATGTCCAGAGCCTGGTCCATATTGGAGTATTTCAGGTCCTGTGTGAGCGAATCCCATTCCGGATATTCCAATTCGCCGCCGGGATTCTCCTCCATGCGATGCCTGTTGTAATCATCATGGATTTCCTTTGCGATCTGCAGGATCTGTTCTGACAAAAGTCTGGGTACGTTCGTCTTCGCATTCTTGTCCAGATCGGACAACAGCTTGTCGGCTATGTCCGAAAGGGAGCAGGTGATCTGCAGACCCTCGGGGAAAGCCTCCCGGATATCCAGATATCTGTAGAGCTTGTCGGTCTTTTCCTCGGACGATTTCTGGGAGATCTCGCCCTCGTTGAAGCAGTAGTTCAGGCGGAGCCTCCGGTCGTCTATGACCATGTCAGATGTCTTCGGATGGATGCGGTTAGCGTTCCCGAAACCGTAACCCTTGCGGTTCCATTCCTGAAGCTCGTCGCAGAGGATGAGCAGATAGGTCAGGGGGCTTTCCTCCAATGTGAGCGGAGGGAACCCGTTCCTCTTGACCAGGGATTGCGGGTACAGGTTATGCATGAGTATGGCGCTGCACACGGACGGGATGTGCTCGACGTAGATCCCCTTCACTCTGGAATTCTTCCTCGAGACCATGGAGTAGCAGCGCGCCACGATGAGCGAGCTGAAGAATCCGTGGTCGCTGAAACGGTTCTCGAACATGGTCAGGGGATAGTTCCTGATGCATTCCTCGGTCTCCCCGTGACGGGAAAGACCTATTGTGCCAGACCCCTCGATCTGTACATCTATTATGCTGTTGTAGGGGCCGTCCTCGCCGTCAACCTTCAGCAGTCCGCCTATGGGGTCGAAGCCCAATACTATCTTCATCTGCGGATTGTCGGGGCACAGCCCGGACAGCGAATTGATGAACGATTTGGCCTGATTATGGGATATCTCGATGGGATATCCGATGTCATGGAATAGCGATGCATGGCCCCAGATGAACAGGAACAGTTCATCCTCGGAGGCGAAGCCGTTATTCCCGTAGGCGTCCCAGAATGCCCTGCGGACCTTCTCATTGGACAGATATATCCTGAGGCCCAGCAGGAAGACGTTGACCGAATGGATGTAGTGGTCCCTCTGGTTCTCAGTGAACACAGAGGCCTTGATCTCATAGTGCTTCATGACGTCGATCATGTCAAGGAGCGGGGAGCCGTCCTCGTCGTCCAGACTCCGGTAGAGGTCCATGTACAGGGTATAGACGTTCTCCGCGTTCATCGCGGACTCATTATTGATGAAATTTCTGATAGAGGTGAGGAGATTCTCCCGCTTGTCCGACTCTGGGCAGTTCCTAGGTATGATCAGTTCCTCGAGCTCCATGCTGTATGGAAGGGCGAATTAGTATATTGTTATCTCTGATGGTATAGGAGAATCATAACGGGAGTTTCATCGAGATGGGGCACAGCGATGCCTTTTTTATTGTGATAATAATCCATTTTTCGAGCGGAAATCCAGTTATTTGTGTGGAGAGGCTGGATCCTAATCGGTGTGATACGGTGTTCAGACAGAGGCTGTTCGAGATTATCGAGGTCGCAGAGGACGGTGACAGACCCAGTCAGCTTTACGATATCATGATGGTGACCACCATCATCGTCAGCCTTCTACCTCTGACCGTCAAAGAGTACTATGACGTATTCTACTATACGGACACGGCCGCGATGATAATTTTCATCTTCGACTATGTCGCCAGACTCATCACCGCGGATCTCAAATTTACCAAATACGGGAAGGGCGCCTTCATCAGATACCCTATAACCCCGATGGCCATCATCGATCTGCTTTCCATCCTGCCGTTCCTGACCATGGTGGACAACAGCCTGAAACTCCTCAGGATATGCAGGATATTGGAATCCCTGAGGATCATTCGTGTGTTCAAGATGCTCAGGTACTCGCGCAACCTGGTGATCGTTCTGCAGGTCCTCAAGAACTGCAAAGGCCCGTTGATCGCGGTCTGCGCCATGGCGATAGGTTACATAGTGGTCGCCGCTCTGGTCATTTTCAATGTCGAGGCCGATTCCTTCGATAACTTCTTCGATGCGATCTACTGGGCCACTGTGTCCCTGACCACGGTCGGATACGGGGATATCTACCCGGTGACGACGGTAGGCAGGATAGTGACGATGATATCATCGCTGTTGGGAATAGCCGTGGTCGCTCTACCGGCCAGTATTATCACAGCAGGATACATGAAGGCCATTGACAAGGATATAGCGGGTGACGATGATCCATCCGACAAATCCTGAACCGTCTGGCTGCAAATATCGCTGGCATTACCCAATAATCTCGATAATGGTCATGTTAATATCCAACCTGCCGATTACGATGCATGAATTACAGGTTGGTAGCCGTTCTGTCGGTACTTCTGCTGGCATCGATGACGTTGATCCCGGCGTTTGCAGACGGTTCGGATGCTGTGTCCTCGGAGGATTACGGGATACTGATAACAGCTACGGACGAACCCTATGATGCGATAAATGTCACCATAGAGAACGGCAAATCGAAGACCTGGATAATCTATGTGATCAACAATTCCGATTTCAACATGGACGTTTCATTCACATACACCACGTCAGGAGACGAGGTCAAGGTCGTAGAATATCCGACCAGCAATCTGCTGGTCCCGGAGAATCCGGTCGACCATCAGAACATCATGAAGAGCCAGATTACCCTGGCGGTCGATGAAATCGTCGGTTCCACCGATCAGGTGGTTGTCGACTTCACCGTCACCGTGACCGACATCAACCAGAGGACGCCTGCTCACCAGCAGCATATCGTGTTCAATGTGAAGGTGGATTCTGTCTTCGACACTTCCGGACAGTACAACAAGTATCTGGGAATCTATCCCAATACCCTGCCGTCTCCTCTGAATACACCTTGGATTCCGTTCCTGATAACCATCCTCTTCTGGGTGCTGATCTCTCAGGTGGGATGCGTAATCATCGCACCCAGGCTGGCAAAGGCTCTTGACAAGCACACCACTGACGATGATGCGGCCAAGTTCGAAAGGATAATCCGTCTGCTCTTCGGAGGAATCGTCCTGATAATGTCGGTAAACCAGGGCCTCAGCATCCTGGGAGCGGACGCCAGCATCATAGCCAAGGCGATGGAGCTGTCTGTAATCGCGGTCATCGTGCTGTTCCTGATACTGCTATGGAAAGTCTATATTCTTGTCTTAGAAGGCATTCTCGGGAGATTCGAGGATATCGAGGAATCATCCATCGATCTTACCCTCATGCCGCTGTTCAGGATGATCGGAAAGATAGTATTCTGGGTCATCGGTATTTCGCTGATCCTGAGCGCGTTCGGAGTGGACCTCGAGGGAATCCTAGTCAGTGCAGGAATAGTGTCTCTGGGAATCACGATGGGCGCCCAGAACATCCTGTCCCAGTTCTTCAGCGGTATCGTCATCCTCATGACCAGGCCCTTCAAGAAGGGAGATTTCCTGAAGATCAACAACACCGTCTACATCGTGAAAAAGGTGAAGCTCATGTTCACCGAGTTCTACAGCTGGGAACAGGATCAGATCATCACCATGCCCAACAACGCCGTAACGGCCGCCACTATCGTCAACCTTACCAAGGGCGACGAAGCCTACAGGCTGTTCATCTACTTCTCAGTGGCATTCGGTACGGATCTCAAGAAGGCAGAGCAGGTGATGCTCGATGTGGCCGAGCACAGTCCGGTGGTCCTTCACGATTCGGAGCATGCCGTTCCGATGGTCAGGATGACCGATTTCAAGGAGTCCGGTATCGAGCTGAGGCTTGCGGTCACCATCAGGGATTTCAACGGCTCCGTAACGGCCGGTTCCGCTCTTAGGATGGCCGTCTATCAGGCATTCCTGGACAACGACATCAAGGTCCCCTACAACAGGCTGGAGGTCGAGATGCTCAACGATTGTTTCAGGGGCGAGAGAAGGCCCGGGGACGTTGTCGAGGATTGAAATCAAATGCCCCGGACAACGGGGTTCTTCTTTCCTATCAGATGATGTGCCATCTATGATGCATAAGGGTGCCTGAAAGGCGTTAGGCGACGGTTAGCCCCAAGGGCAGAGTGCTCAGGCATCGTTTGTCGTCATCAGGTCCGAATCGATGATCGATCCCTATGACTTCGATCCGTCCGACATGCTGCCGTTCTATTGATATGCGGATAAAGGACAGTATCGATCCTTACAAAGGGTCGATAGCTTTCTCTTTGATTATTTCAGTCCTATGCAGAAGAGAAAATGGGGAAAAGAAGGACCGCCCGAAGGCGGTCCGTTTGTACTCAGTGTTTCCTGTTGTGCTCGATGTGAGCTACACCTGCGATAGCGATGGCCACGATGATTATGATCAGGAATGCGTTGTACAAATCGGAGTTGGAGTTGGTCTTCTCAGGCTCGAACTCTACCACGTAGAGGGAGTAGGAGAACAACTTTGCCTCCAGGTACGTCTCGTCCATATTCTTGACGAGGGTCGCATTCATTCTGACCTTGTTTCCGTTGACCATGTGGTACAGGACGCAGTCTTCGTTCTCAACAGGGATCTTTACGGTTATAGGTCCGTTGGCAGTGATATCGAAGGTCAAAGAGCCGCTGGTCTCTTCAACGGGGATGATGCTGGCCTTTGCGGTACCTTCGTAGTATCCGTCGTCGGGATCCATCGTAACGATGACGCCGGAGGGAGTCTGGAAGGAAGCCTTCTCGAAGTCCTCGGGGATATCGAAGTAGAATGAATCGTCGACACGGTTCACATCCTCGTAGTCGATGTTCTTGACCTTGGAACCGGTTACGGTCTTGAGTTCGAGGCTCTGGATGGTGTCATAGCTGAACATCCATACTCCGTCATCTACCCATCCATAGGTCTTTCCGTTGGAATCAGCGACCCAGAGGACGCTCGATCCGACGGACTTCTCGATGTAATCCATGTAGTGGGCGTTGTAGCTCACACCGTCGAGGGTGTAGGTCACGGCGACGGGTTCGGCCTGGATCGAGATCGTTCCGAATCCGGTCTGGATTATCGAAGGATCAAGGATGATCTTGTTGCCGTCGAGGGTGAATCCGACGCAGGATGACTTGTCGACGGTGTAGCCGGGCACGAAGTCAATGTACATGTCTCCGGTGCTCTTGTCCAATCCGAAGCTTGCTCCGACGAACTCGACCTGAAGGATCAGGTTGTCATTGACCTCTACCATGGAATAGCCGTCCAAGAGGTAGAGAGGTCCTTTGATAGTCCAATCGGAGTAGACATCGTACTGGTTGACGAGCACGATTCCTCCGTCGATCTCGAGGGTGTTGTCGGTGCTGTACAATATGCTGCCGAATATGAAGTAGGTTGCGAAGATATCGTCCATGATGAACGGTCCGTCTGCGCTGAGCTTCAGATCCGAGGTCGTACCGTTGCTGGTTCCCGTCAGCCTGGCCTTGTAGCCGTCGACGGTAGTGAAGGTGATATCGATCTTCTCGAAAGTCATCTCGAACAGCGAGCTCTCCACGTTCTCGATGTATCCGTCGATGCTGCTGAGTGCCCTGACATTGAAGTCGTAGTCTCCGATATAGAAGCCGCTTACGTCGATACGGTCGTAATGGCTGTCGCTAAAGAGGGACAAGTCCTCTACGTATCCGTAGTCGAAGGTGATTCCGTAGGATGTGACCGACTTGTGTCCAGAGGCCTGGGTGTAGTTAACGGACATGTTCTGGAATGTTCCCTTGTACACGAAATCTTCCAAGGTGGTGAACCTGACGGCCTCACCGCTGTTGTACAAGATGGTGGTGGTGTCTCCGTAGCACTCGAAGGTTATCACACCCTCTGCCGTGAAGGCAAGGAACTCGAAATCGGACAGGAGCATAGTGGATCCGAGGCCGTTCTCCACAAGGCTGTCGGCCTTCACATAGAGATCGAAGTCGTAGTCGGCATCAGTGGTGTCGCCCATGTAGCCTACTTCGACGGCGAGGTCCTCAGCATAGAAGTCCATGCTGGACGTGATGACCCTGGCTTCGTCGAGGTAGAGAGACATATCGCCCGAGAACACGATGTCCGCGGGGATGTAGTCG
>Ga0310696_10006843_pt1 | contig 13462 bp, 13 predicted proteins | sample AusTroGonzalo_MG_4_FD_203885 | JGI IMG/M metagenome (GOLD analysis project Ga0310696, IMG submission 203885) | Bovine rumen microbial communities from tropical cattle in Woodstock, Queensland, Australia - Gonzalo_02 (v2) (version 2) | ecosystem: Host-associated > Mammals > Digestive system >... | reverse complement strand
TGATCGTCCTGTTAATGAGATTCTTACCTTGGCAGAATCCGTTCGTTATGGTTGTGAGTTGCTCAAGGCTACTTATCCTGAAGCGCAGATTGTTCTGCTTACCCCTTTACAATCGGTAGCCGCTGGTACAGAGCAGATTACGAAAGCAGGAGACATCATAGCATGTTGCGCTCATAAGATGAATCTCAACGTGATCCGGCTTGATAAAGAGGGTGGTATCGATGCTGCCAGTGAGAAGGTGAAACACCATTTTACCTCCGACGGCACCCATACCTCTGAGTTGGGAGCGCAAAAAATAGGAACACTCATTGCACGACAGATAACAGCCTTGCTGCAACCATAAATACGACAAACAGACATGGTATTCTCAGACTTGTTTTTCCTTTTCGTCTTCCTGCCAGCGTTCGCCCTGAGTTATCTGTTGTCGACGTGGTTGGATCGCAGGTTGTCTGCAGGTCGCATCTCTCAGAATAGCGTGCTTGTCATCTTCTCTTTGATCTTTTATGCTTGGGGAGAGCCCGTTTATGTGTTCCTGATGCTCTTCTGTGTGTTGGTGAACTACCTGGCAGGATTAGGCATCGACCATCTTTCAGGAGGGGCAAGGCGATGGGCGCTCATTGGAGGTCTGACGGGTAATATTCTGATTCTGAGCACCTTCAAATACCTGAGTTTCTTTGCCCAACAACTCATAGCAATTGGTATCCCTGTGGCTGATCCGAAGATATCGCTACCAATCGGTATCAGTTTCTATACATTCCAATCTATCTCCTACCTCATTGACGTTTATCGTCGGGAGTCGCCTGCTCAGCATCATTTCGGCAACCTGTTGCTCTACATCTCCATGTTCCCACAACTGATTGCTGGTCCTATTGTGCGCTACAATACAGTAGCTCGAGAGATCAGTGACCGTCATGTGACATCAAGCGATTTAGCCGATGGAATCTATCGTTTTATCATCGGTTTGGGTAAGAAGGTGATCCTCGCTAATCAATTGTCAGAAGTCTCTGATCAGTTTTTGGCTGGTGGGATGCAAGATCTGACGACCTCTGGCGCTTGGGTGGGAATCATTGCCTTTACGCTCCAGATTTATTTCGATTTCTCTGGCTACTCGGATATGGCCATCGGTTTGGGACGTTGCATGGGATTCCATTTCAACGAGAACTTCCGTCATCCTTATTGTTGTAACTCCATCACCGACTTCTGGCGACGTTGGCATATCTCGCTCGGTAGTTTCTTCCGAGATTATGTCTATATCCCCATGGGTGGCAATCGTCGTCATCAGGCATTGAACATTCTTGTGGTTTGGTTTCTAACGGGTATGTGGCATGGTGCCAGCTGGAACTTCATCATCTGGGGTATCTACTTCGGCATCATCGTTACTTTGGAGAAATATACGCTCCTACGCGTACAAAAATATATTCCCTCACCTTTGCTCCATCTCTATAGTCTGGCACTGGTGGTCATTGGCTGGGGTATCTTCTACTTCGATGACAGTAGCCGTATGGTACAGTTCTTTGAGATTGCTTTTGGTCAGGCTACCAACCTCCACGACTTTGTGACCATCACAGCGTTGACAGACAATTGCTGGTTGTGGGTGGTTAGCGTGCTGTTCTGTATGCCACTTCGCCAATATGCAGCCAGCTTGTTGCAACTCACTACTCATGAGGGAGGAACCATACAGGAAACGATACTTTTTCTCACAAGGCTCGTCCTCTCCGTTGTCTTACTGGTGCTCAGTGTCTCCCTTCTGGTGGGGGCTACCAACAACGCCTTTATCTACACTCGATTCTAACCACAAACGAATTTGAACATGAAACGATATATACCGACCATCCTCCTGTTGCTCTCCGTCACGATGTTGTTGACGGCCCAACCCGTACGTCGTGTCCGCAGTGGTATCATCATCGTAGATACAGGAAAGACCGTTCGTGCCATCGAGCCCTACAAGGCTAATTATGAGAACGGTACGGCTTACGCAAGAATTGTGAACAAATATAAGCGCACCTTCCCCAATACGAATGTCTATTGCATGATCATCCCCAATGCGGTAGCCTTCTATTGTCCTGATACGGCTAAGACTTGGACAGATGCAGAACGCCCTGCCATCAACCATATCCTTTCAAATCTTTCGAAAGAGGTAAAGGCTGTGGATATCTTCGAAGCATTACAGACCCATGTGGAAGAGCCTATCTACTCCCGTACAGACCATCATTGGGCGCCACTCGGGGCTTTTTATGCTGCCAAGCACTTTGCAGAGGTGGCAGATTTGGATTTCAAGGACTTGTCAGCATACGAACCACGTGTGATTCATGACTATGTAGGTAGTATGTGGACCTTCTCCCGAGACAAGGCAGTGAAGGAGGCGCCTGAGGAGTTTATCTATTACGTGCCTCGTGATAGCAGTTTTTCTGCTACCCGCATTACTTATAAAAAGATGTCGAAGCGCGTAGGTCGCAAGAAGAGACGCAGGACCATCAGTTGGCTCTCTGCCAGCGAGCCCGAGCCCTTCAGTTTCTTCCGTAACTATGAAGACGGTAGCAGTGCTGCCTATTGCGTTTTCATGGGGGGCGATACAAACACAACCAGCGTGGTTACTCAAATCAAAAATAACCGACGGTTGCTCATCCTGAAAGATAGTTACGGTAATGCCCTACCCTCCAACCTCTTCTCTTCTTTCGAAGAGATTCATGTCGTGGATTGTCGCTATTTCCTGCAGAATATGGTTGAGTTCGTGAAAGCTCATGCCATCACTGACATTCTCTTTGCCAATAACCTGATTCATGCCTCGGCTCCGAAGACTGTACAGGCTTACGAACGTTATCTCACCCAAAAACAGACCACCAGCCATGAGATTCAGTAAAGCCTATATCCTGCTCTTCGGACTGCTGTTCGCAGCCTTTGCGGTGGTCTTCAACACCTTCCCCCGCAGTACCTTTTCTGAATTGGAGAAGCGCGAACTGGCTGTATTCCCAGAGTTCACGACAGAAAAACTCTTCGACGGCTCGTTTACCAGTGAAGTGTCGTCGTGGTTTAGCGACAGTGAACCTTTCCGAGACCATTTCATGTGGCTCAGTATGCAGGTAAAGGATCTCATCCGCTTAGACACTGGCGAGGAGAATATCACCTTCCATGCTGCAGAACCGGAAGAACAGGAGATATTGGAAGACCCGGAACCTCAGGAAAACCCAGAGGCGGAGTATAACTACGAAAATCATGTCACTGCCGATGAGAATGCCAAGATTGCCAATGCAGGTATTATCATTGTCGGTTCGGGGGAGAATGTGCGTGCCCTGATGGCCTACGGTGGTACTGGCAAAGGCTGCACTGGCTATGCAGAGGCAGCTAACAAATATAAGGAAACCTTCCCTCAGGTGAATGTCTATTGTATGGTCATCCCCACCTCTGTAGAGTATTATTGTCCTGAGAAAATGCGTAATCGCACTAACCCCCAACGGCCTACGATAGATAATGTGATTCGCCATCTGTCACCTGATGTGAAGCCTGTGGATATCTACGAGACGCTGGGTGAACATGCAGAAGAGGATATCTTCCTGCGTACCGACCACCACTGGGCACCATTGGGAGCCTACTATGCAGCTCAGAAGTTCGCCCAGGTGGCTGATGTACCTTTCAGAGATCTAACGAGTTACGATCGTAAGGTGGTGCATGGCTACGTTGGTAGTATGTATGGCTACTCAAAGGACATCTCTGTCAAGGAAGCCCCAGAGGACTTTGTCTATTACGTTCCTCGGGATGTTACCTACACAACGACTTACATAGACTACACAATCGACGAGAACTACCATGTCATTGGCATGGGACGACCCTATAAGAGCATTTTCTTCTATAAATACAAGGACGGAAGCGGTGGTGCCTACTGCACTTTCATGGGTAGTGATACCAGAATCACCCATGTACAGACCTCTACCCATAATGGACGCAGGTTGCTCATCCTGAAAGACAGCTTCGGTAATGCCTTACCAGGCTATTTGTTCTATTCCTTCGAGGATATTTACGTTATCGATTCACGCTATTTCACAAAAAATATGGTGGATTACGTCAGCGAGAACCAGATTACGGATATCCTCTTTGCCAACAATATCTTCAAGGCATACTCCCGTCACACCTATTCCAACTACGTGAGGTTCCTGACACAGACCAACGGCATCCATAAGCCCGCCAGTCATGCGACAGACAGTAGTTCACAAAAGAAAGTGAATGTCAGTGATAGTATTTCAGCAGCTAAGACACCTGCAGACTCCACTGCTACTCAGTAGCGTTTTTATCCTTTTTCTTAAAAAGATTCTTTAGTTTAAAACCACCGCTTTTCTTCTTTGGTTCTTCATCCTGAACTTGTTTCTGGTCTTCTGAAGTTTTTTCTTTCTTATCCTTCTTCTTAAAGATATCTTTAAACTTTACCTTCACCTTAGGTTTCACCTTGATGTGCTCTATTTTATCGATATCAGTAAATGAGAAGTCGCAAGCCCAGTCAAGTCCCTTGTTCTGTTGGCTGACACTACCCTCTACGAGACCACCCTTACTCTTGATGTCCACCAGCAAGTCTTTAACCTTGATTTTCTTGTAACTGGCCTCATATACCGTTGCATTTACCTCTCCGAAAGGCAACTTGCCACCTGTCTGTTGGCGCATACGAGCTGTACGTTTCTTATGAATATCGACCTTAAAGTTGCCATTAAACCCTACATTACCAAGATCTTTCATATCCAGCACCTGGCCCAGGTGGAGAGACTTGGTCTCAGCATTACCCGTCAGGTATTTGGTGTTCTCGTCGATGGCAAAATTGAAACGCAATCCTCCAACAGCAGATTTCACATTCCCATCAAAAGCCTCATGACGATAGAATACGTAGATGTTGCCCGTAAGCGTAAGGTCGCCCAGTGCATCCAACTGTTTCGTCATCATCTTCTTACCTTTGAACTGGTTGATAATCTCTTGTTTCACCTTACCCTTGGCCGTCATCTTGTTTACATGGAAATGTACTTTCAGATCTTCTTTCTTTCTCAGACCTGAGATATCTCCAATAGCATTAATCTTCAATCGCTGGTCAGGCGTATGCACTTCGATGTTCCTAAATGCCAACGTAGAGTCTGTACCGCTAAACAGCACACTCAGTTCGAGAGGCATCGTAAAATTTCTCAGTACTGGTGCAAAAGGACGAGAGATATCCTTCAGTTGCGTTTTGCCCTTGATGAGTGAGGTTTGGAACGAGAATTTCCGACCTTCCTTCTTGCTGGGCAATACGATAGAAGCACTGTCGAACTTCAGGATTGTACTCTCTTGTTGAACGACTATATCTTTTAGCATAGCCTTCTGTTTAGTGACCCCTGCGGTAAAATGCAGATCCTTGACGTTAAAGCCTGTCTGTTTGTCTTGGGCCACAAAATTCGTTAGCGCTGCATGCACAGAGTCTTTACTGAGGTAGTCAATCTCCAGCTTTAAGTTTGCTGTCACATCGAAATGCCCCACATCGAACCAACCGCGATGGGGCTTGCCAGTATTCTTTCGAGGCTTATGGTTATCTAGAACAAAGTGCAGGGTTCCTATTTCTAAACCATACACCCCTTCGTCTTCATTAAACTGAATCGAGCCCAGATTAAATATAGCAGTCTGAGGTCCCTTCTTTGTCTGAAATTCCCACTTTCCTTCCAACCCTTTTAATGTTCCTGAAGGATTACCAATCCATCCATTATCATAACTCAACTCATCCAACTTAACCATGTTCTCATTAAACTGAACATTTATCTTGGCCAGTTTTGCATGATGGATATCCAATGTGAAAGGTTCCTTTTTCTTTTCTGCTTCCTCTTTGGGCTTCTCCTGTTTTGGCTTGTCGCTCTTGAAAGCATCAAGGATAAACTGGTAGTTTGCTACACTATCCTCAGTCTGATAAAGATTGGCATTCATGCCCTCAACATCTGCCTTTGTTATAACCAGTTTCTTACTCAGAAGTGCCCAAAGATCCAAATGTACAGACAGGCGTTCCAAATCCAGCATCTTCTGCTGTTGCTGATCATCCACCTCAAGACCTTTTAAGTTTATCTCTTGTGTAAACACACCCACACTTGCCTCGTCGATCTTCACACGAGTCTGGAGTTTCTCCTCTAATCGCTGTGTTGCAACACTTAATAACTTATTCTGCACAATTTGAGTGTTCAGCAGAATAGCAGCAATGACGAACAACAGCAGAATGCCTCCGACGGTTCCACCTATTATTTTCAGAGTAAGAGAAACTATCCTATTCACGATACATCATTGTTTTAAGTTCGTATTCGCTTGCAAAAATATGAATAATTTCGCTAACTTCCTCATTTTCTCCCGAAATTATAGTATCTTTGCAGACAAAAAGAGGAAAATGGACGAAACAAATTGCGTCAGATTGCTCGAAGAGCACGATATTAAGCCCACTGCCAACCGTATTGTGGTAGTAAAGGCGTTGGCATCATCCATGCTGCCTCAATCGCTGGCAGAGCTGGAACATAGGATAGGTACCATCGACAAGTCGAATGTGTTCCGTGCCCTGACGCTCTTTCGCGAACACCATCTGGTTCATACCATTGAAGGCAGCAGTGATGGCACGAAGTACGAACTCTGTCATAGTCACAGCCATGATCATGATGACGACCAGCATCCCCATTTCTTCTGTGAGGTATGTCAACAGACCTATTGCCTGGAGGGCGTTTCACTGCCAGAAATCAACTTACCTCAGGGCTTCAAGCTTCATTCAAAGAACTATATGTTGAAGGGCATCTGTCCCCATTGTGCCAAATGAACAACCTGCGAGATATCCGAGTCATCGCCTTCGATGCTGACGACACCCTTTGGGATTGCCAGTCGCACTTCGAAGCAGTAGAGCAACACCTCTACCGACTCATCGCACCCTACTGCGAAGTACCTGCCCAAGAACTCTTCAAAACAGAGAGTGGTAATATGGCAGACCTGGGCTATGGTTGTAAAGCCTTCACCATCAGCATCATAGAAACAGCCCTACGAGTGGCAGGCGACCATTTGTCAGCAGAAGAGCTCAGTGATCTATTGGCTGATAGCAAATCGCTACTCCATCTCCCAGCCACACCTTTGCCCGAAGTAGAAGAAACACTACAACGCCTACAGGCCTATCCCTATCGGCTTGTGGTCTTTACCAAAGGAGAACTGCAGGATCAGGAGAACAAACTGAAACGCAGTGGATTGGCGAAGTTTTTCTCGCATGTAGAAATCACTTCGAATAAAACTGAGGTAGAGTTCCAACAGCTCTGTGAGCATCTGGATATCCTACCCTCACAGTTGCTGATGGTAGGCAACTCCCTGAAAAGTGACATTGCCCCTGCCCTTACCATCGGAGCCTCAGCCATCCACATCCCATTCCATGTTACCTGGCAATTGGAACACTCTGAGGATATTGAACACGAACGACTTGTCAAAATCAATCATTTCAAAGAAATACTGAATTGTTTATGAAATACATTTTCGAAACCCGTATGGAGGTACGCGATTACGAGTGCGACATCGAGGGCATTGTCAACAATGCCAACTACCTGCATTATGCAGAGCACACACGCCACCTCTTCCTTCGCAGTCTTGGTGTCAGTTTTGCTGCCCTCCACGAACAGGGTATTGATGCTGTTGTCCATAGCATGAAACTGCAATACAAGGTGCCTCTGCGTTGCGATGACGAGTTTATCTCGCGACTGAACCTCAAGAAAGACGGCATCAAATATCTGTTCTATCAGGATATCTATCGCGCCAGTGACGAACAGCTCTGTTTCCGAGCTACCGTTGAATTGGTATGTCTTGTCAATGGTCGTCTCGCCAACTCGCCTGAATACGATGAGGCCTTCAAAGATTTTATCTGATGATGTGGACTAAACCCTGGACGATGAAAGAAGGCTTCCTGATAGGTGGAGGCATGATTGTGGCAGGACTGGCACTCGAGTTGAGCGTTGGTTCTGTGGATTGGGATGCCTTCGCCTGGCCTGTCAATGGTATCGTACTGGGTGGTTTCTTAATGCTGATTGCTGTCATTTGGCTGCTGAGAAAGAAATTTTATGGTTGCCAGTTCTTAGGCACTTACAATGCTGCTATCCCCACCATGGTATATGCCGTGGTGCTGACCATCATCATGGGTCTGACACGACAACAGGAACATGGCTCATGGCTTAACAATATGCTATCGTTCTGGCCCTTTGTGCTGATTTATGTGATGATGGCAGTGATATTGGGGCAAGTGGTTATCCGCAGACTAACACAGCTGACGAGTTGGAAACGCGATATCCCCTTCCTACTCAACCATTTGGGACTGTTTCTCGCCATGACAACAGCTACACTGGGCAATGCTGACATGCAGCGATTAAAGATGATTACATCTCAAGGAGAACCAGAATGGAGGGCTCTGACACAGGAAGGAGCCATCAAGGAGATGCCTTTGGCCATTGAACTGAAACAGTTTATCATGGAGACATACGACGATGGCTCACCCAAGCGCTTTGCTTCTGATATTCAGATTCTGACGAAATCGGGGAAGAATATCCAGACAACGGTCGATGTCAACAAGCCTGCTGAGGTAGAAGGTTGGAAAATCTATCAGTATGGCTATGACACTCAGATGGGGGTCAAGAGCCGTATTTCCATCCTAGAACTGGTGAGCGACCCGTGGCTACCATTAGTTTATACGGGCATCTATATGATGCTGGGAGGTGCTTTGTGCATGTTTGTGTTAGGAGAAAGGAGAAAACGCGTATGACTTGGGAACACTTCATCTATTTCGCGGTAGGATCTGTGGTGCTGTGGGCGGTTGGTGCTTGGGCAGCATGGAAAGACAGGCCATCAGTGGCCTATACCACAACGGTACTCGGACTACTGGTATTCTTCTCGTTTATCCTTTCCATGTGGATCTCTCTGGAACGTCCACCACTTCGCACGATGGGTGAGACGAGGCTCTGGTATTCGTTCTTTTTGCCCTTGGCAGGCCTTATCGTCTATTCACGCTGGAAGTACAAGTGGATTCTCTCGTTTTCAACGATATTGGCACTGGTTTTTATTTGCGTGAATTTGTTCAAGCCTGAGATTCATTCGAAGACACTGATGCCTGCACTACAAAGCCCTTGGTTCGCACCTCACGTCATCGTTTATATGTTTGCCTACGCAGTATTAGGAGCTGCCACTGTGATGGCTTTATACTTGCTAATCTTCAAAAAGGGAACGGTGACCTCTGAGGAATTTGACATCACAGACAATCTGGTTTATGTCGGTTTAGCGTTTATGACCTTTGGTATGCTCTTTGGTGCCCTCTGGGCCAAGGAAGCCTGGGGCCACTACTGGTCGTGGGATCCAAAGGAGACATGGGCTGCTATCACTTGGCTGACATACCTTATTTATATACATTATCGCCTGTTGCCAAAACACAACGCACGACTGGCCCTTTGGGGACTTCTTGTAGCCTTCATACTGCTTCAGATGTGTTGGTGGGGCATCAATTACCTGCCTTCAGCCCAAGGCTCCAGCGTACACACCTATAGTTAAGCCCCCTTAAAGGTACAAAATACTCTCTGGTCCCATATTGAAGAGCAAATCGAGAATAGAGAGGTTAGGCAGAAAACCATGTTTCTGCTGATAGACCTGATAATAGGGTTTCGCCACAAAATCCGGATCCTGTTCGGGATGCTTAGGATTGATCGCAGAGCGATAGTCTTTGAAAGATGGGGAAGAAATATACCCTTCCGTATAAGAAACATGGGGCTGGATATCGATCAATTCGCAGATTTTCATCCGAATATCCTCATTGAAATCAATCAGGAAGGTCCAGCGTTTATTGAAGAATGGCAAAAGGTCATCTTGATAATACTCAAAGAATGGCGACTCGCCATAGGCACTCTGAAGGGCATTCCAGTGCAGGTGGCGCCAATTGCCATGGTCACTGATACGGATATCTTTGATGAGCAGTGATGTTCCACGCTCAATAGGTATGGTTAAGGCCTGAATACCATTGGTGGTAGCAATGAGACAACGGTTACGGTAGGTCTGTTTCTGGAAACTCTCCCACTGTTCTATCTCCACACATTCGGCCCTGTACAGTTTCTGATACCACTGCACAGGGCCGAAATAGGTTGTACTCAGCAGAGCCTCCATGGCCTGCTTATTTGATGTTATCTACAATCTTGCCAAGACGGCTCCAACGTACGCCATTGATACCACGACGATCAGGATCGCTCGACCACCAGATAAATATAGGTTTACCCACGATATGATCCTCTGGCACAAATCCCCAATAACGGGAGTCGGCGGAGTTATGACGGTTATCGCCCTGCATCCAGTAATAGTCCATCTTAAAAGTATAGGACTTTACCTCTTGGCCATTGATGAAGATCTTTCCGTCTTTCACCTCCAAGGTATTACCTTCATAAACCTTGATAGGACGCTCATAGATGGCAATATTATCCAATGTCAACTCGATGGATTCGCCCTTTTTCGGAATCCAGATAGGACCGTAGTTGTCTCTTGTCCAATGCATGTTGCCATTCAATGGATAAATCTCCAGATCGTTGGCCTCTGTGTTCAGTGTGATACTTTCCACAATATCCTTTCTGGCCTGTAAAGTGGTCACAGCATGTTTCGTCAACGGCATATAACCCACCGTATTCAGGCTTGTCAGGTCTTCCATAGATATTCCGAGTTCCTCCATCAGTTCCTCAGGAATGGCCTGCTTCAGTTTGACATGATAAGTATATTGCACATTCTCAGGTTCTTTGTTGGCCTTACCGTCAAGATAGACGATATGATCTTTAATCTGCAACGTTTGTCCAGGAAGACCTACGCAACGCTTCACATAGTTCTCACGACGATCAGCAGGACGGGTGATAATCTCACCATATTCACCCCCGTTGCGCCACAACTCATTGCGCCCAGCTTCATAGATGGTATTGAAATACTTCAAACGCTGCTCTGCGGTCAGCGAATCTGGATTAGGACGATTCGGATATATCTGATAGCCAATGCTGTAACACATCTGATAATAATCATAGGCCTGATATTGTGGAGCCGAACAAAGCGTATCACCTGCAGGGAAATTGAACACGACAATATCGTTCAACTGCACATTACCTAAACCCTTCACGCGACGGTAGTCCCAATGGGGCCAGTCGAAATAGCTTTTGCACTCCACAACGGGAAGTGTGTGTTGCGTCAGAGGCATCGTTAATGGTGTCTGTGGAATACGAGGTCCGTAACTCACTTTCGAAACGAACAGGTAATCGCCAGTGAGCAGAGACTTCTCCAAAGAACTCGATGGAATGACGTAATTCTGGAAGAAGAACTGATTAATGAAATAGACGGCCACCAGTGCGAACACCAAGGCATCAACCCACGACATCACAAACTTCACAGGCTTTTCAGCCTCTTTCCACCACTGCCACTTGATCTTCTTCGTGATATAGACATCAAAGATAAACGGTACTACGAGTAGTCCCCACCATGATTTCACCCAGTAAAGGAAGAGTAGATAAAGTATCAGCACAATGATAAACTTCGTCCACTGTTTCACTGGATTGAACTTTTCTTTCTTTTTCTCCATTCTTTTCTGAATATCTGATTTTTACATGCTTTTGACGCCAAACAATCAAGTAATAGTTGCGCCACACATGATATTTTAACCTCTCTTAATGCTACTTGTCAGAATTTAAACATATCTGAGATAGTCAACAGTCCCTGATGCTCCTTGCTGTATTCGGCAGCAAGAACCGCTCCGAGGGCAAAACCCTTACGCGAATGAGCATCGTGAGTGATGGTAATCAGGTCGGCATCGGAGTCATAGCGAATGGTGTGGATGCCAGGCACCTCACCACGACGGATATGATCCACACGCAGATATTTCTTGTCTGTTGTATCTTCCTTCCAGGCCTCCTTACGATCAATATTTTCCACGATTTCATCGGCAAGTGTGATAGCCGTACCACTGGGATGGTCGAGCTTATGCACATGGTGCGTCTCTTCCATCTCCACGTCATATTGTGGGAACTGGTTCATAATCTTTGCCAGATAACGGTTGACTGCCGAGAAGATGGCTACGCCAATAGAAAAGTTTGAGGCCCAGAAGAGTGTCTTGCCTTCCTCCGAACAAGCCTTGCGTACCTCGTCGCCATGTTCTTTCATCCAACCCGTAGAACCACTAACCACTTTCACACCCTTGGCCCAAGCCTTCAGATAGTTACCATATGCTGCTTGAGGAGCAGTAAACTCGATGGCGACATCAGCTGAAGCAAACTCCGGAGAATCAAAGTCCTCCTGATTATCAATATCAATGATACTCACAATTTCATGACCACGGTCACGGGCTATCTGCTCGATCATCTTGCCCATCTTGCCGTAGCCGATTAAAGCTATTTTCATATTCGGTGTTGATTAAAAACGCTGCAAAGATACTGCTTTTTATCAATACAACGCTCAAAAACAACAGAAAATAACTAAAAAGTTTGTACATATTAAAATAAAGTCATACTTTTGCACCCTCAAAATGTACCATTTTTGCTTTAATCATGAGAAAAAACATCTTTGATTTGCTGGGCCGTAAGGGAAAACTCCCTGTGAGTATGCTGACGGCCTACGACTTTCATACTGCCCAAATGATCGATGAGGCAGGGATTGACATGATTCTTGTGGGTGACTCTCTTGGGAATGTCATGCTGGGCTACGAGAACACACTTGCCGTCACGGTGGAGGATATGATCCATCACGGCAAAGCTGTGTGCCGAGGTGCCAAAGAGGCTCTGGTTGTGATCGACATGCCGTTTATGTCGTATCAGACTTCTGTTGAGGAGGCCGTACGAAATGCTGGACGAATCATGAAAGAGACTAATTGTCAGGCTGTGAAACTAGAAGGCGGCATAGAATATGCTGACCGTATCAAGGCCATCGTTCAGGCAGGTATCCCTGTTGTGGCACATATCGGACTCACCCCACAGTCTGTCAATGCACTCGGTGGCTATAGGGTTCAAGGCAAGTCATTGAAACAAGCCCAGAAGTTATTGGCAGATGCCAAGGCCGTGGAAGAGGCAGGTGCCTTCGCTATTACCTTGGAATGTGTACCTGAGGCATTGGCCAAGTTGATTACCGAACAGTCGGATGTGCTGACCATCGGTATCGGTGCAGGAAAATACTGCGACGGTCAGGTATTGGTATATCAGGACATGTTAGGTTATACTGGAGGATTCATACCTAAGTTTGCAAAGAAATATGCCGACTTACACAGTGTGATGCTGGAGGCTTTCAAACAATACAAACAGGAATGTGAAGACCGCACCTTCCCTGACGAGGACCGTACCTATGCCATCAGCGAGGAGGTATTAGAAGAACTATTTCAACCAGAATTAGCATATTAGAAAGATATGAAGGTAGTTAAGACAGTTAAAGAAGTCAGAGAGATTGTTGCAGAATGGCGAAAAGAGGGTCTGAG
>Ga0310696_10006842_pt1 | contig 13463 bp, 4 predicted proteins | sample AusTroGonzalo_MG_4_FD_203885 | JGI IMG/M metagenome (GOLD analysis project Ga0310696, IMG submission 203885) | Bovine rumen microbial communities from tropical cattle in Woodstock, Queensland, Australia - Gonzalo_02 (v2) (version 2) | ecosystem: Host-associated > Mammals > Digestive system >... | reverse complement strand
GTTCATCGGGAACCCAGAACAAAAAGTAGCTCTGGTCCTTGCCCGGATCGCGACCGCGCAAAAGCCTGCGCACACCATTCACTTCTTCGATGCGCACGTAATGCCCAGTCGCCAAGAATTCCGCGCCGAGCGATTTGGCGTAATCCATCATCCAGCCAAACTTGATAAAGCGATTGCAATAACAGCAAGGGTTCGGCGTACGCGCATGCGAAAAGTCCGCATGGCAGCGTTTCAAGACTTCACCGGTAAATGCGTCAGAGCAGTTTGCCACATGATGCTCGATGCCAAGCTTTTCAGCAATCATCTTCGCACGTACTACACTCGGATCATTTTCGGCATCGAAGGCGCTATCGACATCGGGCAAAACACGGAGCGTCACGCCCACGACTTCGTAACCCTGCTGTTGCAAAAGAAGAGCGGCAACGGACGAATCCACGCCACCGCTCATGCCGACTGCGACTCTGGTTTTAGACATAGCGCATCCTAATCAAAACGCAACATCAACGCGAGTTCGAACTGGAGAATCTGGCGAATGTGAGCCGTCTCGTCATCCAGCTTTTCGTGAATCTGTCTGTATTCAATATAAGAACTCAGCGAAGCCATCTTGTTGAACTGGTACGATGCACTCGGACGGATAAACCATTCATGCGTTCTCGACGGAACCGTGCGTTCGGTCAACTTCAGCTTCGGCTTGTAAATGGTTCTCTCATCTTCAGGAATTCCAGAATCATAAGACCACTGCTTGAATATGCCATCCGTACCGGACTCCGCATTTCTCATATCGTAGCCATCTTCGTGTTCATATTCCTTGCGGATCGTCTTCTTGAAATCGTAACCGGCAGTAAGCTTCAAGTCAATATCGTTCTTGAGCTTAAAGAACCACTTCCAAAGCTGGAATCCCTTATCGAGCTTAAGCGGATAAGAAATCGAGAAATCATCGCCAATGTTAATTCCAAAGTCATTGTAGAGCGCAATCGGAATCCACGGAGTCTCCAGGAAGTAACGCGTCGTATCCACGCAATTTATATCCGTAGACTTGGGCCAGCATGGGCTAGAAACGACTTCTTCCTTCGGGCGGCGATCAGTCGATTCAATCTTCATGCGAACGCTGTTTTCAATGCGCAAATTATTCTGCGTCAGGAACGTCACACGAATAAGCGGGTTGAAGTTCCAGACATAAGCCCACGAATCTTCAGCACTCTGGAACGGACGTTTCACCACCGTACGAGAATAATCGAAGCGGCTGCTCAAGCTTACACTGCGGAAATTATTCAGCAACGAAATCTTCTGGGAAATGTTCGGAATAGCAATTCCAATGCCAAATCTCGGAAGCAACGTTGTCGTATCAATGTACAGCGGGTATTCACGAGACTGCGAGAATTCTTCCTTCCACTGGAAATCCGTCGTTACAGAGATATCCCAAATCGGCAAGGTGAATCCCGTCGAGATTTGCAACGAACGAGATACGGAATTGCGGAAACTTCCCTGGTAAACTAGCGTATCCACATGCTTATTACGGTACTGAGCAAAGCCCGTAAAGTCATCGCGGTCCGTAAGGCCCATGTTGCCGGTCATAATGTTCCAGAGGCCACGGCTACGATAGCCGTTTCCAAGGCCCAAACCATAGAGATAATACTGGAACGGAGTCACGCCCTGTTCTTCGTACAACTGAGCAAGCGTAAAGTTTTCACCAATGGTGTTTGTACTTGCATTCCAGTTAAACTTGATTTCGCGCCACTTGAGCTTGTCAAAGAATCCGGCAACGGCATTGCTCTTGCCAAACAAGTTCGCAAGTTCGATAATCTTAAGCGTGGGTGTAAACTCAAATCGGTTCGTCTGCGAGATTGTCCAATAGTTCTTTTCATAGCTATTTGGATCATCGAAACTGAAATCATCCGGGATTGTCTTCTGCTGGTTGAAATCAGACGAGAACTGCATATTGAACGGGATAAACGGAATCAGCTTGGGGTTAAAGTTAATCCTGAACTGCTGATTTCTAGAACGTTCATTGCGGAGAATACCGTAGGCACGGCCATATTCACGATGTCCAACGCTATCGACTTTGTAGAACGAAGTCGTATCGTAGCGGATTTCATAAGTATCCGCATTCTGCATATCGATCGGAAGAGCCTCGCCCTTGGCGTTTGTCTTTGCAATCGTATCTACAGGAATAATGACAAGACTATCGCGAGAGATGTAAACCTTTCTGTCGGAATGATCGTGGTCAAAGATATAGCCGCTAGCAAACAGGCCACCTTCGTCGAACGAGAAGAAGTTTTCCTTCACGAACGCTTCACGGTCGCCACCGCCAAACATGTCACGCCTAATATTGATGGAATAGCTCGTCGAAAGGAAGGAGAGGATATTCCAGCGCATATTCAACTTATGGTTGAGTTCTGCGGTATAGGTCACCACCTTGTCAATTTGCGGTTCCACAAAGTCCGGATCACGGGTCTGGTTCACATAGCGTACATAGTTGAAGTCGAACAACGTCAAGTCAAACGTCTGCGGCCACGGTTCAAATTCCGTCTTGGAAAGGTCCTTGAGCCATGAGTACTTTTCAAGGCTTTCGAACGGCTTGAACTTGAACATGCTAAACGTACCCAGCTTATATTCAAGCACCGTGCGGTAAGAATAAGTGGAGTCGGCAGAAGTTGTGGCACGCCCTTCAGACTGGTGGTAAGAGTAACTGAACGCCGGACGTTCCAAGAATGTCTGCGACAGGAATTCGCCAAGCTTGGATTCGCTAGCCTTGTAATCCTTATGGAAACTGACACTAAAATTCAAGTCCTGTTCATAGGATTCATAGCCCTTAGATTCAGCATTATCCCTCAAGCGGTTTTCTTCGTCATCCGATTCCACGGCAAGTTCACCTTGGAACATATCACCCGTCAAATCGACAAAGCTGCTCTTCTTAAGAATCATGTCATCCGTCGGCTTCATGTACGGACGCTTCGTAGAGCTATGATAACCAAACGACATCGGGATGTGGAATCCAAGCGAATCATCCAGGAACTTGTTGAGAGCAATCGTAATGTCTGCCGAGACATCCAGCTGCGAAGCTGCCGTTGCAAGATCAGGCTTCGGAGAACGTCCAGAATTGGAAAGCGTTGCGAAGTCACCGTCCTGATAGCGGACAGCACCCGAAAGCGAAATGAAATCGGCGAAATTCACCTGGCCGTTCACACGAGCGGCATAGCCCCATTCCGTATCCATTTCGGAAAGACGCAAGTCATTGATCCAGAATTCACCTTCAAGGTCCTTAGCAGAAGCCGAGGAATCCGCAATAATGACAAATCGAATCCAGTCGACCTTTGTGATGGACGGGTTACCAACCAAGCGAAGGCGTTCTTCTCTCTTGCCCTTGAGGTTTTTCACCACAGGTTCAAGATACGGCGGATGACGGCCACGCTTGAGATCCGAGAAGTCCACGAGGTCCATCGCGAAAGCGTTATCGATCCAGTTCTGTTCATGGCAATCCTGCACTCGGTCTGGAGAACAAGAAGACATATCCAGATTCACCGGACGGAAGCTCCATTCATAATAATCCGTAGAACCGTCCATGGAGCCTTCACCAAACTGCAAGGCAAAACGTACCGGAACAGATTCGGCTTCCGTCTTATAATGGATTTCCATCTTCAAGGACTTATACGTCGAGAAATTCTTCGTATCTGTTTCGAACAGTCGCGTCACACCCACTTCCTGGCCAGGGCTCATATTGTGGTAATTCAATACGAGAGCCGTTTCCTTGAGCGGGGCATTGGAATCTGCATCGCGTTCCGTCACCGTATTCGGAGATTTGTAATACGTCTTTGCATTTTCACGGTTGTTGATGGTCGAGACCTTGAGATAAGTCGTATCGCGAACCGATTCAGAAATATGATTTTCGGCACCGTTCACTTCGACAATCTGAGAATTCTCGTTTGTAGACGTGCGATAGAAATCGGCAACCGTAGTTTCTTCCCAAGCATTACCCATAACGCCAAGGCTAACCACTTGCACCTTCGCTTCGGCCACACCCGGATTTAGCTTACCCAACCACATACGGGTAAACTGGGATTCGGCAAGGATTTCCTTATAGCTGCTTCCAGTCGGAGAAACAATCGTATCGTACTGGTTCAAAGGAATGGTCCACTTGCGCCAACCGTTCTTCAATCTTTCGATATAGGGAGAGTTTGTATCGGTGAGGTCAATACGGTAACGGACAAATCGAATATCCCTATCCAGAGAACCGTTCCTGTTAATATCTTCGGTATCGTAAGCACGTTCACCTAAGTTGCCTTCGGTTCCGTTAATGCTCTTGGGAGGATCACTTTCATCATCCAGATCCTTGAAGTCATCACCAGCGATATCGCGGACAGACGGATCGACGGTTCCATTGCCACGTTTCACGAGCGTCGAATCGCAACCGGCCACGCGGCAGTCCCACACGACTCTGCTTTCATCAGTACCAGTTTCACCATCAAGACCACGGTCATGCTGAGCCGTCGTCATACCAAGCTGGTTTTCACCATTGTACAGACCGTTAGGAGCATAACCGTTAACCGAAATATCTTCGCTGATAAGACCCAAGTCAATGAATATAGAACCAGAATTACCGCGAGCGACAATTTCAAGATTTTTCAATTCGCTCATGTCGTGATAATAAGAGCTGTTCGCACGCATGATACCGCCCCAGGAATTGCCCATGAGGTTATCATTCGGACGCAAAGTCATCTTGAGCACGGTTAGATGCTGGTTGTCGACATCGGAATTGCCAACGTTGTCGTAAATGTACTTGTAGAGTTCAGTGTTGTTGCTGTGCCAGATAAATTCGCCCTGATGCTTATAGTTCTGGTCTTCGATATAGGTTTCCTGATGCAAGGAATCGCCACCAGGAGGAGACGCCTGATACCAGGAAAGCCTAGACAACGGATACACAAGACCCGTCGAAGTCGATTCGAAGTCTTCAACAAGGGCCGTCTGGTTCTGGCTCGTATTCGCATTATGGCGGCTAGCGGCAAATTCCGCTTCGACACGCCAATTCGAAGGTACGGTCGTATTGATGCCCGGGATTGCATTCACCAAATCCGTAAGGGCCTGCACAGAATCCTGCAAGCGAACGTTAAAGCCCCAAAGGAAGCTGGAATAAGGTTCATTGCCAAGCGTCGGGACTTCGGCAGTCGTACTCTGGCTCTTGTAGAGAGCAGTAATGCCAAACACAGAACCGGCGCCAAAGCCGTACAAATCAAGCGGCAGTTCAGCGCGAGCGCCCAAGAGCAATTTGTTGTCAATTTCAAATAAAGGTTCGCATTCGAACTTAACCTTGATTTCCTTGTTCGGGTCAAGGGCGCGTTCACTCAAAAGTTCAATCTGTCCAAGCTCGTAGTTGACTTCGTAGTCCGTTCCACGGATAAGCGTTGTAGAACCGGCAGTCACCTTTTCAGAACCTGGAGAAATATCCATGCAGTTGCCGCTATTGACAGAATAGCTGGAATTCGGATCGCGAACACTGAGCATGGAATTACGGCGCTTACCAACAGATTCAAAATAGAAACGGTTCGTATAACGTGAAAGATTGTAAACCGGAAGCCTATAGAGCTGTTCCATAGCGGACGTCGTATCCAAATTGCGGAACGGTTCCAAGCAGTTTTCCTTGGCGCGGCTCATTTTTTCGGATTCGCTAGCCCCATCATACAGCTCCCAACGCCTACAAGGCACCCACATTTCGCCGGTATAGCTACCCGTAGAATCTTTCTTGAATATTGTAGCGTCGTTTATCAGAGGCGTTCCAGTCGTTGAATCAGCAAGGCCAAGCGTTTTTAGATAATTGCCCGAAATACCGGACTTGTTCTTCATGCGGAGCACAAAGCTATTTGCGCTAGCATCCGTAATACCGATGGAATAAACGTTACGAAGCATGAGTTTATCAATGTCCGTAAGTTCTCCGAGCGTTGCGTCCCATTGAATAAGGACGGCATCGCCACCATTACGCAAATCTATCCCCTTACGATTTCCATAACTATAGTTTGCCGCAATAAGCGTATTGCGATTAACGCCATTAATCTTCAGGATACCCGTTTTTTCATCATAGTCGTAGTCAAGGCGGGGAATTTCCACCATGCGGTCTACAACTTTTGTAATGGGCTTACCCTTTATCGGTGTATAAACGACAGAGACATTCTTGATGACATCGTCAGAAGTATTCAAGGAACTGCGCTTATAAAGCTTCAGGTCTTTCACCTTGTAATTCGAGGTGTGTCCACCATCAATAGCCGCTTTGATATAAGCGTCCCTCGCCTCGTGGTTCAAGAAGTAATAGCGGTACGCAACGAACTGCTTATCCGTAACCTGGAATTCAGTGGTCGATTCATTAGCCTTGATGGAATATTCTTCTTGCTGACCGCCATCCTGGGATGCAATCGTCGTGAGCTTCCAGTCGCCAAGTTTCCAGTCTGCCTTGATACCGAAAAGGCCCTGATGGTTTTCAGAATAACCAGTAAATTCAGTACCCGTAAGCGATAGGTTTGTCGTACCGGCTTCAACACGCTGCAAGATGTAATCTTCAAATTCGCCCTTGAACGATTCTTCGTAAACGACGCGAACTTCGTTCTGAGATCCGAGGCCTTCATCCACGTTCTTGATTTCAACCGTGATGTACGGTCCAATCTTACCCTCGACCATGAAGCTCGGGTTGTAGTCCAAGGACGGAGACGGCCAAAGACTCGTCTTGGTACTGCCCTCGGCATCATCCTTTTCGCCATAGCCCTTGAAGCGAATATCCATGGAGCCCTTGAGCATGAGTTTCGGCTTGTTAAAACCGAAGTCCTTCATCCAGGCAGGCATGTTCACCGGGATCGTAATATCGAATACGGAACCCGTTTCAGGCGCTTCGTAACCGCCATCGTTCTGGCCGACAAGGCCATTCAACCAGAGACGCTTACGGCCCACATCGTACATGTCCGAAACGTAATCTGCCAGTTCAGGATAATGCGATGTCCAGAGCACCGTCGTATCCGTACGGGATACAGAATTCACGCGCTTTTCAGTCACGTCGATTTCACGGGTGGCCACATCAATATCGTGAGAGAAAATCTGCCCCTTCGAGGTATTCATCAACCCCGGACGCATGCCAATGCCACCCATCGGGAGGAGGCCGTCGAGCGGGGATGTAGACTTGGGCACCGGAATATACTTGATTGCCGGGGCCCATTCCTCTGAAGAAACTTCGCTAGCAGGTTCTACAGGCGTTTCTGCAGCTACCGTACGAGGTTCAGGCGTTGCCACCGGGGCCGCCGAAGACTTCGGCGCCACAGACGAAGACGACTGCTTGATTGCCGCAGAAGACTGAGCGGAACTCGATACTGGTTTCGCAGAGCTCGACGCCGGACTTACAGCGCTCGACACGGGCTTTGACGCAGACGAAACCGCCACAGACGGTTGAGACTGAGGCTTAGACGCTGCCGCACTTGATACAGGTGCTGTAGCACTTGAAGCTGGAGCTACACTGGAAGACGAAGCTATAGAAGCTGTCGACTTCGGAGCAGGCAGATCCTGAAAAAGTTCATCGTCAAAAAGCGATTCATACGAGCTAAGCGTCCCATCTTGAGACCAGACGGAACTTACAGCTACAAAGCTGCATGCAGCAAAACCCCAAAGGGCGGATTTAAAAAACTTTCTAAAACGCAACGGTGTACAAAATACAAAAACGGGACGTTCAAAATTAGCACCGATAACATAGAAAAAAAGAAACGCACCCATTTTACGGATGCGCTTCAAAATCGGATTCTAGACCCTATTTAAAGGATAAACTAGAGGAATACTTCAATGCCACCGCGGCACTTTTCCCAAGCCGGATTCTTCTTGCACAAGAGTTCAATCATCTTGTCGTAAGTAGCCGTGTTGGAGAAGCCCTTCCACAAGCGACGTTCCACGGATTCACCGGAATCCTTGTCGATCGTCGTGATGGTATCGTAGTAGTTCGTGTTGTCCTTGAATTCGGAGATCAAGATGTTCTTCAAGTCGTCCGTGTAGATGCGGGAGGCGTACTTGAGGATGGAATCGTTGAAGTTGAGTTCGTTTTCAACAAGCCATTCGAAGTCCTGAATCGGATTGCCGTAGATGAGCCAGTGACGGAGTGCGAGAGCGACCACAAGGTCCTTCACGGCACTGCGGAAGATGAACTTATCTTCGAGGCGGCCATTCCACGTGATGCGGGTCAGCGGGTTATCGTCGTTAGCTTCGATAGACACACCCTTACCCGGAGTAACCTTGCGGATCTTGATCGGGAGACGGCTAAGGAGCTGCCATGCCTTCGTGAAGGCGATGGTTTTACGGACAAAATCTTTTTCCTTTTCAGGGGCAACGCGCACAAACGCCCCGAAGCAGCGCTGGTAGAGCGTTTCCTTATCGAAAATGCAGTCGCTGGAGCGGCATTCGCTGAGCTTGCCATCCATCATGAAGAGGGTCTTGGCAAGTTCCGGACGCATGCGGACTTCGAGCTTACGGGTACGGGCCTTGAGGCGGACACCGTCCTTATAGACGTAGGTAAAGCCTTCTTCCTGGTAACGCTGCCAAATGAAGAACTGCAGGTCGTCAGCGGCACGCAGATGGTAGCTGAACACCGGATTCTGGCGGTTGTTAGCCATGGTCACCTGGTTCAAGAAGTTGTCGGCGCCCTGGTACGGCACAACGACCTTCACGAGCACCTGCGGGTTCACCGGGTGCTTGCTCTTCTTGGCATACTGTTCGTACGTGAAGAGGGACTGGGCACCGTTGATGATCTTCGGGCGTTCAATGAAGAGGACCTTCTTGCCATCGCGTTCCTTGAGGCGCAGGTCATCACCCGTGAGGGTCATACCGTTGTGGAGGAACGGGAAGTCATCGACGTTCACGTTCTTGTCGTCATTCCTTTCCATGGTCTGGAAGGCATCGATAAGAGCGGCGTTCGTATGAGTGAGGTTACCGAGGTAAGTACGAATGTTGGAACTGACGATAGCCATGTTGTGCTTGGTCTTGAGGCGCTTACCAAGGGCAACGTGGTAGTCAAAAATCGTGCGGATCGGGCAGAAGCCGAGGAAGAGCTCGCCGTGATCAGATGTGAGGTGGAGCGGTTCGGAGTCCATCTCGATTTCAAGCTTGTCGTCTGCGCTGCGGAAGTCGCGGGTGAGGTCGTCATGTTCGGCAATGATTTCGAGCTTTGCCTTGACGTCAGCCTTCCAGAGCGTGAGCTTTCTGCGCATGTCCTTGAGGGTACGTTCGAGTTCGGAGTCCGTGATGTCGCGGCTTGCGCGAGTGCGGAGCACGGTGATTTCGAGCGTTTCCATGTACGGACGGCTTGCCGGGGCATCGACATCTTCTTCGGTTTCATCGTCAGAAATCTTGTTGACTGCCCACGGGTCAGCTTCTTCGCGAAGCGAGAGGAAGAACGGATTTGTCGGATCGCTAGTACGGAACACGGCAATCTGGAGTTGCTTCAGATCGGCGTTCAGGTGAGCCACGACCTTTTCAAGCGGAGTATCTTCGTCCAGGAAGATGAAGAATTCCATAAAGCCCTGTGAATACTGGAAGCCGTGGAAGCATCCATTTTCATCTAGGTTCAGATGCCGGAGTGCCTTAATTCTATCGTTCGGGTCGTTAGGGTTCAAGCTCAAGAGGCTAGCGACAAATGCTAAGCGGCGTTCCTGCGATTTTGTTAGTTCCATTTTTTCCTCAATAATTACACAGAAAACCAATATACAATATTATTATATATTGGAATATTCGTAATTTGCACCATAAAAATAGTTTCAAATCATAATATTTGCGTGCAAAAAAGATAAAACATTTAATTTTTTTTAATAATCTAGCAAAAATTCAGTGCACAAATGTGTAAAAATCTCATTTTTTACATTTTTTTTTATCGACTTTACGTTTTTTCGGACAAAAAAGCTATGATTTAAACATTAGGAGCTTTATATGAATTTACTAGACGTTATCGCCAAAGCAAAACAGGAAAAAGCAAAGACTCTCGACCTTTCCCAGAAAGGCCTGCGTCTTCTGCCCCCGGAACTTTTTGAAATTGAATCCCTTGAGGAACTCAACCTCGACCGCAACCTGCTCGTCGAAATTCCTGACGACATCGGCCTTTTGAAGAACCTGAAGAGCCTCTCCGTGAGCGAAAACGACCTCATGGAACTGCCGGAATCCATCGGCGAACTCACCAAGCTCGAAAACCTTTACCTCGGTTACAACAGCCTTTCGGACCTTCCGGAATCCGTGGGCAAACTCGTGAACCTCCAGACGGTGAACATCGCGAAAAACCAGCTTCTGGACCTGCCGCTCGAAGTCGGCAACTGGCAGAAGGTGGTCAAGCTTTCGCTCCACGACAACATGCTCTCCGAAATCCCGCCGACCATCGGCAAGATGAAGAGCCTCGTGAAACTCTACCTCGACAACAACGAACTTACGACCATTCCGGCAACGCTCTCGCACCTCGAGAACCTCGAAATCCTCATGATTTCCGGTAACCGCCTGGGCGCCATCCCGTCGGAATTCAGCAACCTGAAGAGCCTCCGCGAACTCGTACTTGACGCAAACCAGCTTGCGACCCTCCCGGAAAGCCTTGCCGAATGCGAAAGCCTCCAGACCATCTCCGTTATCGAAAACCCGCTCGAAGGTGGAATCCCGCGCGTGCTCCTCGACAAGAAGGGACTGAGCATCGACCAGTAGCAGCTACGCTGCAGTTACTAGTCACTAGTCCTTAGTTACTAGAAGATTGTCATTCCCGGCATAGACCGGGAATCTCCTTTTTAGGAGCTATCACAATTCCAACATTAAAAGGATAAAGTCATGGTTCTCCGAATAATTCTAGCTGCGACGCTTTTGTGCCTGCTCGGATGCTCAGACTTTATCCATCCGGTCAAGAGTACACCTGAACCGGAATCCGAGTACGCATTCAACTACTGGCTCCTGCAGAAAGTGTTCTTGTACGAAGATAGACTCGCCGACTTGCCCAAAGACGGAGATTCCGATTCCATACAACAACAGCTTTATTCCTTCCTCAAGGACCCCTACACTTCATATACACCTCCCGCCAAGAGCGAAGAGCGATCGACGATCATCAATACAAGCAAAATCATCGGTGGCGACGTCGGAATGCGCTACACCGTCGATCTTACTCTTGAGCACCCCATCAAGATTGCCCGAGTTTACCCCATCAGCCCCGCAGGGCAAGCAGGCGTTCCAAGAGACGGAAACATCCTCAAGGTAAACGACATTGACCTCACGGGCGAAAAAGCCAAAGCCACCTACGATTCCGTCTTAAGTTACACCAAGAACATAGACCTCGTCGTCGCCTACAAGGGCGATACGACACTGTTCAAGCTCGAAAAGGAAACCGTCTACGCACCGACCGTCTTTGTCGATACGTTATATGAAGATTCCACAAAAGGTTACCCGGGCATCATATTTGTCTCTATCGAAGGTTTTAAAGACTCTACCGCCAACAGAAAGCTCGGGACATTCGGTGAACTTAAAAGCTACCTCGACTCAACAACCTCAGACAAGCGTGTACGCGTTCTCGACCTGAGAAACAATCCCGGCGGGCTCGTGATGCAAAGCCTCAAGATGGCCGATTTATTTGTAAGCAAGGGAACGATGTCCACCATGCGCCAACGCGCCATAAACGACAACGGAGAATCAATCTACGTACAATCGCATACCGAAGCAAAAGCGGGCGATATCGGGGAATCGGGCAAATTTATCATCCTGACAAACGGAGGCACCGCAAGCGCCGCCGAAATCTTTACCGCAGCGGTCACAGAGACGACCGACATTCCGCATGCAGGCGTCAAGACATACGGCAAAGGCGTTGGGCAGACAACCTATTTTACCTACGCCGGCGGGATGGCCACCATCACCAATTTCGAATTTTTGACGCCCAAGGGCAACTCATACCACAAGAAAGGCATCCAGCCTAAGTTCGACTGTTCTGGAACCATTACCGAAAACTGCGTTGCCCAAGTGGCATACGAGCTCTATGGCGTCAAGAGTCCTGCACAGGACGCATCACTAGCCAAACGCGCACTTGGGGTTAAAGAGTATTCGGGTTCAAAATCTGACGAAGGAGCTGTCATATGGGCCGATGCAGACTTTTATCTAAAGGCTTTCGAAAAGTCTATTCATTAATTTACATCATCTCGGCTTTTTCACTTGCATGTTTTGCCATGGGTGCAACCGCCTGTTCTTCGGACAGCGGGACTTCAGCCAATGAACTGAAAGCGTCTAGCTATACCAAGGAATTTTTATACAACTACTCACAGCTGTATTATCTCTACATCAATAAAGACCTGTACCTAGGCAAGCCCGAGGACTACATAGACAAATTAGATAAAGAGCAAGTCAAGTTACTGGTTCAAAGCGGGTACCCCTGGGATTATCACGACATCTACTATATGTACGCCATGATGAATGACGCATTTACATATTACATAGATCCGGCACGTTCTGTAGGCCTGATGAGCACATGGAGTACGTCTGCCCCCAAAACCGATGCTGGATTCACGCTGGATTCTACGGTCATTAAACAAAAGTACGTCATCAAGCAAGTCATAAAGAATTCCCCTGCAGACAAAGCAGGGCTTAAGGCGGGCGACGAAATTACGGAAATCGAGGGAACTCCGATAACAAATGACATCGTTTTCCAAAGGCTCTCTATCGCAAGCGAAGGCGATACCATCACCTTCACAATCAAACGAGACTCCACCACCCAAACCATTCCAGTCGAAATCGAATCCTACCTCACGCCAACTGTAGAAACGACATTCGAGGATTCCATCCCCATCATTAAAATAAAGGAATTTACGGCGTATACATCCAACGACTCCGGCACATACGCGGAATTTGTCGAAGCCCTCCATGAAACCGAAAAATACAGAACTACCATTATTGACTTGCGCAATAATGGCGGCGGAGACATGGACCATTGCATCCCCATGGCGCAAGAATTTCTTTCTAAAAACGACACTGCGATAGGAGTCATTAGGGCACTCCCCGATACAATCCATAAAAAACAGGTTATCGATACATTATATTACGTCAACAAGACCGACGGAATCGCAAAGGACCGTTATTTTGTATTCCTCGCAAACGAAAAGACCGCAAGTTGCTCAGAACTGATGCTTGCAAGCGTCACGACAAACAAGAAATATCCGGTCATCGGGACAACCACTTACGGAAAAGGAATTGGACAATCACGATTCTTCACCCCGTCAATGTCGTTGGTCTCAATCACATCCATGAAAATTATAGACAAACAAAAAACAACTTATCACAAATACGGCATTGCACCTGATTTTGCGATAAGCGATAACGACCTAGCTCTCGAAAAAGCGCTTGCACTCGCCAAAGATCAAAATTACATTCGAGTCGCCGGCTACGGAACCGTAAACACCGGACATTTTGCCAAAGCAGCTGTAGAACCCGACACCATGCCAGGATTCTAC
>Ga0310696_10006841_pt1 | contig 13464 bp, 14 predicted proteins | sample AusTroGonzalo_MG_4_FD_203885 | JGI IMG/M metagenome (GOLD analysis project Ga0310696, IMG submission 203885) | Bovine rumen microbial communities from tropical cattle in Woodstock, Queensland, Australia - Gonzalo_02 (v2) (version 2) | ecosystem: Host-associated > Mammals > Digestive system >... | reverse complement strand
AATGCTTCCAACCGCCGCAAGCTCGTGGAGCGACGGATCCAGTTCGAACCGTCCGCGGACATAGGAAGACGCACATCCTCCGGGGAGGTTGTGCTGCTCCACAATCAGGACTTTCTTCCCTGCCTTCTGAAGGTTTATTGCGGCCATCAGGCCTGCATTCCCCGCTCCGACCACAACTACATCGAACGCAGGTAATCCGGATTTGCTTTCTGACGGATATTCAGCCATACGTCAAGAATACTTCCGCGGATGTGGTCTGGATAATAGTGAATCGTCACTATTTGATGTGGTACTTGCTCTCAAAAAGAATTAGAATGTCAGCATGTTCGACAATCAGGTAATCAAGACCGAAAACCTTACCAAATACTACGGAAAGGCACGCGGAATCATCGGACTCGACCTGGAAGTGAAACAAGGCGAGTGCTTCGGATTCATCGGACCCAACGGAGCCGGAAAGTCCACCACAATCAGAACCCTCCTGGGGCTGATCTCACCCACATCGGGCTCGGCAAAAGTCCTGGGAAAGGACATCGTCACGCAGAAGCAGGACATCCTGAGAGAAACCGGATACCTTCCTTCGGAAGCCGTTTTCTACAGCGGCATGAAGGTCAAAGACATCCTCAGACTCTCTGCAGACCTGCGCGGCAAGGACTGCTCCAAGGAAGCCGCAATCCTCTGCGAGCGCCTGGATCTTGACATTACCCGCAAGGCCGAAGACCTTTCGTTCGGAAACCGCAAGAAGGTGGCTATCGTCTGCGCTCTTCAGAGCAACCCCAGCCTTCTGATTCTGGATGAGCCCACCGGAGGCCTGGATCCGCTGATGCAACACGAGTTCTTCGAGATTGTCCGCGAGCGCAACCAGAGCGGCACCACGGTCTTCATTTCGAGCCACATCCTTTCGGAGGTTCAGAACAACTGCACACGCGCAGCTGTCATCCGCGAAGGCAGAATAATCGCCTGCGACAATGTCGATGAGCTCGGCCGCAGCAACGCCAAGAGAGTTTCAATCTCCGGCGAAATCGACCTTGCAGGCCTTGAAGGAATCAAGGACCTGCAGACAGGCGAGAGGAACACTTCCTTCCTCTACAGCGGCGACATGAACACCCTGATCCAAAGGCTGTCGATATGCAAGGTCAATGATCTCAGCATCTCGGAACCCGACCTCGAGGAAATCTTCCTTCACTATTATGAAAAAACCGAGAAAGAAGGAGGCGCCCTATGACCATCGTAAAACATGAACTCAGACTGGGCAGAAAGGCCTGGATCATCTGGTGCGCATCGGTTAGCTTCCTTCTGGTTGTCTGCATCTTCCTCTTCCCCGAAATGAAGGGCGAGATGGACAACATCAGCACCTTGTTCTCCGACATGGGCTCGTTCACCGCGGCCTTCGGCATGGACAAGCTGAACTTCGGAACCTTGGTCGGCTACTATGCAATCGAATGCGGAAACGTCCTGGGCCTCGGAGGCGCCTTCTTCGCATCATTGTGCGCAGCCTCTATCCTCTGCCGTGAGGAAAAGGAAAGAACCGCCGAGTTCCTTCTCACCCACCCCGTCAGCAGGGTCCACATCATCACGGAGAAACTGATTGCAGTATTCATTCAGGTACTGGCCATGAACGTGATTGTCTACGCCCTCTCCATTCTATCAATGGCGGCAGTAGGCGAAAGCATCCCCTGGAAAGAGGTCACCCTGCTCCACCTTGCCTTCCTGATCATGCAGATCGAGCTCTGCGGAATCTGCTTCGGAATCTCGGCCTTCATGCGCAAGGGCGGCACCGCCGTTGGACTCGGAATCACCTTCATCCTCTATTTCATGAACCTGATTTCCAACATCTCCGAGAAAGCCGAAGGCCTGAAGTACATCACACCGTTTGCCTACTGCGACGGCGCCACGATTGTCTCCGATCTCAAGCTCGATGCCGCTAAGATCGCCATAGGAATGGTCATCTGCATAGCCGGAATCGTAACTGCCTACGTAAAATACTCAAAGAAAGACATCCGCTGAATTCGTCTCAGCCCCTCTTCCTGCCTTTCAGTTCCATATGCTGAATCCCTCCTTCCTTACATTGGACATATAGGCATTATTATTGTCCATCCAGCTATCATAAAAAGCAACGTGCAGATCCGCTTCAGGCAGTGTGTAATCTTCAGTTGAGATGTTACCTTTCAGATAGGTAATCCAATCGTTGTACTGCTTTCTTCTCTTAATCTTTTCATCCAGCACCAAGAGAATGTCCACATCACTGGAAGGCTTCGACTGTCCCCTTGCAGTACTGCCATACAACAAAACATCCTTCACATACTTTGACAAAGGCGATTTACGGATTTTGGTTTTTGCATTTTCAATGGCTGTTAGATGATTCTCATCAACATCCGCTCTCAAAAGGTTTTTCACAATAGAGAAATCAGACATCACTGCCTTTTCAAGAAGGAAAGAGACATAAGGAGGGCATTTTCTGGCAGAAGGCTGATCAACACGCGCCTCCCAGTTCTGAAGAGTCTTCAAAGGTATTCGATACCTCATACTGAATTCTTTCTGAGTCATTCCCGCTGTTTGTCTAAGCCGTCTGATATCCATAATTAAATTATTACGCCCATTGAGCGTTATAGTCAATTATAATGATGCTCATTGAGCGTTTTTTATAAAGGATATACATCTGAGTCAACAAATGTATCACGGTCAATCAATACATCTCTACCATAGGAAGCACGTATCGAGGCCGACAGACTATTATTCAGTCTCCCCCCTCTCTCATGATATCCGTGATTCTCAACCCAGATAGTCTATTATCAGTTTCACGAACAGCAGGCCCGTGACTATGAGCATCACGGGTCTTACTATCTTCACATCCTTCTTGATGGCAAGACGGCTTCCGATGAAGTTTCCGAGAACGGAGAACAGGGCGCAGACAATTGCGACCTCATAAGCCACCATACCGTATCTGACGAAGTTGAAGAGAGCCGCGGCATTCGAACACCAGTTCACAAGCCTTGCGTTTCCGCAGGCTTTTTTTACCTCGAGCCCTGTGATCATGATGAAGCCGAACTGCATGAACATTCCGGCTCCGGGACCGTAGAAGCCGTCATAGAAACCCACGACAAGGCCTATGAGGGCTCCCAGGATCATGTAGAGCGAATTTGACTTGGGCTTCTGCTCGTGAGTCGAAAAATCCCTTTTGAAGAACACAAGAAGAGCCACAACCGGGGTGGCTATCAGCATCACCAGATTGAATGTCCTGGCACTGAGTCCGAGCGCCACCTTGCTACCGAAATAGGATCCGGCCAAGGCACCGACCATTGAGGGAATCAGACTGGGAAGATGGTAATTGCCTGTCCTGATGTAGTTGACGGATGCCACGGTACATCCGATGAGGGATGTGAACTTGTTGGTTCCAAGTGCATACTGGTCTTTGATTCCCACAGCCTGATAGGAGTTGAGGCTTACAAGCCCTCCTCCACCGGCGATCGAATCTATGAAACCAGCCAGGAAAATCAGCGGACAAAGAATCAGAAGCTGTGTCATGGCTCCATTATTCCCCGAAAACGCCTGCTTGTTCCAGCCTGTCGGGTGGCAAACGAAGCTTTTCCTTCACAATAAGCGCTACGGGTTTTCAGAGTCAGGCCCGCATTATAGAATACAAAGTTAGAATGACGGACGTTTATGAACTTATAGATAAAGAAGGATCGATCCGCACGGATAATCCGCTGATGAAGGTTCTTGAGAAGGAGATGGTCAGAAGCCATGCACTGTGCCTGAAGATCTCCGCAATGAAACCTACCGATCCGGGATACAAGGAGCTTCTGGAGGAACTGTTTCAGAGCAGAATCGATGACAGTGTTTCCATAGTCTCCCCTTTCTACTGTGACTGCGGAAGGCGCATGAAGCTCGGTAAGAACATAATCATCAACACAGGTGCCACGATTCTCCCTCCCGGCATCGTGGAGATCGAGGACAACGTCCTGATCGGTCCCAACGTCAGAATCGTCACGGTGGACCACGACCTTTATGACAGGCACCACCTGTACCATTTCGGCAAGGTCACCATAAAGAACAACGCGTGGCTGGGCATAGGCGTGACCGTCTGTCCCGGTGTGACGATAGGAAGAAACAGCGTCGTGGCAGCCGGTTCGGTTGTGACCGAGGATGTTCCCGACAATACGGTGGTGGGCGGTGTTCCCGCGAAGATGATCAAGACTCTGGATGTTGAAGATGGGAAAGAATTATAAGAGGACATTACGGGCCTGCTACCTGGGCCTGATCACCCAGTCCATCACGGTGAACTTCGCATCCCTGCTGTTTCTCAGATTCCATTCCGAATATGGAATCACCCTGGGCAGAATCGCCCTGATTCCGACCGTCTTCTTTCTCACACAGCTGGTGATAGACATATTCTGCGCCAGGTTCGTTGACAGGATCGGCTACCGCAAGTGCATCGTCGCCTCGCAGGTGGCATCCGTTCTGGGTCTGGTGGGACTTGCGTTCATTCCGGACCTGTTTTCCGATCCCTTTGCCGGCATCCTGGTCTGCGTCTTTATCTACGCCATAGGAAGCGGTTTGCTGGAGGTGCTTTGCAGTCCCATCGTGGAAGCCTGCCCGTTCGAGCACAAGGAAGCGGTCATGAGCGTGCTGCACTCGTTCTACAGCTGGGGTTCCGTCGGTGTGATTCTCCTGTCGTCTCTGTTCTTCACTGTTTTCGGCATAGACAACTGGCGCATTCTTGCGTGTTTATGGGCACTTCTTCCGCTTTACAACCTGTTCAACTTCGCAACATGCCCCATCGAGCACCTTACGGAGGACGGCAAGGGCATGACCGTGGGTCAGCTGTTCGGAAAGCCGCTGTTCTGGGTGGCAATTCTGCTGATGGTATGTGCAGGAGCATCGGAGCTGGCAATGGCGCAGTGGGCTTCCGCCTACACAGAGGCAGCGCTGGGCTTCTCCAAATCCATTGGTGACCTCATCGGACCGTGTCTGTTTGCGGCGACGATGGGCATCAGCCGTGTGATCTACGGGAAATACGGCTCGAAGATGAATCTGAACAGATACATGATCTTCTCGGGGATAATGTGTCTGGGCTGTTATCTGCTGGCATCCCTGTCTTCCAGCCCGGTTCTGGGCCTGATCGGATGCATCTTCTGCGGCTTCTCCGTAGGGATCATGTGGCCGGGTACAATCAGCACCACATCGCCACGCCTGCCGCAGGGAGGAACGGCGCTGTTCGCGTTCCTTGCCATGGCCGGTGATCTTGGCGGAGCCTTGGGACCGGGTCTGGTAGGGTCGGTCTCCCAGCATGCCGGAGACAGTCTCCGCTCAGGCATTCTGGCAGGCAGCATCTTCCCTCTTATTCTGGTTGTTGCACTTATCCTGCTTGGCAGGAAAAAAAGCTGACCGATCAAGCTTTGACCTTCAGCGACCTGAGATAGTCCTTCTGCTCTGCCGTGATTCGGTAGCTCTCCACGGCTTTCTGTATCGTCTTGTTGTGAGTCCAGGGCTCGAGCTTTTTCTGTTCAAGGAAAGGGATGACCGCGTCGTATTGCTTTGCAAGTGCGGTTGCGAAATACCAGGCGACCATCATGCGCACATAGTATTCGTCGGAGCGGATCTGCGCCACCAATGACGGATAGGCAGGGTCAAAGGCCTCGTCCAGATAATGCTGCATGAGCATGCCCACACCGAAGCGCACGGTGTAGGTGCGACCGTCTGCGATCCATTCCCGTATCCTGGGAAGAAGCTCCGCTTTGTGCCGGCCGAAGACCTTGGGGGACAGCTGGTCGCATGTGGCCCAGTTGTCGATGTAAGGCAGAAACCGCGAGACCGAATCGACACATATCCTATAGTCTCTGATTTCGGAAAGGATGAAGGCGTGAAGCTGGTTCTCATCGAAGTACGAATGCGGAAGAATCTGAAGAAACTGATCCACATCCTCCCTTTTGGCCACCTGTTTCGCAAGCCGGCGAAGATCAGGTGTACGCACCCCGATGATCGTCCCGGGGTCGACTGTAGGCAGTATCCTGCACTGCATGTCCCTGTATCCGTCATCCCGGAGGCTCATCAGCTCGCTTCTGATCTCATCGATGATTGTACTCATAACAGGCGATTTCAACTTATGTCAGTGGCTTCCGAGCGGGCCATCCTTTCGACGTGCTCGGCATATCTGATGAAGCGTGGTCTGTTGAAGCGCTGGATCAGCACGAAGAGATAGTCGACGAATGCGGCGCTCAAGGCTGTGAACAGAAGCAACTTCAGCGAGGCGGCGTCACGGGCGAAGAAGATTGTGATCAGACTGAGCAGGATGTTTCCGTCATGGTCCATCTCGGCCTGGCAGCTGGCGCGCACTATGTCGTCCATGTCCCTTTCCCTGACATCCCAAAGATCAGGATGTGCCACGGGCAGACTGTCCTTCCATTTGCGGACCTTGACCTTCTTCAGGTAAGCGGTCTCGAAGCCCTTTCTCTGATATCTTTTTCTATCCGGATTGAAACGCTCCAACGGAATACGGTCCACCACAGCAAGTCCCCAGATGATGCGGACCGCAACATGGTAGATGAACAGTGTGAAGAAGACCCTAAGTGCACGTGTTCTGTCCATTCCCGCCCAGAACAGAATGACCACATACCAAACGATGAACATTGAGACGAGAAAGAGGATGAAACGGACCCATTTTCTGAAATTAGACATTTAGTTAACCCAACGAGTCCGTTTTACGCGTTTTTCCTTTTTTTGTCCATTACGCGTCCGATAGAAAAGGGGTCGGTTGAACCGTCCCCCGTTTGTTTTCCTGAATACAATCAGGCGAACGGGTTTTCAGTGGGATAGCAGGTCTCCTGCTACGGAAAGTTTAAAGTACTTGCATCGGGTCCTCAAGACATCGGTCCAAAAGCGGACAATGTTGCTTGCCCGGCTTCTTTTGCCGTGTAGTATAATCATAATGGAGGCACTTCGATGCGAAAGAACCACGAGATAGTCAAATCACAGCTTCTTCTTGATGAGAAAGGCGAACTCCGCGAGCCCGGCTGGTCCAGGAGGATGGTCCAGAAATACGACAGGAACATGATCAAAGCCCCCAGGTGGCGGATCAAGGAATGGGACTACTACCTGGTCCTCTCCGATTCGTTCGCAGGAGCATTCACCATCTCCGACGACGGCTACATCGGCCTTCAGTCCGTCTCGCTTCTCACTTTCACTGACAAACCCTGGGAACACACCGAGACCGTCCTGAAACCCTTCCCCATGGGAAAGCTCCGCCTGCCTTCCGATTCATCCGTGGGCCCGACCGAATACTCCGACAAGCGCCTTCAGATGAAGTTCGACGTCGGCAAGGGCTTTCGCAGGATCACCTGCCACTTCGACAACTTCCTTGAAGGCAAACCCTTCGACTGCGACATAAAGCTGGACCAGCCCGACATGGACAGCATGGTCATCGCCACCCCGTTGGACAAGAAGCACGCCTTCTACTACAACCAGAAGATCAACTGCATGAGGGCCTCGGGCTGGATGGAGTACGACGGAAAGCGCTACGAATTCAATCCCAAGACCGACTTCGGCACCCTGGACTGGGGCCGCGGCGTCTGGACCTACGACAACACCTGGTTCTGGGGTTCGGGCAACGCCGACGTCAACGGAAACAGCTTCGGCTTCAACATCGGCTACGGGTTCGGAAACACCACCGCCGCCTCCGAGAACGTCATCTTCTACAACGGCAAGGTCCACAAGCTCGATGACGTTGAGTTCCACATTCCCGAAAGCTCATACACCGACCCCTGGAAGTTCACTTCCTCCGACGGCAGGTTCGAGATGGACTTCGTCCCCGTTCTGGACAGGGCCGCCTGCCTGGACTACAAGATCATCGTATCCGACCAGCACCAGGTCTTCGGCCGCATGACCGGCAAGGCCGTCCTTGACGACGGAACTGTCATCAAGGTCAAGGACATGATGTGCTTCGCCGAGAAGGTCCACAACAAATACTGATCACAAGGAGACAGACATGCAGATCATAGACGACGGAATCAGACTCGATGCAGTGATAGACATGCCCAGGGAGTCCAAGGCAAGATGCCCCATGGTCATCATCATCCACGGCTTTACCGGAAACAAGGAGGAGCGTCACATCCTCGCCGTTTCAAGGATGTTCAACGAGCTGGGTCTTGCTACGCTCAGAGTCGACATGTACGGCCACGGAGAAAGCGAAGGCAGGTTCGAAGACCACACCCTCTTCAAGTGGATGACCAACGCCATGACAGTCATCGACTATGCCCGAAAGCTTGACTTCGTCACCGACCTCTACCTCTGCGGACACTCGCAGGGAGGCCTCACATCCATCCTCGCGGCAGGACTGAAACACGATGTGATCAAGGGCCTGATTCCCATGTCTCCCGCAACAAACATCATCGATAGTGCAAGATTGGGCAATCTTTTCGGAGCCTCGTTCAATCCAGACCGCATCCCGGACAGCCTCACATTCCCCAACGGCCGGACATTAGGAGGCAACTACTTCCGCGTAGCCCAGACCATCAAGGTAAACGACTACATCGACAGATACCGCGGACCGGTCTTCCTGGTCCACGGCGATGCCGACGAGTCTGTGCCGGTCAAATGCTCGGTCGACGCCTCCAGGAGATACAAGAACGCAAAGCTGGCCGTCATCAGCGGCGATACGCACTGCTACGACAACCACCTCTTTGAGGTTGTCTCGGCCATAAGAGGCTGGATGGAGGATCAGCTTAAGGATTAATTGCGGTCACTGACGGTCTTGCTGTACTTCTGCTTTGCCTGGGCTATGCTCAGAAGCTGCCTGAACTGACTGCCCTTCATCTTGAAGAACATGAACCTCTTTCCGTCCAGCTCCACGCTGAGAAGGGTCTCGTTGGTGAGGGCCTTGAAGGGGTTGGCCCGTTTGACGCGCGAGGCCTTGCCTGTGACAAAGTCAAGGGCATCGGTCTTGAGGACGGGATCGGTGTATAGGACGTCCATGGCCATGAAGCTGTCGTCGAAGCCGTCGGCGTGGACGTGGAAGGTTATGTCTGTAAGGTATAGAAGCACCCCGTTTTCGAGGATGGTCCCGTTGCTGTCGGCATAGAAGGAGCAGTCCTGGTGCCAGGTGATGCTGAGTCCGGTTTTCTTTTCAAGTCTGGCGATGGTTTCGGAATCCGTCATGCAAATAACGATAAACTTTGTCGGCAAATGAATCAAGTGTTGCAAAAATATGCAACAAAAATACAGTTATCCCCTTTTCCAATGACAGTCCGTAGTGTTACAATGCAACAACACTAAGTTATAGGAGGGGTTCATATGGTAGTGAACACCAGCGCTCTTATTATCGTCATAGGCTACCTTGTAGGTATGCTGATCGTCGGTTATGTAGTAGGCAAAATCAAAATCAAGGGTGCAGAGGATTATATGCTCGCTGGAAGAAGAATGGGCATATTCATGGTTGCATTCTCCCTGTCCGCCAACAACATCGGTGGCGGTTGTACAACAGGTCTTGCACAGAAGGCATTCGGTGCCTGGGGAATGAGTGCGATGTGGTATGTTCTGGCCGCATCAATCGCCATGATCCCCCTTGCATACTTCGCACCGAAAATCAGAAAGACCCTGGCAGTTACAATCCCCGAAGTCGTCGGAAGGCGTTTCGGTAAGTTCAGCTCCGGTTTCGCAGCTGTGCTCAACATCCTGGCTCTGTTCTGTCTTACATCATCCCAGGTCGCAGCTTCCGGTTCGGTTGTTGCAACACTCACAGGACTGAACGTCAAGCTCTGCATGATCATCGCAGGTATCGTCATCATCCTGTACACCACGTTCGGTGGAATGATCGCTGACCAGATTTCCGATATGGTCCAGTTCCTGATCATCCTCTGCGGTCTTGCAATCGCAACACCGATCGTCATCAAGGCCTGCGGCGGATGGGCAGCAATCACAGCAAAGCTTCCCGCCGGACAGACAAGCTTCACCAAGATCGGTTGGGCTTACATCATCGGTTACATCTTCAACTACTTCTGCACGTTCCTCTCAGGTCCTGAGATGGTTTCGAGATTCGAGACCGCCAAGGACGAGAGCACCGCAAGAAAGGCTTCGTTCGTTTCTGCAGTTCTCATGGCAGCCATGGCAGCATTCCCGACCCTGCTCGGTCTTGCAGCCCTTGCTATGAAGGACAGCATCCCCAGCCTGCTCTCCAACGGTTCCAATGCCATGATGGCAGTCACACAGCAGTTCGCACCGACAATCGTCACCGGAATCATCTCCGCTGCAATTATCTCAGCAACGATGTCCTCCGCTGACTCGAACCTGCTCTGCATGTCGACCATGATCATCAACGACGTCTACAAGCCCTACTTCAACAAGGACCTGGACGGAATGAAGGAAGTCCGTGCAACAAGACTCTGCAACATCTTCTGCTGCCTGGTCGCAATGATCATCTCGTTCGCAAGCATCCCAATCACAACGATGAACACATTCGCATTCGGTATCAGATGCGCCGGACCGTTCGCCGCATACGGCCTCGGTCTTGTTGTCACAAAGGCAACCAAGAACTCCGGTCTCATCTCGATCGTCACCGGAACAATCGGATTCATCGTATGGCAGATCCTCTCGGCCAAGGGCGTGGCCATCACAGCCTACCTGATGCCGGTTGTCTTCGGATGTCTGGTCAGCGTCATCACCTTCTACATCGTCAACCTGATCGAGTGGAAGAAGGGTGTTCCCGCTGCTCCTTCGGCATACACCGCCGAGTAATCCGTGTTCGGGCCTCAGGTCTGAAAACAAAGGCTGCAATCTTTCGGTTGCAGCCTTTTTCTTTGTCTACTTTTCTTTGTCGACCAACATCTCGTAGGTGACCCCGTACTTTTCGGCAATGTCCCTTGCATAGGACATGCCCTGAGGCGGTGCGACCTTCACCTTGAAGGACCTCTGCCTTCCGTCCGAGACGGCGATGAGCGAAGCCGCCCTGTACGTTGACCCCTCGGGGGCCACTTCCTTGTTAAGCTCATCCACGACGGAAGCCAGCTTGTGCATGTGGGTGTTGTAGATGCATCTGGTGCCCTTTGTCAGGACGGCCTTGACCGCATCGCGTGCGATGTAGAATCCCTCCTCGAACGAAGTCGTCGAGAAGGTCTCGTTCAGAAGCATCAGGCTGTCTTTGGTGCATTCGGAGAACATCTCCCTGAAGCGTTTGCACTCCTCGCCCAGCCTTCCCAGATCCATAGTCTTGTCCTCGTCCGCCGGGAAGTGGGTGTAGATGCAGTCAACCGGGGCAAAGGCGAATTCAGACGCAGGGACGAAGATGCCGCCCTGTGCCAGGACATACATGATGCCCACCGCCTGGGTCACGGTTGTCTTTCCTCCGCGGTTGGCTCCGGTGAGGATGAAGACGTCCTGTCCGCTCCCAAAGTCAAGGTCGTTTGTCACGATGGCAGAGCTTCCATCTGCAACCGAATCGGCAAGCTTGAGGTTGTAGAAGCCCCTCGCCTTCATCCTGGCTCCACCCTTGTCCAGAACAAAGGCCTTGCAGAAGGAGAAACCAGAATCCATGTGACGCTTCACATACTCGGCCCACCTGACGTAGTAGAGGAACTCCGGAATCAGCGATGTTATGTTCAGGATAGAAAGGCCGACGTACTTGTGAAGGACATCCTTGAGCTTTTTGACGGTACGGCCCAGCATGTGGTCGGAGATCCTGTCCATGTGGCTTGTCACATCGCGGGCCATATCTCCGTCGCTGACTCTTGCCATGGACATCATCAGAAGCGGGTTGTCGATCATCATCTTTGTCTTGGCAAGGCCCATGATCTTGCTGTCATCCGTTCCGTCGGTGGTGGAGAACTGCTGGAATCTGGAACTGCCGTCCCACTCCGTGCTTTCGTTTATGCTGTCCTTCTTCACCATGAGGTTTCCGAAGTTCCTGAGGATGGTCGAACCGGTGAAGGCCTTGCTGTTGATGGAGATCAGTCCTATCTCCTTGGCCTCGAACCTCTCGTTGAGGTTGATTCCGACAGTCACGCTCTTCAGGTTCGATGTATTTGCCTTGAGCTCGGAGATGTCCTGTTTCAGCTCCTTGAATCCGTTATCCCTGTATATTCCGTCAATGTAGGCCTTCAGTTCGCCGAGACCGCCTGATTTGAGGTCGGCACCTCCCAGGCAGTCGCGAAGAGCCTCGACATAACTTACGTAGTCCCTAAGCTCCTCAAGACGGTGCACCAGATCCCAGGTTCCCGAAGACTCCTCGTGGTCGCGCCTGAAGCTGCCGTAGTCCTTGAGGAAGTCTATCTTGTCCAGTATCTCAAGCATCCTGTAGCGGAAATCGGGATTCTTCAGGATGTCCTCGAAGACATCCAGTCTGAAGCGGATGATATCGGGATTGTCCGAGATCCTCCTCATTATATCCAGTAAGAGGCCCTGCTCCTTGGGCTTGTCCGAAAGGTTCCTGCAGATCTCATCCAGACCCAGATCGTGCACGGCGACATCGGAAAGCTCACGGCATTTCTCAAAGCTCCCCTCCGGAAAGATTATGCTCACTCCCCTGTTTCCCGTCATTTGCCCTCCTCAGCAACCATTCTGGATGCGATGGCGGTCCCTCTGACCATCTTCATCGTCTTCACTGTGTAAATGACCACACATACCAGCGTCACAATCATGAGCCCTATCGCGCTGACGACGGACGCTACGGAAGTCTCCATCTCCACCAGAGTGCCGATGATCTCAAGAACGCTGTCCCAGCAGCCGTGAAGGAAGAACGGCACGAAGAGTGCCATGAAAAGCTCCTTGCGGGCCTTTTCTTTATTCCCCTCTTTTTTAGCCTTGTCATACTCATAGAAGTGGGCACCCTGGTTGAACTGCCAGAAGATGTGAAGCGGCAGGAACAGACCCACGATGACCGCGGATATGGAACCCAGGACGGTCTTTTCAACAACTCCGTAAACAAGACCGATCAGACCCGCACTCATGATGTAGTCTATCTTCCTCGTCAGGCCTATGTCGTTCTTCGCAAGGATGAAGCCCGTTGTCTTGAACAGCTCCTCAAGAAGGGCCGCTCTGAAGAAGCATACAATAATCTCCCGCCCCAGGCCCGCGGGAATCAGATCATAGATGGCAAAGTCCCACAGAATCTCCGTGACGATGATAAGACCGCAGGAAAACAGAAGACCGTACAACAGCGCGATCTTGGCGTAGTTGCCGTTCGTCAGGACGCGGCTCTTTCCCTGGGCCCTTATGCCCGGCATGTACCAAAAGAGGGATATGGCTATGGCAAGTGCGATGCTTGCAATTACTATGACCATGGCTTTCTCTCAGAGCTGCATGATGCTTTCCCAGACTTCCAGAGGAAGCGGGATTCCCACACGAAGCGACTTCTCGCGGTCTGCGGGAATGCGCTCTCCGGGATACCTGCTGGGAACACCCTCGACCACAGGACGAGCGTTGCGGATGCTATCCTTTATGAACTTCTGGGCTTCCTTGAAGTCGTTCTCACCCAGGACC
>Ga0310696_10006840_pt1 | contig 13464 bp, 24 predicted proteins | sample AusTroGonzalo_MG_4_FD_203885 | JGI IMG/M metagenome (GOLD analysis project Ga0310696, IMG submission 203885) | Bovine rumen microbial communities from tropical cattle in Woodstock, Queensland, Australia - Gonzalo_02 (v2) (version 2) | ecosystem: Host-associated > Mammals > Digestive system >... | reverse complement strand
CTCCGGCAGGAAAATCGGATTTGGATATAGGCTATTTGTGGAGCCCGGGAGAGACCTCCGTGGAACGGATCCGTTTCTTTTTCAGGGGATATTCAATGCAGCGCTTTACGCGTCCGGCGTCCGCGTCGAAGGCATATGTGACGTTGCCACGCCTGATGAAGAGGCCCTTGGAGAGGGCCGCCTTCTCCGCAGCGTCATAGCCCTTGTCAAGGGCTATCATTTTCGAGATGCTCTCACAGGGAAGCTTCAGGAGCCGGGCCTTGTTCTCGGGATCCACGCGAAGGGTGAAGCGTTGCGGTTGCCCGTGTGCGTCGAGTTCGACGAAGGACCCGTTGTAGCGGCCGGTCTTGGCGAGCTGCTCACGGAGCTGGTTGTCGTCATTGCCGTAGTGCTGGACATACGACGTACGCGAAACGACCTCCGGAACCAGTTTTCTGATGACGTCGTCGATGGCACGTACGGCTTCCGGTGAATAGGCCAGCTCAGGGACGACGTAGTGGCCGCCGCATTTCAGCTCAGGGGTGTTCAGACGCCCGTCGATGTCGATCATCGCAAGGTGCCCGCCGGGGGTCCTGACGACGTTCTCGTCGTGCATGTCGCCGACATAATAGTCGCCGCAGGTATACTCCGTCAAGGCCACCAGGCTCTTGACCTGGGTGAATCCAACCTTCTTCAGGAACGCCTGGATCTCCTTCTCGGAGACGTGGCTTCCCTTGATGAAGGGCTGGCTGACCAGGATGCCGCACTCTCCGCGGGCATTGGACCCGAAGCCGAGGACGGTCAGGCCGGTCGCCGGCGAGAGGAAGTTATGCAGGGAGATCCGGTCGAGGGCCGTGGTATAGCCGTCAAAGTAGACGTTGCTGATAAACTTCACCACGCGGGAGCCGTTGAAGAAGACTTCGGCCTCCCCTCCCTCGGTAAGTTTCTTGAACCGCTTGGACAGCGCCGCCGGCGCGTCGCCGAACCAGCAGCCGTCGCGGCGGGCATAGTCGAGGACTAGGCGTCTTGCCGTTCTTTCCGACGGCTTTCCTTGTGAATCTGCTCCACCTGCCGCAGCGCCTGCTCGAAGGAGCAGGGATGCTTCGACATTTCGGCGACCTCCTTTTCCAAGGCCTCGGAATGCTGCTCGTGGAATTCGCTCAAAAAGGTTTTTTCCATCTTGTATAAGTGAATTGGTTATATGGAGACAGTACATGGCCGCCCTGTCGACGCCCTCGCGGGCGACATGGTCGGAGAGCCACTTCGTGGCGCTCTCCCTCTCGCAGAATGGATTGAGATACTGTTCCATACAGCAAAGATAATCATTTTAAAAATACGCACAAAATCGCTATTTCAGGCTGAGCCAATACTCCCGCACCAGGCGTTCTACCTTGGGATAGGTTCCATCATAACGGTTGAGCCAGGAGGATGCCTCGCGGTCCGTGATGGCAGCGGCCGCCAGGGTTCTCTTAAGGAAGGTTTCGTATTGGTCGCTCATATCCAGAAGCTCGGCGGCCATATGTTCGAAGCAGTTCCACCAGCCTTGGTTGAAGGTTCCTTTTGATGCCATGATTCAATAGGGTTAAATGTATTCTTTTTTACAGTTGTCGCATTGGTATTTGTTCTTCATATCAAAGAAAGAATACCACGACGTCGTGATTGTTGCGCCACAGTTTGGGCACTTATGAAACAGCGAAAACCGGAGTCTCTTGATGAATGGTATTTTGGTCGCCATGACTATTCGAAGGATATTACAAGGTATTTTTTGTCGGCCTTGGCGCCCCACTCGGGCTTGCCGCGGCGGATGTCGATACCGGTGATCCTAAAGGTCGCGGTTTCTTTGGTATATCCGCGGCGGAAGGTAACGGTCTTGTAAGGGAGTGCCACCAGGTGCCCAGACTTGAACAGCTGCTCCACGTTATGGGGAATGACCATTCCTTTAACGTGAAGCCTGCAGACGATTTCATTGAGATAGGAATCATCATAGCGCACTTCTCCCAGGAGACGGTTAACCCAGTACGAAGTGATCTCACGATATTCCTCCCTCTTGTCGCCGTGGACGATCATATCGTACCATTGGAAGTCGACGGGCAGCTGGAGGTCCGTGTTTTTAAGAAGGGGCTTTTGTGTCTTTGCCATGACTTCAATTATATTATGAGGGCCCGCCGCATTTGCGGAAGGCGCCGGCAGGAAGCTGCCAGGTTTCGTTTTTGCCGATGAGGACAGGCATGGTGTATTCGTAGGAGGTCGCCAGTGCCTTGAGTTCGTCGGTGATGGTGTCGTAAGGTGTTCCTTTTCGAATAAGGGAAGCCAGGTCGGTGTCCCGTTTCAGGGTGTGGCCGAAGTCCTTTTCGAAGCGTATCAGGGTATCCATCTGGTCGGGGCTCGTGCAGGCCGCCGAGGCGAACTGCGTGGCGTTGCCGAAGATGCAGAACTTGCAAGAGCAGCGCCCGAAGCCCATGGCGTAGCACGGGTGGGGACGTACCCGGTATTTTTCCATCAGGTCCCAGATATCCCGCTCCTTCCAGTCACGTAAGGGACGGAAGCGGTCTACATGGCGCGGCTCGCGGCCGTTCCTGAGGTCTGCCCTGTCGGGTTCGAGGATGGCGTATTTGGCACGCTGGGGACTCTCTTCGCCGCGTTCACCGGAGAGCACGAGGGTACGGATGCCCTTGAAGCGGTCCTGGTGGCGGATGGCCGTGGCGCAGACGTCGATCTTCAGGTAGGCGCTGCACCAGCGTACCCGGAGGTCCGGCGACGGCTGCGGGAAACGTAGCCTTGTCGAGGGCTTGCCACGGTCGCCGCCTGTGGTAGCGACGGTACCGTCGGGTTGCTCGAAGTGGATAGGGGCCGTTCTGGCATCCTGTCGCATCATTTCCCGTTGGAATCCGCCGTCTTTCCATTGGAAGTAGACGGGCACGCCGAAGGCTTGGCCGACCTTGTGGCAGTAGTCCGGCGTGACCTCCCAGTCGAAGAGGCTCTTTCCGCGACCGTCTATCTCCTGGTGCCACAGTTCTATACGGTCTTTTGGGATGCCGTTGTCCAGGAGATACAGGAGCAGTGCCGTGCTGTCCTTGCCACCGGAGTAGGAGACGATGTACTTGTCGTAGGATTGGAGGTCGATATCAGGCATTCTACTTTTTAATTTTTCTTTCTTCGTTAAGTTCTATCCATATTTTTTTCATAATGTAGAACAACCCCAGACCGACGAAGGCTCCGAAAATAAAAGCGAAACCGGAAAAGCTCATTTCTACTATTGACGAGGCAGATGGTCCAAGTATTTCGACAATCTTTTCAGGTTTAATAAAAATAAAAGCGACGAAAGAAATAAGGATGAAAACTGATGTTCCAGTCTGGACCCATTTCTTTCTCATAGCCTTTGCTTCCTCGTTGTCGATTAGTTTTTTATGCTTTTTGATTGCCGGAATGATGAATGCCAGGATAATGATGATGATACCCACCATCATGATAAATGGGATCAGATAGCACAAGATTGTTTCAATAAAAGCTGTTACTTTGTCGATGTTTTCCATTCTTTTTTTTTATTTCATAATGGGGCGTACTCGGCTTTGCGCGGATATGGCCCGGAAATGGTTCACCTTTCCGCCCCTATTTTGGTTGTTATTTTTTCTTGTTGTAGGCATCTATGGCCTCTTTGATATGGAACGTCTCAAGGAGGTGTTCCACTTGTTTGCTGAAGGGAGCATGCTGCTCGCCTTTCAGGTGCAGGCCGATGTGTCTGCATATGTTTGCTTCTCGCTGATCCTGGAATTTTTCGATTTCAGCTACTCTTTGTTTTTCCGACATGATGTGAATCGGATTTTTGGAGTTCTTGAAAAGAATCATGACTTTAAGTTTTTATTGTTTAATTTTTGTTTTGTATTTGCCCTGCTTATAGGGCTTGGTTTTAATAGGTTTTTTTCGGGAGTATCCGAAGGGACGCGTGCGCCGTGTGCCGGTACGGTATGCTTTGGTTTGTCTTTTTTGAGCCAAGACTTTGAGAAGTAGTTGAAATACCTTATGCCGCTGCCACAGCTTCCGCCATTTTCGCTGAATCCTTTCCGGTTGGGGATGATATAATCTTCTATCATCTTCTTGTTGAACCGGTGCGTGGAGAACACTTCGACACATCTGTCGATCCGGGCTTCATCTTCGGCATCTTTGGGGTCTTTGGACATATAATAGTTCAAGTATGCCTGGAAGACGTCAGCTTGGGCATTGTACCAATAGCCGGGAAGTTCGCCGGTGAATAGAAAATGCAACCGCATTCTCAGCGTTGCCCTATATTGTTTGTGTTTGACTGCCATTTGTCGTTTATTTGTCGTTATCGTTCTTTTGAGCCGGGACCGTTCCCCTGCCCTCGCATATGGGGCAGGCGCCCATGACAACGTAGTGTCGGTCATCCGTGAACGCGTCGTATGACGCGTATACGATGCCATCGCCGTGGCACTCCGGACATTGCCGGACGTCGAACAGTACGGTTTTCTTTGTTCGTGGCATCAGATGTCTCCCCTATACTGCTTGTGCGGGTCACCGACACGGTAGTCGATTTTCTCGGAGCCGATGGCACAGACGACAAAGTCCCCGCCATCTTCGGCCACGGAGATCATCAGCGTTGAATAGAGCGGATCACCGTACATCATTTCAAGATGGCAGCGGAACCCTTTGGACACGGGCCCTATCAAACGGGACACCTTTTTGTCGCCCTTGATGGTCTCAGCCAGCTTTTCCGTTTTGACGATATAACGAAGATTGACATCCTTGTCCTTGTTATAGAACGGATAGGTCATGTCGTAACGGACATAGTACTGTCCAGAAAAAGACTCGCACGCCGCAACGACGAGCGCAGTCAACAAAATAAGGAATAATGATAAGCGCTTCATATCGTTATTTTTATTTGGTTTCTAAATACTTTTTGATCATGCGCCAGGCCTTGGCGTCGTCCTTGGTAAGCGGGCGGGTGAAGATCACCTTCTCCTTCCACCATTTAATGGCCTCCCGGACGTCGTCTTCGGTGACGCCGCAGCAGAGGTTCTCGCCGTGCAGGGTATGAAGCATGGTACGGTATGTTTTGAGGTTAATAGGTCGTGTCAGGGAAGGTGGTCCCGATACGTCCTTTTTCGATTTCGTTCAACTGTCTCTCGAGAGACCGCTCATACTGTGGACGGTCTTCTTCGGATACGTTTGTACCTAAGACATGGTAGAACTCCTTGAGGAAGGCTTTCAAGATGCTCACCTTGATGTCTTCATTGCCGATGCAGTACAGGTCAAGGTTTGTAACGGGGTTCTGCTTAGGCGAAAGGGGCGGCTGCTCGTAGTTGAAATCCAATCTTTTGCCGCCGATGCTCTTGAACCAGAACAGTCTGTGTCGTGGGTTGAACGGGGCCATGGCCTTTTCCTTGGCCGTCATTTTGTCTGGGTTTTCGCCCTCGAAAAGGGTGCGGGTCTCGTTGTCGGGTATTTCCGCCAGGCGGCACACCTCGTCCGTTGCGGTTTTGATGAGGTGTTTCGCATAGTGCTTGCCGGATCGGCGGAATTGTTCACAGATGAACCCGTAGGTCAGAAGGAGGATATTGGGGCGCGTGTAATGCTCGATGACAAGGGCGCCGACGGGGATATGCTTGTCGCTGATGACGGCAACGTAGGTGTTCACGCCGGGGTAGGGGTTTTGCTTGTCCGTCATGCGGTTGATGATGTCATCCCAGCATTCCGCCTCGTCACCACGGAAGGAAGCATTATACGCTTCTTTCAGCGACATCACGGTGTCAAGGTCTTCGGCGCTCACCTTGCCGAGGTGGCTGTTATGGATCTTGACACTCACTCCTTCCAGGATGCAGGGGCAGTCCGGGGCGTGGATGATATTGAAAGGGCATGGGTAGTCTTCGTTCGTAACGAAGTTACGTTTTCTGGAGGCAGCGACGTAGATCCAGTCATGTCCCAATTTATGAATTCGCTTGAAATGAACCTGGTTGCCGGTTTCCGAATCGTAAGCGTGTTCAGTGATGTTTTTTTCCATGTCTATTTTTTTATGAGAGATGTTTCTTGATCATACGCCAGGCCTTGGCGTCGTCTTTGGTCAGCGGCCGCGTGAAGATGACCTTCTCCTTCCACCACTTGATGGCCTCTCGGACGTCATCTTCGGTGACGCCGCAGCAGAGGTTCTCGCCGTGCAGGGTATGAAGCATGAGTTCGACGAAGGCGTTCTCGCCAGCCTCCTCCTTGCGCTTCTCCAGCAGGGCGCGCTTGAGGATGGGCATCATATCGCGAAACTCCATGCGCTTGGTGCGGTCGTCGAAATATGTCTGCAGCTCCGCCGACGTGGTGTCGTCGTAGTTCAACACGTATTGCATGCTGGGAACCCAGCCTTCGCGACGCTTGCGGTCGTGCGGCTCCTCCCAGCAGTTCTGCGGCCATACGGTGCCGCCGGGGAGGTAGCTGAACCAGAACTTTTTCAGGACGCCCTTGTCCTGCTGCAGCGAGTAGACACCCTCGTCGGGGACGCCGGGCTTGGAGGCCTCGTAGGCATACCAGCGCTTGTAGTCGCCGGAAGAATAATATGTAGGGCCGTTCATGCCTTCGCGGTATCCTTCGGAAGGGATATAGACGATCCGCTTGCCGCGGCGCAGAAGGCTGTTCTTCTGCTCCTGGAACTCCTTGAACGGAGCCAGGCCGGTACCCAGGGCGTCTTCGTCGTCACGGATGAGAACGACGTTCTGCATCTTCATGACATTGGTCTCCTTGTCGAAGGGCCCCATGAACTCGGCATGGTCGAGGATGCCCTGCACGAAGGCGGCAAAACGCATGACGCGATAGTTGGCGTTCTTGTGGTTCTTGGCAAGGGAGTCCTTGAAGGATGTCGCACGGTCCGCCATCTTCGCGGCAAAGGCCGTCTCGTGGTCCTTATGGGGGAACACCCAGTCCCAGCACTCCAGGTCGTCGGAGTCGACGACGTACAGCTTCTCACCGTTGCGCAGGATAAGGTATGTATGCCGGTTCCATGCGTCCCTCTGGGCGTTGTACCAGGAGTCGCCGCTGCGATATCCCATCGTAAAGCGCTTGGGCTTGATAGCTACGATGCAGCGCTGCTCGGGAACGACGATGTCGCGGTTGGCGGGCTCTTTGAGCCATTCGAAGAAGAGGGAGATGTCCTTGTAGTCTGCCTCGTAGTCGATGTGTGCGCACAGCTCCTCGTCCATGAAGAGGATGCGCTGCCGCAGGTGCAGGGGTTCCGATGCGTCTGCGGCCTCGCCGTCGGCGACCTGCTCGACGGCCACCTCCTTCCCCAGGTAGAGGTTCAGGATGGTGACCACGCGGACGAGGTCCCGCACCTTCTCGCGGAAGGTGTCGAGAACGCTGTTCATCTCACGGAGCTTGCGGTCCAGCTCGTTGCGCTTGGCCGTCGCCATCAGCTCCGCGGTCATCTGTATCTCCTGCAGCCTGTTCTGCCGCACCTCGGCCTGCAGCAGCATCTCATTCACTTCGCCTGCCGGACGCCCGGAGGTGAGGGCCGTAACGTCGGACGGCTCCGGGGTTCCCTCCCCCTCATCGCCCAGGACGGCCCTGCGCACGGCGGCGGTGTCGCCGTCCATGACCTTGCGGGCCAGCGACAGCGTCTCGGCGAGGTCGTGCGAGAGGTAGCGGTAATATTGCCGGAGCTGGTCTTCGGAGATCCTGTCGCGGGCGTATCCGTCGTTTTCCTTCATGGCCTCCCCGGTGAGGGGGTCGAGGCGTGTGATGCGGAAGCAGTCGGGGTATTTGTCGTCCCGTCCGTCGAGGCGGTACAGTTCGGTATACTGCCCTGGGTTTTTCGTGACGTATATGTCGCCGGGGGTGGCGGCGTGTTCCCTGATGGCCTTGGCCACGGGGTCGATGTGTTCGGGGGTCTTCTGGATGTCAGACATGGGGTATCGGGCTTTTGTGTCGGGTTACGCTTGGGTGTGTCTTCCAATATATAGTAGCCGAAGTCAGCGAAGGGCTATCCGGCTGCCATGTTCCACGAGCGATGCTTTTGTCGTGAAGCCGGGGATGTCGATGTCGAGGTATTCGGGGGTGCGGCTCTCGTCTTTGCGTATGCGGCTGGATATATGGTAGCCGTTTCCTATCTTGATGCTGTATGACAAGGTTTGACCGTTGTCGAAGACTTCCACGTCGGACAGGGGCAGTGTTCCCTGATCTATGAGCAGTGTTTCGTTCTCGAGGGTCCTGGCCGGGGTTCCGCGCCTGAGCTGGTATATCAGTCCGCACAGGTCGACGGTGTTCTCGTTTATGATGAAAGTCTTGGGCATGTCGTCGTAGTTTGCCTTGAATTCAGTTTTCATGTCGTAGCGAACGATGGTGTCGCCATCCCAGACATAACTGGAGAATACCGTCTTTGAGGTGCGCCTTGCACTTATCTGCCGCAGGGTATCCTTGTGGATAACACCCTGGAAGTAATTCTCTTTCTTGCCGTTTGTGACATACATCACGGTCTCGTAATGACGTCCGAAATCATTTTGCTGATTCTTGACGGTGGCGATGCCGTTGCAGTTCATCTTGATAATGGTCTTGCCGTCCATAAACTCGTAGCGTTGCGCATTGTCCACGAAGGCGGACGTCTGGGCGAAGGCCGTCGCTGTAGCCAGCAACAGAAAAGATAGGAGGAATAGTTTTTTCATAGGATATAGATATTTTGGAATATTTTTCGGCCGCTCGCCGGAGCCGCCGCGCTCACGCTTGCTGGCGCGGGGCTGCCGGCGCAAGGCCGGAAATATGAGCCATCAGGCGTTAATGATGTTAAGGAACTCATCCACCACCCTTTCCCGGGCGGGGTCCTTTTCGGGAGGTACGACACGGAGAAACTGTGTCTCTTTGCCGTTATTGGTCTTCTTGGAACTCATTTGTCGATGTCGGAAAGTTTGCACAGGTGGGATGTCACATTGCTCATTGTTAGATAATTCTGCAGCTGGTGCAGGTATTTGCAGAAGCTGGTTTCCAAAAGCGTGTACCATCTGTCGTCAAAATATCGGATGCGGAGATACTGGTCCCGGGGGCGAAGCTCCACATGGGTGTCGCCATAGCGGCGGCCGTAATATCCGGATCCTGTCAGCGTGTGATCGTGATTGGTGGTGAACCCCAGCTTCTCGCAGAGGTCTTCCGTGATCTTGATCCCTTCCAGGTCGTCGAGCTTACGATGTTCGTCGTAGATACCCAGGCGCTCGTTGGTGACGTTTACCTGGGGGTTCCAGGAGCCGTGCCCGGTGAAGGATACGCGGACGATGGCCCCGCTGTCCGTGAGACGGAGGAAGTTGTCCGTCGACAGTTCTTGTATTTTTAACGACATAGCAGTTTTTCTTTTTGGATGTTCGTGACGTCGATATAACCATACACGCATTTGTCCGAGCAGTTCCAAGCGTCGAGGATGACGCCATCCACACAGGCAGCCTCGTGATGGGCCAGGCGCAAGATGTACCGTCCCTTGGGGTGGCTCTTGGCGAAACCTTCCGCGGTGAGCCGCTTCTTGCCGGGTTTTACGGTGACAGCGGTCCACGAGGCGCCCGCCTCGGCGAGCCAGTCGCGGAGTCGCGTGCCGTCGTTGGGGATGGTATGGTCGCGGCGGGCCTTCGCAGAGAGATAGTCGAAGGCCTCCAGCCACGAGAGTCCCGTTGAAAGGGCCACCGCGCGGATGACACAGTCGGGGCGGTTCCATTTCATGGACTTGGTGTTCTCCCACTCAGGGTTGGGGTTGGTAAGCTTGAAATGCGGCTTGTCGAGGTAGTATTTGTTGAAGGTTTTGGTATCCATTGTTATAGGTCTTTGAAGGGAAAGTGATAGTATTCGCAGAACCTTCGCCAGGAGGAGACGGCCATCGTGACGTTCTTGTTGACACCCTTGCCTTTCTCTATCCAGGGTGTCTGTGGATGGGCGTCCAGCCAGCGCCTCAGGCAGTCGCGCCAGTCGTCATTGTGCAGAAATATGAAGACGGTCTTGCCGGTTTCGAGATTTCTTTTCATAGTTCTGTGTATTTGAAGTTATAGTCGGTACAGAACTTTCGCCAGGCGGACTTGCACATGGTGACGGTGCCATTGTCGCCGTCTCCACTTTTCCAGTGCACGGTACGTGGATGTGCTTCCAGCCAATGCTGCAGGCATTCTCTCCATACGATGCCGTGGAACTCCAGGAACACGGTTTTGTCTGTCTTGATGCGGTGTCTCATTTGACTTTGTTTAGGATTTGCGCTCGATCGGTATTTTCTTTTTCCGGCATTTGATGGATGGAGAAGTATCCTTCGCGGTTGTCTTTGCGTTCTTTGGCGTTGCAAGCTGCCTGGAGACATTCTTCTTCGGAGTCCTTGAGCAGGCAATGCTGACAGGGGTTCTTCCACTTAGCATCTTTCGCGGGAAAGAATATCAGGGTGCCGAACTTTTTTGAATGGAAGGTGTTCTGGTTTTCGGGCATGGTGGGTGTTTTGGTTTGCGGAGGCGGAGGAATTCGAACCCCCGGACCGTTGCCGATCAACAGTTTTCAAGACTGCCGCCATAGACCACTCGGCCACGCCTCCGGATTTCAGGCCTCCTCCACCTCGACGTCCTTGGACTCGATGTGGACCAGAGGCCCCTGCTCCTCGCAGGTAAGAGTAGGATGATAGTATACGCTGTCCTTACGGCCGCGTTCCACGGCGAAGAAATGAAGAATCTCGCGGTAGATGCCGTAGCTCATCGCTATCTGTTGCCGCTGCCCCTCATTCGGGCAATTGCTGCCGGCCCAGTCATAGCTGGCGCCGGGGTGGCTGAGCCCGGGCACCACGAGCGGGCGAACCTGCTCGTCGAGAATCCGCCGGGCCTCGCGCATCTTCTCCAATGGAGAGATGACGCTGGTGGCGTGTTCCAGAGAGCACTGCCCGGCAAGGAACCGGTGATAGTCTTCCAGTGCGGCAGAGATCAGGCGGAGTTGTTCTTCGCTGCAGGTGATGGTGTATCGTCTCATCGCAAAATAACTTGTGTCAAGCCTTCGGCGTCGACCGTGGTGCCGTCGTCAGAGAGGACGAAGACAAGGCCGAAGAGACCGAAGAAGATGATGACGACAAGGATGTTGGAAACGACCTGGCGGATGTCCGACTTGTTCTCCTGGTCATCTTCCTCGACGCCGTCCTTCTGGCGCCGGAAGAACTTGCCGCGGTCCTGGTCCAGGAAGTAGCCGACAATGGCCAGGATGGCTAGCGTAGCGAAATAAATGATTTTGAAGGTAGTTCTTGTAATCATGTCTTATTGTTTTTAATACGTGATAATTTCTACGGAATAGGCCTTCTCGGCCGGGTTTTCGTTGGCGAAGTACTCTTCGATCATGGCGCATACCAGGACGTTGCGGCGCAGGGGGCCGATGGTGTCGATGGTCTTGTGCTCGCGGAACACGACGGAGGAATGTACGCGCCCCTTGACGTTCTTGGCCCGAAGTAGGCGCTTGGCCTCGCGACGGTTTCTGACGATGCGGTCCCCGTCGGGGACACCGGAATAGACGACGTTGCGTACGTCGTCCACGGATTTACAATTGGAAAGGTTGATTTCTAGCATATCGTAGCATTTTTTCGATGAAATAATGTCCGGCCCTTTTCAGGCGGGCCGCCCGAAGTCTCTCGGGCCCGCCTGACGAAGAGGCCGGAGTATAATGACACCATTGCCCTATGCCTTTGCAGCGGGACCTCCGGGGACCACGAATGTGGCGTTGGACAGGCGGATCTCGCCGAACTGGCTTTCATATTTGGCGATGTTCTCGTTGAGGGCCGCCAGGAGGCGCTTGGCATGGTCGGGAGTCATGACGATGCGGGATGCCACCTGCGCGGTTCCCATACCGGGCATGTTCTGGGCGAAGTCCAGGATAAATTCCGAAGCCGAATGAGTGATGATGGCAAGATTGGAATACTTGCCGCCGGCCATGGCCGGATCGATGTTTACGTTAAATTTGTTATCCATAAATAAAAAAATTTGTTGTCTATGAGACACAACTTCTTCCCCGCCCGCCTCAACAGCACGACGGGGAAGCGGAAGTGCTGGAATTTATTGCCGGCTACAGTTCCTGCACGATGGTCTTCTTGCAGGACACCTCCCAGCCGCGGTCACGGAGCTCCTTGACCAGGGCCTTGTCGGGGACCCCTGCCAGCGGGGACTCCTTGGCGGGCGCCTCGGCGCGGGGACGACGGGCACGGGGCTTGCGCGAGGCTTTCGCCTCTTTCTCACAGTCGGGGCACACGCTCTTATGGCCGTCCTTGGCGCGGTTGTGGGGCGCGAAGGTGTCAAGCGGCAGCTCGCGGCCACATTTGATGCATTTCTTCATGAGGACGTTCTCGTTGGCGTCCTGGGCGGGAGCCTCGACGGGGGCTTCCTGGATGTTGTTTTCAGTTTCAGGGTTCATGAGATTGATGAGATAATTAAGTTTTGAGATTTGTGTTTTCTTGGGAGTATGCGTCAGGCCGTCCACGTCCGCGAAACAGGAGCATGCGGTGGTCTCGAGAGAGACCTCGTACTCGTGCTTGGGGCACCATCCGCTCTTAGGGTTGCGGAAGAGGCAGCGGCCACAGGTGCGGGGTTGACGGTCTTGCATGGGATAATGGTTTTTAAGGGTTCTTAATGCTGGCGAACACCAACGGGGTGTCCGTGGCGCTTTTATATTCGTTGCCACCGGAAGAGATGCTGTCACCACGGTGAAGGATCGTTTTCTCCACCTGGCCGGACTCGCGATAATAGATATATTGGGTAACTGAAATTTTAGGTTGAAACCTGTCATTTCATTGACGTTTCATCGGAGGCATAATCACGTGCCGGGGACCGCGTCCCCGCTTCGTTTTCGCTGTCGGCTCCATCCGCGTCCGTAATCCCCGTTACCGCGGGGCTTTGGTTATTAAAATACTTTTTCAATGCCATCGTCTTGATGTTGACGGCAGCGTTGACGTCGCGGTCGTGGTGCGTGCCGCACTGCGGACAGGTCCACTCGCGCACCGTCAAATCTTTTACCGCCGCGTTGCGGTATCCGCACGCGGAGCAGGTCTGCGACGTAGCGTCAAAGCGTCCGACGCGCAGGATGTTCTTGCCGTACCGTTCGGCCTTGTACTCGAGCATCGAGTTGAATCGCGACCACGCCACGGAGCCGATGGCTCCGGCGAGGTTGTGGTTGCGCATCATCCCCTTGACGTTCAGGTCCTCAAGGCAGACGGTGTCATAGCGCCGCAGGATTTCGGTCGAGGCCTTCTGCAGGAAGTCCGTACGCCGGTTCTCGATGTGCCGGTGGACGCGCGCGAGCTTCGTGCGGTAGCGGAGGTACCGCTTCGACGGCGGGTCATCCTTCCCGCCTTTGTGCTTGCGCGCGAGGCCGCGCTGCATCTTTGCGATGCGCTTCTCCTCCGTCTCGGAGAACCGGGGGTTCTCGATGACCGTGCCGTCGGACAGCGCGGCCATCACCTTCACGCCGACGTCCAGCGAGGCCGCCGTCTCTTCCCGCACCTTGGCTTTCGGTACG
>Ga0310696_10006837_pt1 | contig 13465 bp, 11 predicted proteins | sample AusTroGonzalo_MG_4_FD_203885 | JGI IMG/M metagenome (GOLD analysis project Ga0310696, IMG submission 203885) | Bovine rumen microbial communities from tropical cattle in Woodstock, Queensland, Australia - Gonzalo_02 (v2) (version 2) | ecosystem: Host-associated > Mammals > Digestive system >... | reverse complement strand
AGCCTGCTATATGTAATATGTTGATATATAGTTGTTTTAGTTGTTCTTGTTTGTTTTTGTTTGAGTTATTGAATTTGTGTGGGGTTAATTGCGCTTCGCGCGTTTTGCCTTACCACCCCGCCCTGCGGGCACCCCAATTCCCCTCCTTTGGAGGGGTGGCCGATAGGCCGGGGTGGTTGAGGGGAATAGGCTGTTTAAGGAATTATTTATCATTCAACATTCAGCATTCATCATTCATCATTATTTAAAGATTTGCCAATACGCCACCGGCAGTACCGTCACCACTAACGGCAGCGAGAAGATGGTGCCGAAGCATATCACCACGCCCATGGGCATCCAGAGGTTGGTGTGGGCGATGATCATCGGCATCACGCCTAATGCGGTGGTGGCCGAGGTGAGGAAGATGGGGCGCATACGCCGCCGGCCCGCCTCGAAGCCCGCCTCTTTCGCACTTAACCGCTTGACCTTGCGCAAGTTCTCGGCGTACTCGAACATAATAATGGCGTTGCGGACGATAATGCCAATCAGGCTGACCACGCCTAACACCGCCGTGATGCTGAAGTCGAGACCGAAAATCCAGAGTCCGAGGCACGCGCCGAAGACGCAGATCAGGCTGGCCGAAAGGGTCAGGAACACAATGTCCAACCGTCCGAAATGGTAGAGCAGGAAGACGAACAGCACCAGCACGGCGGCTAAGAAACTGAGCGCGATTTCCGGAATCACCATCCCGTTGATGCCGGTCAGTCCGCCGTACGTGATTTCCACATTGTCAGGGATATTCGGTTTCAAATCCTCGTTGACATAGCGGTCGATTTTCTTCATTACATCGGGTTGGCTGTAGCCGAAGTTGAGGTCCGCGCCCACGGTGACGGTGCGGATGCTGTTGCGGCGGTGGATGACAGCATCGTGCCATTCGGGACTTACGTCCGCAACCTGCCGGAGCGGAATCCAAGTGCCTGGAACAGAGGTCGGTATAAGGAAATTTTCCAACGCTTGGTAGTGGAGTGTGTCGCCGTTCTGTCGCGTGTAAAGCATTACCGGCACCTTGTAGTCGTTCTCCCAGACGTTGGTGAGGTTTTGGCCGCCGAGCGCGGAGGAGAGGTAGAGCGAGAGCATGCTTTGCGTGACCCCGAGGCGCGTGGCTTCGTCGCTCTTCAGCGAGACGCCGATGCCTTGCGAGGTCTCGTCCATGTCGGAGTGTACCCAGGTGAGCTCCGGCATCGTGTGCAGGAACTGTTTGAGCGAGTCGGCAGCAACTTTCATCGCATCGAAGTTGTCACCGGAGAATCGTACCTCCACGGGATTGCTTACGGCTTGATAATCAATCTGTTTGAAACGAACGTAGGCGTTCGGGAAGTGGTACTCGTACTTCGGGCCGTATTCGCGGATGAGTTTCAAGGTGTTCTCTTCGGAGGTGGTGTTGACGATGAACTGGGCGTAGTTTTTGTGCGCCATCTGCGGGGCGTAGGTGGCGTGGAAGCGCGGCGACGAGCAGCCGATGAAGGAGGTGACGGAGGTCACTCGCGGATCGGCGCGAAGGACGTGCTCCATGCTGTCGGCAATCGCTTCCGTCTGGTCGAGGGTGCTGCCTTCCGCAAGGTGCATCTCCACGGCGAAGCAGTTGCGGTCGGCTTTCGGCAGCATCTGGATTTGCAGCCGGGTGAAAAGGAATGCGCCAAGACTGATGGCCCCGATTGCTAACGTGATGACGATGGCCGGATGGCGGAAGCAGTGCGTCAGCACTTGGTCGTAAAGGTTTTGCAGGAAGATGAAAAAGCGGTTTTGCGCTGCTTCAAAACGGTTGGGGGCAATGCCGTCTTTGTTTCGCTTGATGAAAACTGTTGACAGATAAGGAATTATCCATACGGCATAGAAGATGGAGCAGACCAACGCAAATAACACTGTCCAGGGGAAAAGCTGCACGAAGTCGCCCAACGGCCCGGTGATGATGCGGGTCATCGGGAAGAACATGCCCGAGATGGCCAACGTGGCCAACGACATCGGGACGAAGAGTGCTTTTGTACTGTAAAACGCTGAATACCAACGGGAATAGCCTTTTTGGAGCAGGTCGGTGTAGCCGTCAATGACAATCACGGAGTCATCCACGATCATACCGAGCACCACAATCAAAGCAGCTAAGGTGACGGTGTTCAGTTCGATGCCGCAGATGAACATCAGCCCCATGGTGACGGCGGTGCAGACGGGCACGCTGGAACCGGATACCAAGGCGGTTCGCAGCGGGAAAAGCAACAGCATCACCGCGATGACCACGAGAATGGAAAAGAGCAGGTCGCGCAGGAACGACATCACCGACTTGTTGACCACGTAGGGCTGGTTGGTGATTTTGTGCATGTCCACGTCGGGCGGGAGCGTCCGCTTGCATTTGTCAATCTCTTTCTCCACTTTTTTGCCGAAGGCCACGATGTTGTTGCCAGGGGTCATCTCCATGGAAATCAGCACGGTGGAGCCGCCATTGTATTTGATGAAGCTGGTGGGTTCGGTGTAGCGGCGCTGGATTTCAGCGATGTCGCGCAGCCGCACATGATGGCCCATCGGATCGGTGAAGATAATCTGTTCACCAATCTCATACTCAGACTGATACGGGATGGAGACGTGGACCTGTGCCTCGCCGGCCTCGTTCTCCACGCTGCCGCCCACGGTGCGGATGCCCTGCGTGGCTAATTCCACCAACAGTGCCCGCTGGCTGACACCGTAAGCCGCTAATTTCTCCTGATCAACGAGCACGGCAATCTCCTCGTTCTGCTTGCCAAGAATCTTGATGTTGCCCATTTCGGGGATAGAGCGCAGCCGATCGCAAAGTTGCTCGGCGTAATGCTCCAGTTCTCGGGGGGTGCGCTCGGGCGATTCCACCGTCAGCAGCATCGAGGAGGTGTTGCCGAAGTCATCGACGACCACAATCTCCAAAACGCCCGCAGGCAGCGAGGTCTTCTTGAAAAGCTGCAGTCCGTGACGGATTTTCGACCACGCACCGTCCTTGTCCTTCACCGACACGCGTAGTTCCGCATACACATACACGATGCCGTTCTCAGTTACCGAGTAGGTCTTGTCCTTGTCGATTTCGGCGTAGGTGAACAGGAACCGCTCCAACGGTTTGGTGACCTGTTCTTCGACCTCCTGGGCCGTCGCGCCGGGATAGACTGCCGCGACCACGCCCTGCCGGATGGTGAACTGCGGGAACTCGTCCTTGTTCAGCCTCGTCAGCGCGAAAATCCCGAACGCAACCAAGCACGCCACAATGAAGAAGATAATCTTGTGGCTGCGCATGGCGGCTAATATATGGTGTCTTTTAGTCAATAGTTTGGATTATCGGAGCAAAGATTCGTGAATAGGCAGCAGGCAATAGGCAATAGTTGGTGTCGAATATTATTCAGCATTCAGCATTCATAATTCATAATTATTCTTCATTCTTCATTCTGCATTCTGCATTAACATACAGCTTATCCATGCCGGCGGTGATGACCGTGTCGCCGGGGTAGAGGCCGGAGGAAACGAGCACGCCGTTGGCGACGAAGGCGGAGGAGGTGATGAGGCGGTGCTGGGCGCAGCCGTTTTCGACCACCCAGACGGAGAGACCTTCAGGACGGGTTTGGACGCATTTAGCGGGAATGACAAATCCTTGATTATCAGACTGGTTTAGCAGTACTTTGCAGACCATGCCGGGCATCAGCGACTTGTCGGAGTTGGGGAAGGCGATCTTCACCTGGTAGCTGTGCGATACGCGGGAGGCGCTGACGCTGCGGTCAGTGATGCGGCCGGTGAGGAGTCGGTTGTCGAGGGCGGGCACGCAGACGGTGGCCTCGTCGCCGACGTTCACAGTGCTGATTTCGCTTTCGGGCACGGAGAAGGTGACGGCGACCTTGCCCATGTCGAGGATGGTGACGGCGGGTTCGCCTGGTAGGAGCGAGCCGCCGGCCTTGGCGTTGCAGCTGCCCACCACACCCGCGACGGGAGCTGTCAACGTGCAGTCGTCAAGCTGTTTGCGGGCAATCTGCTCCATCGAGCGGGCTTGTTCCAGCGTGGTCTGTATTTCCACCCACTTCACCTCGGCGAGGCTGCCTTGGTCATAGACCTTCTTGAGCCGATTGTAGGCGTCTTCGGCTTGGTCGAGGGAGGCCTTTGCGGAGTTGTAGGCGTTCTGCGCGTTGGTGCGGTTGACGGTTGCGAGGATTTGCCCCTCGCGCACGCGGTCGCCCTCACGCACATAGACGCGCTCCACGCGGCCGCCCATGGAAAAGCTCACCGCCACCGACAGGTTTTCCTCCACCTCGCCGACGTAGGTGCGGGTCATGCCGCCGGCCACCGTGTCGACCACCATCACCTGCACAGGAATCGCGGAACGCTCCTGCGGCGGGGCCGATTTTTTGCACGCTGCCACCGTGAGGAGCAACGCTGCAACCGTTAGGATTGTCACACAACGTTTCATACGCTAATTCTTTTCCGCTATGATGGTCATTTCGTTTCCGCGGAGCGTGACACCCGGGTTCCCACTCTGATTACCTTTCCATACTTCCTTGATTATCAAGATGTCACCGTTTCGCTTTCCGTTTCCTGACGCGGATACGTGATAGACGACGGAGGGTTCCTCGTTGTCGATGAGGTCAATGTCGGGGATTCCGCTGGTGGAGAGGACGTTGGTGGCGAACTCATGCTGGTCGATTTGCAGGTTGTCGCCGTCCAATCTGGCGCTCATCGTGTAGCATCCGCCGTTCATCTCGTTCATGGTGATGACATACCGATTCTTGTCCGATTTGTCGCGCAGGATGTTCATCTGCCCGTTGCGGTGGATGAGGCGGAAGGTCGTCTCGCCGTCGGTATCGGTCAGCTTGACTTCGCCGGAGAGTTTATAGCTGTAGTCGCCGGTGAAGGAGAGCTTGTCGCCGTTGCAGGCGGTGAGGAACAGGGTGGCGAGGATCAGGAGGCCCCACACTGCGGCTGTCGCCTTGCGTGATATGCCCCACACTGCGCTTTGCTTGTGTGGGGTTACTTGTGCCTCGCGCGCCCCACACTGCGGCTTCGCCTTGTGTGGGGTTAATTGCACTTCGCGCGCCCCACACTGCGGCTTCGCCTTATGTGGGGTTAATTGCGCTTCGCGCGTGTTGTCCCTTCGGGACTGCTTAAGGAATATCTCTTTCATAGATTGGGTGGTATAGTCGTTGCTAATTCGTGGATTGGGCGTATGCGATACGCCCATACGGTCAATGGTCAACCCTACAACCGTTGCCGCGTCTCCGCATCCAATGCCACGTACTCCTCGATGGTCTTCGGTTTGACGGTCGGGGCGGTGGCGAGGGCGTGCTCGATAATGCGGGGAATGTCGGTGAACTTGATCTGCTCCTGCATGAACCGCTTGACCGCGACCTCGTTGGCTGCGTTCATCACGCAGGGCATGCCGCCGCCGGCAGCGGAGGCTTTGTAGGCCATGTCCAAACACGGGAACACCTCTTTGTCGGGCTTCTCGAACGTGAGGGTGCTGTACTTGGTGAAATCGAGGCGCTCGTATGGCAGGGACAGCCGGATGGGGTAGGAGAGGGCGTACTGGATGGGCAGCCGCATGTCGGGGACGCCGAGCTGCGCCTTCACGGAGCCGTCCTCGAACTGCACCATGGAGTGGATGACCGACTGCGGGTGCACCACCACATCGATCTTTTCCAACGGCATGTTGAACAGCCACTTGGCTTCGATGACTTCCAAGCCTTTGTTCATCAGGCTTGCGCTGTCGATGGTCACTTTCGGACCCATGCTCCAGTTAGGATGCTTCAAAGCGCTTTGCAGGGTGACGGTCTCCAACTGCTCTTTGGTGTAACCCCGGAACGCGCCACCGGAGGCGGTGATGATGATTTTCTCGACGGGGTTGTACTGCTCGCCCGCCAAACATTGGAAGATGGCCGAGTGCTCCGAATCGACCGGCAGTACGGGCGCGTTGTGCTCCTTGGCGGTGCGCATGATGAGCTCGCCGGCAACCACGAGGGTCTCTTTGTTGGCGATGGCCAAGGGTGTGCCGCAAGCCACCGTGCGATACGCCGGACGCAAGCCCGCGATGCCCACGATGCAAGACAGCACCATGTCGACGCAGTCCATCTCGCATACGTCGCACAGGGAATCCTCGCCGCAGAAGACCTTGATGTCTTCGTCAGCAAGCGCCTCTTTCACAACCTTATACGCGGCTTCCTGCACCACCACCACGATGTTGGGGTGGTACTGTTTCGCCTGCCGGATTAACAGTTCCGCGCTGGAGTTGGCGGCGATGACTTCTAACTGCAGCACATCGGGGTGGAGGGCGATAACCTCCAGTGCCTGTGTGCCCATGGACCCCGTGGAGCCGAGGACGGCGATGCGGCGGGGGTGGGGTTCGTTGTTGTTTGTTCTATTCATGATGGTTCTATAATGTCCTAGGGCTCGACTCTGTCTCACCCTAGGCTAACATATGTCGGGCTTTCAGTGTCCCAGGGCTCCGCTTCGCGTCACCCTGGGCTAACATACGTCGGGCTTTCAGCCCTTTTGGAAAAAGTCTTAAGTCCTAAGTCTCAAGTCTATTACAGCGTTTCAACGACTTTGCAGATGTCCGCGAACACGTGCTCGATGTCCTGCATGCCGTTGATTTCCACCAACTTGCCTTGGTTGCGGTAGTAGTCCACGAGGGGCATGGTCTGGGCGAAGAAGTTCTCCACGCGGGCCTTGACGGTGGCGGGGGTGTCATCGGCACGCTGCTCGATTTCGGCGCGCTTGAGGATGCGGCGCTGCACCTCCTCCATCTCCACCTTTAGGTAGATAACTTTCGTGATATCAAGGCTTTTGAAGAAGGTCGGGTCGTCGAGCATCTCGGCCTGCTTGATGGTGCGCGGCACGCCGTCGAAGATGAAGCCCTTGCTGTCGGCGTGCTTCTCGATGTGGTTGCGCAGCATGCCGAGGGTGATGTCGTCGGGACAGAGGTCGCCGCGGTTGATGATCTCCTGTGCCTTGAGACCCAGCGGGGTCTTGTGGGAGATTTCGTAACGGAACAGGTCGCCGGTGGAGACGTGTTCGAGGTTGAATTTTTCGGCCATCTGTTTGGCCTGGGTGCCTTTGCCGCTGCCGGGGGCACCGAACATGACGATGTTAATCATATTGTAGGTTTTTTGTTGTTTCTTGATGGCCCAGGACTCACTGCGTTCACCCTGGGTTGACACGTGTCGGGCTTGCAGCCCTCTTGGAATAGGGATTAATCATTAACCACTTGGTAGATGTCGGGGAGGTTGCGGCCGTAGCCGTCGTAGTCGAGGCCGCGGCCGACGACGAACTTGTTGGGGATGCGCAGACCGACATAGTGGACAGGCAGGTCGGCCTGGTAGGCGTCGGGCTTCATCGTCATGGTGGCGATGCGCACGTCCTTGGCACCGGCCTCCATGAGCATCTTGTGCAGGTGGACGTAAGTGTTGCCAGTATCGACGATGTCCTCAAGAATGAGGATGCGCTTGCCGCGCACGTCCTCGTTGAGGCCGATGAGACTGTTGATGTTGCCGGTCGATTCGGTGCCGCTGTAGGAGGAAATCTTCACGCAGGAGATGCGGCAGGGGAATTCCAACTGTTTCAGCAGATCCACGGCGAAAACGATGGCCCCGTTCAGCGTGATCAGCATGATGGGGTCGTCGTAGCGGTATTCCAGCGTGATGTCTGCCGCCACCTTCGCGATGGCCTCGTCAATTTCGTCCGAGGGGATGTATTTGACGAATGTTTTGTCCAAAAGGGTTACTGTTTCGCTCATATCCTTGAAAATTTGGCGGCGCAAAGATACGATTTTTTAGGGAATAGGAGTTGGCGATTTCCGGCTTCGGCAATACAACAACAATCGTTCCAGCACAGGCAGCATCCGGTTGAGTTCGCCATGCTGGATCATAAAGTTCCAAAATGGTTCGAACTTTTTCCATCCACCCATGTAAAAGAGGTGCGCCAACTGCTGTTTGAGGTTGTCATGGCCAAAACTTGCCTTGAAAATGTTGCGCCACGAATAAAATTCACGATAAGCCCAGTCGTAACCCTGTTTCAGCTCTTCAGCGGATAAGCCGATGGTCTTGTAGACAACGGTACGGGTGTCGTATTGGCTCCAATCGTGCGAGAGGATGCGCCCCTCGCGCTCCATCTGTTGGAAGAGACGTGTGCCCGGGTAGGGCGTCAGGATGTGGAACGTTGCCGTGGTGATACTGTGCTCGATGCCCCAGTCCACCGTTCTGCGAAACACGTCCTTGTCGTCATGGTCGAGGCCGAAGACAAAACTGCCATTGATCATGATGCCGAGACTTTGCAGCCGTTTCACTGCCGCCGCATAATCCTTTGAGAGATTCTGTATTTTATTGCTGGAACGAAGGTTTTCCGGTGAAAATGTCTCGAAACCCAAAAACAGGCTGCGCAAACCGGCTTCAGCCGCCTTCTCTATCAGGTTGCCATTTAAGACCGAAGCAACGGTTGCCGCACTTTGGAATACCCGCCCCATCCCCCGCATCCCTTCGAAAAGTTCGGAGGCGAAGCGGGGGTTGCCTAACAGATGGTCGTCCAAAAAGTAGAGGTGCCTGCCGGGAAGCCGGTCGATTTCCGCCAAAGCATCATCCACTTTTTGCGTGTAGAAGGACTTCCCTTCCCCGTAATGGGCATCCTTATAACAGAAATCGCAATGATGAGGGCAACCCCTTGAAACAACTAAGGAGTTGGGGACGAAATACTTTTCCCGCTTGATGAGATCGCGCCGGACAGGAGGAATATTCTCCAAACTCCTCCAGTTGGCCACATAACGCTTGCCGGGGTGCCCCTCGCGGAAATCTTTGATAAACCGAGGAAAAGCTTCCTCCCCGGGTCCCAAGAACAGGGTGTCGGCATGCTGTGCCGCTTCGTCGGGAAGCGTGGTCACATGCAAACCGCCCAGGGCCACATATACCCCCCTTTGACGATAACTGTCGGCTATCTGGTAGGCTCGAAATGCATTGGTGACATACACTTGGATGCACACAAGATCGGGCGTGTCATCCAGCGTCAGCTTCTCCACATGCTGGTCCTGAATCTCCACCTCGTCTTCATCGGAGAAATAGGCGGCAAGCGTGGCGAGCCCCAAAGGGGGGAACAACGAATATTTTATGGGCCGCCAATAGGGGCTTTCGGCCTCCTGCAAGGCAGGCAGTATCATTTTAACTTTCATTTATTCACCATTCTTCATTCTACATTCTTCATGCCTCATTCCTCCCGATACCATTTGACCTTCTGTGACGCGTACATCAGCACCGCTAGGATTACGAAGATGCCGAGACTGCCGAACAACAGGGCGAAGGTCTCCATCTGGAGCAGCACATATAAGAAAATGTAGAGCGCGAGCAGCAGCGCACCCACCATCATCGCGGTTTTGCGGATCTTCAGGATGCCCGCCAAATAGCCCGTGATCAGCGCGACCGTCATCAGCATGGCGATGACGTAGGACCAGAAGAACGGGATGTGTTCGCAGAAGGAGAGCAGCAGGGCGTAGAAGACCAGCAGTGCGGTGCCGATGAGCAGGTACTGTACGGGATGGATCGGTGTCTGGCGGCGGTACTCAACGAAAAAGACCGTGGCGAAGGTGAGGAAGATGAAGAGGTAGGCGTATTTGACGGTGCGCGTGGTCTGCTGATACTGCAGCACCGGCACCTTCATCATCACTCCGAACTCGTTGTCGTGCATGCTAACGCTGTGCGAAACTTCGTTTCCGTACTCGCACCAGCGGGTCACCGACTGCCCGAAGTCGCGGTTGAGGGCCAGCACCTTCCACGTGGCCGTGAAGCCGCTGTCCGCCACCGTCCGCTCGTCCGGCAGGAAGTTGCCCTGGAAGCTAGGCGTGGCGCAGTTGGAGGTCAGCTCCATGGATGTGCTGTTGCCCACCGGCAGGAACATCAGCGACTCCGACCCTTTCAAGGGCAGTCGCACCGAATAGGAGGCCGATGCCGAATCCTGAAGTTCCGCCACGGGGATGCGGCAGCAGAGCACCGAGCCCAACTCCTCATCCTTGTCGGACCGCATTGGATAGTCTTTCCCGTTCAGCCGCAGCACGACGTTCTCCGACAGCCCTCGGAAGTCGCTCAGCGAAAGCAGTACTTCTGCCTTCGAAAGGTCATAGATGGAGTCCACATAATCCGAGAGGTTCGGTAGCTGCAGACTGCCGTCGAGCGTCAGGTCTGCTGTATAGACGGTCACGTCGAAATTGCCACGGTGCCGGTTTTCGGTCCGCACGTCGCCTTTTACCCGCAGCTCTTCAGGCAGGAGATAGACCTGTTTGAAGTTCTTTTTGCCTGGGATGCGCACCACCGGGCCGATCACCCGTTGCGAAGCACTCCACATCTGCTCCACCTCCTCTTCGGCCTCTCGCGAGGTTGCATTGCGTTCGCTCACCATGTGCAGGATGAGTTGCTGCGGAATCAGCAGGATTACGCTCAATAATCCTATCAGGATGAGTTTCAGCAGCATACGGTCGCTGCGTTTCATTTTCGGTCTCTCCTGCGTGGCAGGTTTCGTTTGTTCTGCTTGCGGTGTCGTCACCGCGTTTGTCGTTTCTGTTGTCATTTTTTTTGGATTATATGTAAAAAAAGTACTTTGAAATACAAAGTGAATAAGCAAAAAAAATTAGCTGCGGCACTCCTTGAGGAAGCGCTCGAGGGCGTCGATGTGGGCGGCGAAGGCGGCGCGGCCGGCATCGGTGATGAGGTAGGTGGTGTTGGGTTTGCGGCCGATGAACTTCTTCTCGCTGCGAATGTAGCCGGCCTCCTCCAAGCTGCGCGTATGGCTCGCTAAGTTGCCGTCGGTGAGGTCGAGCAGCGACTTCAGCGCGGCGAAGTCGGCGGAGCCGTTGGCGGCCAGTACCGACATGATGCCCAACCGCACCTTGTTCTCGAAAATCTTGTTCAGTCCTTCAAGAATGGCCATGGCTAAGCGTTTTTACGGTCGAACATAAGGACATAGATAATGCCGAAGAGAATGTGCGCCACACTGAAGCCGAGGAACCAGAAGAGGAGCGCGTGCGACATCGTGAAGCAGTCGATGATGCCGATGAGGAGTTCGGTGTAGCCGAGCCAACGGAGGATAGGGTAGGTGTAGTGGCTGCAGTTGATGAGCGCGAGACCGTAGAACATCAGCATGATGGACGAGGTGAGGCCGTAGTGTTGCTGCATCACCATCGCCATGCTGAAGAGGCCGCCGGCGATGAGCGGGATGAAGAAGTCGAGGAGCATCTGCCGCATCCGTTTGTCAAAGGCGAAGGGGAGGTTGTGACGCTTCGACTTCACGCTGGCAAAGACGAAGACGATGAGCAAACACACGGTGAAGAGGATGAGTGCGATGAGCGCCGCGATCCGGATCTTCAAGGGGGTGTTCAGCGTGGAATATCGCTGGAGATTGTCGAAAAAGGGCACGTCCGCAACACCGATGACGGCCGCAGCCATGAGCGATGCGATCCCTGCCAAAAGTCCTATCACGATGATTGACCATCCGCTAATCGCCTGGAAACGAGATGATTTACTCATCATTTCGCGGATGTCGTCCAATGTCTGTTTGACCTCGTTTTCTTTCATAATTCTAAAAGTACTTTGCGCTGCAAAGATACAATTTTTTTGATATGATATACTGGATGTGAAAAAAAATTATTTTTCGTCTTTGTCCCATTTGATTTCCGGCCAGGGACCGCCGATGACGAGGATTTCTGAGATGCAGAGGTCGTCATATTTCTGGCCGCGCTCCACGGACCCGATGGCGAAATGTACCTCCGTGACGTGGGAGCTGTATTCATGGGGGATTCCTACCACCACGGCGTTGTCGGCCAGCGATTGCCAGTCGAACGCTCGGGGCTGGTCGGCGCAGCGGCGATGTGCCCATTTCCGGTTCGGCCCATAGTCTGAATACAGAGTTGATATGTAGTTCATGTTGTCCCATCTCGCGGTCGCCATAAGGCTGCCGATGCGGCTGTTGTTGCGCCATGCCGCCAGATTTTTGCAGTAGCCGTTGAGGAGCAGAATGCCCTGTGGCATTAAGGTGGTGTCGGTGAAGCGGATGGTGATGTAGAGGGAGTCGTTTGCATCGGGTCTCAGCACCATGGTGGTGGCCGGGTCTCCGTCGAAGGCGTTCTTCACGGGGTATTTCGGGTCAACGCCCGAGACGATGATTTGGAACCGGTTCGACGGGATGCGATGATTGAGGATTTGCGCCACCGGCTGCGAAATTCGCTTGGGATAGAAATCCACCACGAACGGTTCGGCGGCCGCCAGGTCAAAGTCTTGAGTCTCGTAGTGCCAGACGTTTCCCCGTTTGGTCATCGGAAGTCCCTTTAAGCCTACGGGTTTCCGGTATTCGTGCATTTTCAGGATCCCGGACGTGTCCATGATGTCAATGGCTGTGGCATCCAGTTCGGCGAGGAAATGTGACGCCTTTCCGTTGCCCCAGTAGGCGGCCGGAGTGAAGTCATATTGGAAGGTGCAGTCGTGGAAGTAGTCCCACTGTGGATTTTCGAAATAGTCGGCGTGAAAGTGATACAGACCCTCTGCGTATGTGTGTTCAAGCATGTAGCTGACCTCCAGGGAGACCACCTGCCCCGCCGGAATCTCTAAGTAGGTGTAGAACCAGCGGCGTGAGACGGGGAGCGTGTAGCCATAGATCTCGTCACCGTATTTGGCGAGCAGCTTCTGTTCCAGTTTTTTGGAGTAGAAACCCGCGCTGTCGGGCTCTTCGTCAATCTCGAACTCCAGGATATAGCGTTTCCTCGGTCGGATGACCGTGTCTTTGGAACATTGCCATGTCAGCTGCCGCCCGTCGAGTTCGAATAACACATTCCGTACGTAGTCGTCGCGCCAGCCGGATTCGTAGATGCTCTCGGTCCAACCGTCCGGCGTCCAACGGCTCGTCCCGCTGCCGTAGTAGTCGATGGGGAAGCCGTAGGGCAGCTGGTGGAAGTCCTTGCGGGAGGTGTTGCGCAGGAGGTAGCGGACGGTGACGCGCGTGTGGCGGCCGTCAGGCACGAAGGTGACGTGTTCGTCGAGGAGCTGCACCTCGGGGATATGCACAGCCACGGGGGTGCGCGCGAGGGTGATGGCCGAGTGGACGGCCACAGGGTCGCCGTTGGCAGAAACCGTCATGACTGACAAGAGACAGAAGGCAAGTGCCACGAGAAGGGTGATGCTCTGCGGTGTTGTGGAAAGGGTGTGCTTTTTCATTTGTCGGTGATTTTTTTGCGCGGCGAAAATACGATTTTTCGGATAGTAACGACAAACGCCCGCGACCGACAGTCTCAACAAGTGATTGGTGTTTCGGCGACCCTCAGAACTTTTCATGATTCTGAGAGTTCGTTAACGCTGCCGTCCAGTTCTTTCCTGTACAGGTAGAATGCGGCGATAAAAAATGCGAAGTCGCAGAAATTGGTAACCGTGGCGAAATAATGGAAATGGTAATCAGTTCCGTCGTATGGAATAGT
>Ga0310696_10006836_pt1 | contig 13466 bp, 20 predicted proteins | sample AusTroGonzalo_MG_4_FD_203885 | JGI IMG/M metagenome (GOLD analysis project Ga0310696, IMG submission 203885) | Bovine rumen microbial communities from tropical cattle in Woodstock, Queensland, Australia - Gonzalo_02 (v2) (version 2) | ecosystem: Host-associated > Mammals > Digestive system >... | reverse complement strand
CTTGGGCTGCATCGCTTCGCGGTGCAGAGCTCGTAGTATGCTCTGTCCCCCTTGGGGGCCTTTGTGAAACCCGGAGGCCCGGCGGGCCTTCTTCGCTTGGGTGTACTTTCGTTTCATGGCGTTAGTTGATGTCTTTGAAATCCTCTGCGGCGCTGGAGGCGCTGTTCATGGCAGGCCGGGGGTCGCTTTCCTCGACGAGGGCGGGCTTGCCTTGCGGCTTCACCACGTACTTGCCGAGCAGCTCCTGGAAGCCTTTTTTCTTGAGCAGCTTCTCCAGGTCGGAGATGGTCTTGAGTTCCTTGGGGCGGATGTAGCTGGCCTCGTCGAAGCCGGCGTCCTCGAGGGTCTGCATGGCGGCGACCGGGTCGCTGATCTGGCGGACGGAGCGGCCCTCGACCACTTTGAAGCCGGGGAAGGTCTCGCCTTCCAGGGCTTTCTCCAGGGCGTAGGCCTCGAGGCCGGCGAGCCAGCTCTTGAGCTGCTGGGCGTTGGTGAGGGCCTCGGCGATCTCGGCGTTGGTCATCAGGGCGGTGTCGCCTCTGTCGGCGTTCAGCTGGGAGGCCTTCGCGGCGAGGGCCTTGCAGCGGGGCGCCACGTTGCAAAACCGGCAATGGTCGCCGGGGTTGAAGTCTCCGCCTCCCTGGTAGGCCAGGACGGCGGCGGGGCGGAGTTCCTCGCTGGCCCACTGCAGGATGTCCCAGTAGGTGGTTTCCTCGGTGGAGACCCAGGCGAGGCGGGGCTGGATGATGGTCATCTTGATCGTGGCCAGGTCGTACATCTCGCCGGGGCCCAGGATGGCGCCGAGGGCGTAGCATTTCATCTGGGTGTTGTCCCGGGCGCTGACCTTGACGCCTTTGCCGTACTTGAGGTCGTAAACGGCGAGGGTGTCGTCGTAGATGATGACGGCGTCGCTGGATCCGAAGCCCTCCGGGACGTATTCGCCGAGCTTGAGCTTCTGCTCGATGAGCAGCACGGCGTCCGGGTCGTCGGCCCTGGCCTCCAGGAAATCGTCGTAAACGAAGCGGCAGTAATTGTCGGAGACGGTGGTCATCATCTCCCAGGGGTCCAGGTCCTCCGCCTTTGCGTCATCGACGGCCTTGCGGAGCGAGGTGAAGATGTCGGCGAGCTTGCCGCCTTCGCCGGCGGCGTTGAGGGCCATCTCGAATTTCTCCACGAAATCGGCGGGCCAGCCTCTCCAGCCCTGCTCGAGGGCGATGGTCAGCAGGGCCTCGGCCATGCTGTGGGCGATGGTGCCTTCTTTCGTGTAGGCGGTGTCCTTGCTGGGGACCTGCGCCTCCAACCGGGCGGAAGGAGGGCAGGCCATCCAGCGTTTCGAAGCCGAAGGAGCGAGGATTGCGTGAGTTGTCGGCATGGTGTTATGCTGCTAATTTCTTCAACCTGTCGACGAGTTCCGCTCGACGCTCCTGCGGGCATTCGATGGACGTCTTGATTCCGAATTCGTTGAAAAGTCCGCGGACGGCGGCGGGGCTGGTCGCTGTCCGGACCTCCTTGATGAGGGCGCGGAGGGCTTCGTCGGTGATCTCGGCGGGCTTCTCCGGTTCCGGCTCCTGGACGGGTGCGGGCGCGGGGTCTTCCTTCGTCTCCACCTTGCGGGGCTCGGGTTTGGTCTCGACCTGCCTCGGGGCAGGCTTCGTCTCGGGGGCGGTCGACGCATTTGCGCTGCCGCCGGTCAGGCTCTGGATGGCGCCGAGCAGCTTGTCGCTGGCGTCCAGGGTGACGGTGATGTTGATTTTGATGGGGTCCATATGATTAGGAGTTGATGTGTTTTCCGGTCTTGCCTCCGAACAGCTGCAGGGCGAGGGTGGCGTTCACCATGAAGGTCCGGCCCTGCTGGCGGATGGCCTTGTCGATGGATCCGCTGCGCTTGATGCGCTTCGCGGTGGACTCGGAGCAGGCGTAGATCTCCATGATGCCCGGGATGCCCTTGACCCAGCGCGGCGTGCCGTTCTGGAGCGCCTCCGCCACCGTGGTCCTGATCAGGGCCTGGAGCTCGTCTGTCGTAAGGTCTGCAATGTAGGTTCGTGTCATGTCGTATATCGTTTTGTCGGTTTCTCGTTAAAGGCCCGAGCGCCTCGCGGCGGTTTCGCCGGGCCTTGATCTCAGTGTGTTTTTAGCCTCGCTTCTGGGTTGGGTGGTTTAACATCATCCCTTGCCTCGGCAAGGTTGCGCCCGGGGCCGGAGTCGAACCGGCAGGATCCTGTTTGGCCCGGGCGGGTCGGGGAGAGGCAGAGAAAGGAATATGAAACGTAAAAGCTTGGCACCCTGCCGGGCCTCTCCCCATGCTGAAGGTCTCGGGTTCGTAGCCGGTACCGTTGCAGCGTCGGCAGGTCTTATCGTGGCTGTCGAGGCCTCTGCCGTGACAGAGGATGCAGTACATTTCGTCGTCGTGGTCGCTCATTTGGATCGGGTTATCTTGCACCAGTCATCGGGTCCCTTCCGGCAGACCCCCCCACAAAAAACCAGCAGCGGAGGCAGAGGTTGGGCGTGTGGATCCGGCTGCTCATTTCTTGTCGGTTTTGGGTGTGGGCTTGGGCGTGGTCTTCTTTGAAAGCCAGCCGAAGATGGCGGCCAGGCCGAGGCAGAGGACGGTCCACCAGGTGAGCTCTCCGTTCATGCCTTCGACGCATCCTGCGAAGATGAGGAAGACGCAGATGGTTCCGAGGGCGTCGCTGAGTCTTGCGTTGGGTTTCATGGCTTATCGGATTCTCTTGATGATGATCTGGCCGGCTGCCTCTTTGGGGGAGCTGACGTGGAATTGCTTGCCGGAGTCGGCGCCGTAGCGGGAGGCGGCGATCTGGGCGGTGTTGAGCTTGATCTCGCCGGGCTGGACGGTCCAGGTCTCGCCGGGTTCCATCGTGGCGAGGGTGTTCAGGACGGCGATCTGGCCGATGTTCCTTCCGGAGGTGTGGGTGATGATTTCCATATTGGGTCGTGTTGCTTTGGTTGTCTATTGGAATGGAGGGCGGTGGTCTCGCTTTCGCTTTTGCCGCGGCCCTCCAGGGTCCGGGGGTTAGTCTTCGTATCCTTCGAGGGTCTGCAGGAGGAGTTCCTTCTGGGCGGCGGTGAGCTCCTTGCCCAGCTGGAGGTCGCGGGTGATGATCTGGTACCGGAGGCGCTCGCACTCGTGGGCCTTCTCGTAGAGGTCGTCCTGGAGGGCGTCGTTGTCCTTCTGGGCGGCGCGGTAGTTTTCGATGGCGGCTTCCTTTTCGGTCCGCTCGGCGCTGATCTGCTTCTGCAGCTTGAGGATGGTGTCCTCGTCGGCTTTGCCCTGTTCCTCGAGGGACTTAATCTTGTCGATGGCCTGGTTCCGCTCGGCGGTCAGGTCGCAGGCCTTCCGGTATTGCTCGTTGAAACCGACGTAGGTGGCCTTGAGTTCTTCCTCGAGGTCCTTGATCCTTTTCTTCAGGGCGGCCAGCTCGACGCTGTCGTCGCGGGTGGTCCCGCAGAGGAGGTCGTAGTCGGCGTTGATGTTGTTCTCCATGACGGCGAGGTCGTCGTGGCAGAAGGCGGCGGCGAAGTAGCCGTTCATCTCGTGGAGCTTCTTGATGAGCTTGATCTCGTCCTGCTTGGGGGTGGTGGTTTTCTGTGCCATAGCTTTGTCTGTTAAGGGTTTTTGATTAACTTTGTTTGTTTGCTTTCCTTTCTTGGTACAAAGGTAATCAAAAGAAATGGCATTTCCTATCGTTTACTAACTTTTTTTGCAAAAAATCGCACTTTTTTTCGCTATGGCAGTTAAAAATGACCGGCTGACGCTCTTTCGTCGCCTCAATAGATTGACCCAGGACGAGCTCGCTGCCTTCCTGGGTGTCACTCGTTCTTTCGTGTCCCAGGTTGAGAACGGGCGCGTGGATCTCCCCTTCGCCATGCGGCAGCGGCTTCTGGAAAACGACCGCGGCTGGGACGTCACTCCCCTGGTGGAGTCCACCGTCGTCGGGGACGGTAACGCGGTGAACAATGGCCGCGACCAGGTGGTCTCTCCGGACGCCGGCCTGGTGGCCGCTCTCCGGGAGGCCCAGGCGCAAAACGCAAAAAGCCAGGAGCAGATCGACCGGCTCCTGGGCATCATCGAGGGCTTTCAAAATTCGCAGAAATGACGCCTGTAAAGCATCGCGTCCTGTTCTGCCTCCATCGGCACGACCGGGAGCTGGATCCCCAGCTGCAGTGTCGGATCAAATGGGGCAGCTCGCGTTTCGTGGTAACGGTGAACACCGGCTACCGGGTCAATCCTGAAAGGTGGGACGCCGAGCAGCAGCGCTGCGTGCCTGGTTCCTTCCATGGCGCTCGCCGGATCCCGGCGGCCACGATAAACGCGGAGATCCTTCGCTACCTGGGTGTGGTGGAGGAGGTGTTCACGGCCTTCGCCGTGGAGGGCGTGTTTCCGTCGGTACCGGATGTCCGGGCGGCGGTTCAGTCCAAACTAAACCGGCAGGCCGACGTCCCGGCCTCGGAGGACGTCTTCGCCGCCTTCGACCAGTTCTGCCTGGAGTCCGGGGCCCGGAATGCCTGGACCGACGCGACCCATGCGAAGTGGCGGGTCTTCCGTCGCCACCTGGAGGCGTGGCGTCCCGGGGTCGCCTGGGCGGATTTCGACGAGGCCGGGCTGACCTCCTTCGTCGGCTATCTGCGGGGCGTCCGTAAGCACAAGAATTCGACCGTAAAAAAGCAGCTCGGGTTCCTTCGCTGGTTCCTCAACTGGGCCGTGGGGAAGGGCTACCTTGCGAGCACGGCCTTCCGGGATTTCCGTCCGAAGTTCAAGGGGCAGGACCTGCGACCGGTCATCTTCCTCTCTTGGGACGAGCTGATGTCGCTCTGGGACTGGGACGCGGTCGGCTGGCCGCTGATGGGCCAGGTGCGGGACGTGTTCTGCTTCTGCTGCTTCACCTCGCTCCGGTTCTCGGATGCCATGAACCTCCGCTGGTCGGATGTCGGGCGGTCTTCGTTCCGGATCACGGCGGTGAAGACGGCGGAGCCGCTGGAGATCCAGCTCAATCGCTGGAGCTCGGAGCTGCTCTGGCGGTATGTGGATGAGGGGTATCCGGGGGACCGGGTCTTTCCTGAAATCTCGAACCAGGTTTTCAACAGGTACCTGCATTCGCTGTGCAAAACTTGCGGCATCGATGCGCCGGTGCACCAGACGTGGTTCCGTGGCTCGGAGCGCTTCGACGAGGTGCATCCGAAGTGGGAGCTCGTGTCCTCGCACGCGGGCAGGCGTACCTTTATCTGTAATGCGTTGGCGATGGGGATCTCGCCGACGGTCGTGATGCAATGGACCGGGCACGAGGATTATGCGGCCATGCAGCCTTACATCGCGGTCTCGCAGGACACCAAGGCGGCGGCGATGTCGCTCTTTGACCGGGACTGAAAAACGAAAAAGGGCACCGTTTGGTGTCCTTTTGGTGTCCCTTTTCGCTAAAGTGCTGATTTTCAGCACGGCTCGTGGAGCATAGGGGATTCGCCGGGCGGGGTCTTTGGGTGCCAATGGGGGCCGTAAGGGTCCAGGCACCTGTTTTCCGCGGTCGGTTCGGTTCCTGAAAGGTCGCAAGGGGTCAGGAGGGTTCAGCCTTTGGTGTCCCTCTTTGCGAGCCTTGCGACCAGCTTCTCGAGCTCGGCGTTCATGTCGATACCTTCTTCGCGGAAGGCCTGGATGGCGTCTCGAGTTGTCTCCTTCACCCTGAAGGAGACGGTCACGTTGCGCTTGCGGTCTTCGTCCTTGATGGGCTTGCGTCCAGCGCCGGGCCGAGCTCCGCCTCGGCGCGGGGCGACAGATACCGGCGCGGGCCATTCGGGCTTCGTCAGCCACGGGTCAATGTCAGCCGGCGGGATGAGGGTCCGGCGGATTATGATGGTCCGATCCGTGACGCCATGCATCCGGTTGGTGTAGGTGTCGCTCTCAATCTGGAAGGGCGCCGTACTTGCGTTCTCGGGCTGCGTGATGATTGTGGTCACGTATCCGTCGTAAATGTCAAGCCCGAGCAGGTGGGAGCCTCCGTTCTGGAGGTCCTCCCTGGCTGCCTTGGCGATGTCGCTGTTGTCCTCGGGGTTGATGAGCTTGAGGATTTCTTCTGTTGTCATGGGTGCAAATTTAGGGGTTTTCAAACAATTTTCAAAAGAGGCAGGGCAGTTCCTCGTGGAGGTAGTCCTTGAGCTTGCGGAGGGTCTTCATCTGGTCGTGGACGCAGGCGGCGCGGACCTTGCGAGCTTCGTCTTCGCGTCCTTCCTGGGCGAGCCGGCTGGCGTAGGACTTCATGTCGTTGGTGTAATTGACCAGGGCGTTGTAGCAGTTCGATGCTTCGTCGAAGGTGAGGGTGATGGTCTTCATGGCGTTTCGGGGTTTATTGGTAGCGGGGGAAGCTGCAGTGGAATTCGACGACCGGGGCGCCGGCGGCGCTGTTTCGGGAGGTGACCTTCAAAAATCCCCACTCTTTGTAGCGGGCGATGTAGATCCGGATGAAGAGCTGGCCGGGGTGGCTCGGAGTCTCCCAGCAGGGCCAGGTCTTGCCGATGCCCTCGTAATCCTTGCCGTCCCAGCCGAGGGTGGTGGCGAAGACGTGACCGGTCTTTTTGAAGCCGTGGCAAGTCTCGGGCTCTTTGGCTTTGGCCCGCTGCGCGTCCAGGGCGGCGAGGTCATCCTGGAGCTTTTGCTGGTGGCGCATGATGTCATTGACCAGCCTCTGGGCGGAGGCGTAGCGCTCTTTGTAATAAGGGACGATCTTGTCGTGGACCGTTTCGGTCTGGATCCGGGCGAGGATGGCCTGGGCCTCCATGAGGGTCTCTTTGTTGAAATCAAGGCAGGCGATAATCTGGGCGCGGTTCATTGTCTTCATGGCTTTGTGTGTTTTGGGTGGTGGTTTATTCCTCGGGGAAGAGCTTATCGAAATTGTTGTTTATCCATTCCAGGGCGATCCGGCAGTTGGTCTCGCTCGGGGTGTACTCCCAGTTCCGGGGTCCCATGTAGAAGACCAGGGCGCCGGCGCGGTCCATGGCGATGGCGCTGACCTGCTGGAGGGCGGCGTTGGCCAGGATGCTGGTCTTGATCATCAGGGGCTGGACTCCGGCGGGGAGGACTTCACAGTCGAGCAGGTACTGGTCCGTGTTGTAGGCGATGCTGGCTTTCAGGCGGTTGGTGTAGGTGGTCATGGCGTATGGTCTTTTAAAGGTTAATCATTCCCATCGTGATGTCGAGGTAGGCGTCGTACTCGATGCTGATCAGCTTGCCCTGGAGGGCGTTCCGGAGGGCGGCCTCGGCGCTGGCGTTCTGGCCGTCGTAGGTGAAGAGGGTATCGTTGCCGGAGAAGAAAACCTCGATGTTCGTCTTGGCGATGTTGCTCAGGATCTCGTTGGCCTGGCGGAGGAGTTTGTTGGCGATCGTGTTCATGTTCTTTGTTCCTTTTCTCTATGACAAAGGTAACACTTTTTTTGTTTTCGTGCAAACATTTTTCAAACTTTTTTCAACTTTTTTGCAAAAAATTGCCGGGGCCCTGGGGAGGCTCCGGCTGGATTTGGTCAGTTGAGAAACGGGGTTAGAAGGTGATGATGTTGTAGCTGATGCCCAGGCCGACGTAGGGCCGGACCTGTCCGGGGCTCTGGTTCTGCCCTGGTTGCCAGGTGGCTCCGGCCTGCACGCCGATCCCCCAGCGGGCGTGGCGGGTCACGGTTTTAAAGACCGGGACCTCCACGACGGCGGTGGCTTGGTCGATGCGGATGCTGTCGAGGCTGGGGTTGTAGCCGCTCACCCAGGCTTCCCATCCCGGCTCACTGTAGTACCGGCTGGTGATGGGGACCGGGACGTAGATGGTGTCTCGTTCCGGGTCCTGGGGGACGGCTGGCAACCAGCACGTGTCACGGATCCTCTCTGCCTTTGGTGCTGGGAGCTGGACCGTGAGGGTGTCGTGCAACCAGCAGGTGTCCCTTGGGGCGGGGCCCGGCTCGCCTTCCGGGCCGGCCTTCGGTCGCCGGATCCAAAGACCTACAAAAAGTCCGGCGATGAAGACCAGCCCGAGGGCGATGGCCATGAGTCTCTGCTGCAGGTTCATCCCTGGCGGCGCTTGGGATCCTGGACCACCCGGCGGCCTTTGTAGCTCTTGTTGTAGAGCACCTGGCCTCGCTGCGGTCCTCCCTTCTTATGGGAGAAATGCACGAAGGTCGGGTAGATGATCATCTGGTCGTAAGGCAGGCCGAGGTCGTAGGCGAGCTGGGCCAGCTTGCACGGGTGGTCGGCGTGGATGTCGGCGGCCTCGCCTTTGACGTGCTGGGAGGTCGGGGCTCCGCCGATGGCCGGGTGGGCGTTGAGCTTGGGGCAGCGGTAGCCGCTGTTGATCTTGAGCGGTTCTCCCCAGGCATCGCGCAGCGGCTGCAGGACGGTTAGGGTGAGCTCCCGGACGGCGTCCCGCACCTCGAAGGTCGAGATCACGTTGGTGATGCCGTATTTCTTCGCGGTGGGGCTCGCTTCAAATTCCGAGTAGCTGAAGTTCTTACTGATTGTTCCCATTGTAGCGTTTCTTTGTTTTGCCTTCCATCTCCTGGACGACCAGGTTCGCGTCCTTTCCGAAGGGCGGGTCCCGGTCGACGCATTTGCTATTCCGGCAGTACATGAGTTTGGCGACGGCGCACTCGGTGTGGGCGTCGTCGAGGCCGTGCCGCAGCCCGGAGTTCATCTTGATCTGGGCGAGCAGTTCCTGTTCCTTGGTCCGGAGCAGTTCCTGGGTCTCCTTCTCGCGGGCTTGGTATTCCTCGGCGAGCTGCTTGTACGAGTCCGCCAGGGCTTTGGCGTTCTCAAGCATCAGGGCGCTCTTTTTCTCCGCCATCGTGAAGATGGCCACCAGTCCCCCTGTCGGGACGAGCAGGGTGAGGGCGGTTGTGATGATCTGGGTCCAGTCCATGGCACGGTCCTCCGCTTTAGTCGGCCAGCTGCCACCCGGCGGGGTACGCCTCCGGGCTCCAGGTGTTCGCGTTGATGAGGCTGATGTAGTGGTGGCCGTTGTAGGTCACCTTGTCGCCCTGGTTGTAGGCGTCGTGGGCGCCGGTGGGCTGGACCCAGTCGGGCCACTCGTTCACGGGCTGGTCGTCGTCGCCGGAGGGGGCGTCCCCCTTCAGGCGGTAGAGGGCGGGCACCTGGTCCGGGACCCAGTCGGCCTGGAGGGCGTGTGCCTGGAGGACGACGTAGATCCTGCCGTTGTAAACGATTTCGTCGCCGGCGTTGACCCACTCGCCGATGTGGAAGGCCCAGTCGGCGCGGAGCTCGGTGGCGGCTTCCTGGGTGGCGGCTTCTTCCGAGGCGGCCTCGTCGAAGTCGGCGGCGAATTCCGGATAGGCCTCCCGGAAACCGGGGAGGGTCTTCACGTAGTCAAGGGCGGCGCGGTCGCTCCGGCGGATCCGGGCCTGCAGCTCAAGCTGCCGCGATTCCAAGTTGTTGAGTTGTTCCTGTTTTTCCATGATGGTTGTGCAGTTTGAAGTGGTATCTGTGTTGGAGTAGTTCGTTGTGGGTGTAGCCCGGGAGGGCCCTGAAGATGAGCCGGTCTTCGTCGAAGGTGCAGTACCGGAGCCAGCGCTTGCTGACCGCGGCGGCCATCCGTTTGATGATCCGGTAGGCGGCGTGGTGGCGCATCATGCCCAGGTAGCTGTTGATGCTGGAGAGGAAGTGGTCGAGCTTCGCGGGGCTCGGGTTCCGGTTCCACTCGCGGATGGCGGCGAGGCAGCTCCGGACCACCCGGTTGCCGACGTAGGTCCGGCCTGGCTTGAACCAGACACCGATGAAGTTGCCGCCTTTGGTGTAATGCTGGCAGTAGCGCTTGTCCGGGTGCATCTGGTATCCGTATTCGTCCTTGAGCTTTCTCTCGCTCAGGGCGACGTGCGCCAGGCCGGCTTCCTTATTTGCGACCACCCAGGCCATGTCGTCCACGAAGCGGACGTAATGGAGCCCGCATTCGTCCACCTGGAAGTGATCGAAATCGTTGAGATCGTAGTTCTTCTCCACCTGCCAGTATTGGTTGCCGAGGCAGGCGCCTCGTCCCGGGGGGCAGTTGAAGATGACGGATTTCCCCTTTGCGACGATCGGGTCCCATTTGGAGCGGGCGCTCCGCAGGTGGACGTTCTCTGCTGGGTAGGTGTAGTTGGTGCGCATCAAAATGTACAGGAGGTCGTCCCGGAGTTCGCCTTCCGGGAAGCTCTGCTCGATGAGGGCGCGGTAGTGGTCGTAGCTCCGGTCAAGGTCCGTGCTGGGGAAGTAGGCGCGGATGTCGCGGGTGATGATCCAGGCGTCCCGGGTGCCGTTCTGGCTGACCTCCCGGATGTCGTCCATCAGTCGGCGGATGGCCTTGTCCGGTCCGAAGCCGACGCGGTTGTTAAAGGTCCGGTCTGTGAGGCGGGCTTCCACCAGGGGCCGGACGTGGTTGTCGAAGTAATGCTGGAGGACCTTGCCCTGCATCAGGCAGGCGATGACCTCCCGGGGTCTGGGGCGGGGCGCCACGAAGGCGTAAATGAAAGGAACAAGGGAGCGGGCGTCGAAGTCCTCCTTAAGCCGCACCAGGTCTCTCTCCCAGTGCAGCTCGAACCAGACGCTGTCCGGGCTGCGGCGCTTGTTTGCGCGGCAGCTCAGGTAGGCGTCTATGAGAGTCTTCGTGTCCATTTCCCTTTTGAATAATTCGCGACCGGGACGGCGAGGTTCGTGTTGTACAGGTTGTTGTTGTTCAGGTAGCCGTTGTTGCCGTTGGAGTACCAGGCGTTGTTGGCGTTGTAACGGGAAGACGACCAGGTGTTCGAACCACGTTTTTATCCCGAGGCCCTGTGTGTGGTTTTAGCTACCGGGGTCTCCGGGAGCCGGGCCTCCTTTATTCTCTTGGGGAACCTGCCCGATTCGCTCTCTGGCGCGGGTCGTGCCCTTGTTCCGTGTAAGGCTGTTTTTCCATCGGGTGACGCCTTCGTCCAGGGAGGCGACCCTGTTGAAAAGCTCGAGCTTCATCGCGTCGGGCGTCATGGTCTCATAGACCTCTCCGTCCTTGGTGCGGCGCTTGCTGTTGCCCGAAATGTTCACCCGGATGGCGTTGGTCTCGCCGATGATGCGCATGAGGTCGATGAAGACCGCCACGTCTCCCCAAAGTTTGCGGAGGTAGGCGGGGCGCTCGTCCTCGAAGTCATGGGCGATCTGGAAGTCCCGGATTACGTCCATGATGGCGTCGATGGCCCGGTTGGCGTAGCGCCTCCGGTCCACCGCCGTCATCATGAGCTCCGCCCTGAGCAAGAGGCCGAGCAGCTTCAGGGCGTCCACCTTGATGCTGGGCACGGCCTTCTCGCCGGGCATGAGTTTGGGTTCTCTGTATTCGCTGTGCATCTTTGCGAGGCCAAAGGCGGGCCGCCGGAGCGGCCTCGCCAAGGTTTAAGTTTTAGATGTTCGCTTCGCTCACGTCTAAAAGCGCGACCGGGACGGCGAGGTTCGTGCTGTACAGGAGGTAGTTGCTCAGGTAGCCGCTGAAGCCGTTGGAGTACCAGGCGGTGTAGGCGCTGCAACGGGAAGACGACCAGGAGCTCGAACCATTGGAGATGGCCGTTCCGCCGATGGCGTAAAGGGCGCGGTTCACCGGGTCGGCGTTCCGGTCATTCGTGCTGTTGTACTTGATGGTGCGCAGCACGCTGCAGAGGACGTCCACGTCGGGCAGGAACCACTGGCCTCGCTTCAGGAGGTCGTGGTTGTAGGTCACGCTTCCGCAATAGTCCGCGGCGGGGTATGCGGAGATGACCGTGTTGTCCTGCTTGGTGAAGGTCTTTCCTGCCATCAGTCCGGTGTTCCTCTTGCTGTCACCGTAGGTGGCCTTGTCGCCGATCGGGCCGTACTTGCTCGGGCGGATCGGGTAGAAGCTCTCCATGAATTTGAGCCAGCCGGCTTCGCCTTCGCCGTAAATGGCGCGGAGGGCAGCGCACTGGTCGCCGTTGGAGTACTGGCTGGTGCCGAGGTAGCCCGGCTTGCAGATCGGGTAGCTCCGCTTGGGCGAGGTCACCGTACTGGTCGGGTTGTAGGTGGCGTTGTTCAGGTCGGCGCTGAAGTAGGCGATGGCGCGGGCCATGTTGGAGATGCAGCCTTCGCCGGAGCGCTGGCCGTTGTACCGGAGCATCGCGGTGCTGGCCGGGATGCCGGGCAGGAGGTTCGCCGTCAGCGTAAAGCCGTCCGAACCGGCGCAGCTCCGCTGGTCGGCGAAGGTGAACAGGAAGGACAGGGTGATGTTGCCGTCGCTGTCGGCGTCGGCACGCCAGTGCTGGGTGGTGAAGGGGGCCGTGCTCTGGAAGTACGCGTTCAGGGTCGTCAGGAAGTCCGCGACGCTGTCGGCGTTGTAGTTGATGGTGTAGGTGTCGTAGGTGGAGGCGGCGGAGTAGACCTTCAGCTTGCCCGAGCGGTCGGTGCCGTCCAGGGTGTAGCCGGTCAGCTTGAAGCTGTAAATGGCGGACCACATCTTGCTCGCGTTGCTCTTGTGGACGATGACGATCTTGCCTCGGAAGTCCGGGTGATCGACGCCCACGGCCACGACGCCCACGATGGTGAAGTTGGACATGAAGCTCGAGCTGGAGAAGGTGTCCACGGCGATGAAGTGCATCGCGCTGTTGCCGTCCAGGACCACGATGGATCCGGTCTTGGCGCTCTTGGCTCCGACCACGACGTTGCGTCCGTCGTACTTGATTTCGTTGTCCTCGCCGACCAGGGAGACCTGGGACTCGAACGGGCTCTTTGCGTCGGCGGCGTAGGCCGCCTCGGTGTCGTAGTATTTGATCATGGCTTGCGGTGTTTATGCGTTGATCCAGTCGGCCACGGCGCTGTTGCCCTTGGCGTAGTAGAGGCCGCCGGACGCGGCGCTGGTGTTGATGTAAAGCTGGCCGGCGAAGGCAGGGACGCCGTCCCACGGCAGCTCGTCGGGAAGGTTCGCAGGGCGGAGGTCGGCGGACGGGACGCCGGCGCCGTAAAGGATCCGCGGGAAGCGATTCTCGGTGATCTCCTGGACGTCGAGCTTGCCGGCGGTGGCGTTGCCGAGCTTGCCGCGGCTGTCTTCCAGGGCGAGGACCCTCTCGCCCAGGGAGGCGACGGCCTCGGCCATCACGCGGTGCTCGTAGATGCCGTAAAGCTGGGAGGTCAGGTTGGCGATGCAGCCGTACTTGATGGCGATCACCTCGAGGTCGGTCACGCCGGGCTTGTAGCTCACGACGCACTTGCAGCTCTGGGGGATGTTCGCCACGTAGTAGCCGCTGTCGGGGATCTTGACGAAGCGGTCCTCATTGTTCGGGAGGTAGCGCTGCTCGGTGTAGGTCTCCTGGACCCAGACCGGGTAGCCGGTGTCCACGGTGGTCTCGTCGGTGGTGACGGTCTCGGCGCCGGTCTCGGGATCCACGATGACCACGTAGTAGAGCGGCTGGTTGGAGCCGTTCTTCTTCTGGACGGTGTGAGTCCGCTGGATTTCCTCGTAGAT
>Ga0310696_10006835_pt1 | contig 13467 bp, 5 predicted proteins | sample AusTroGonzalo_MG_4_FD_203885 | JGI IMG/M metagenome (GOLD analysis project Ga0310696, IMG submission 203885) | Bovine rumen microbial communities from tropical cattle in Woodstock, Queensland, Australia - Gonzalo_02 (v2) (version 2) | ecosystem: Host-associated > Mammals > Digestive system >... | reverse complement strand
CCATATCCTGCCAGCGCAGCTGATTCTCGTTAGGCAATGGACCGTAGGGCTGTTGTTCTGCTACTTGTGCCGATAATGACGACACGCAAATGATGGCTAAAATGGTTGTTGTCAATCTACTCATGATTATTTCTAAATTCAGTTGGTGTCATACCATATTCTGCCTTGAAGTTCATGGTGAAACTCTTGACGGTGGTGAAGCCTACGGCGTAGGCGATTTCTGTAATCTGCATCTGAGAGGTTTCCAGCAGCGCCCTTCCACGTTTGATGCGGATGGTGCGGATAAACTCAGCGGGTCCCTGTCCGGTGATGGCCATCAGTTTCTTGTAGAGTGTGGAGCGCGACATGGCAACTTCGGCTGCCATAGTCTCAACGGAGAATTCAGAATCGCTGATATTCTTCTCGACCAAATCGATGGCTTTCTTGATAAACTGCTCGTCGAGAGGAGTGATGGTGATCTCGCTAGGTTCGATGTTCATCTTCTGGCGGAACTGGCGATGGTTGTTCTGCTCCCATTCAATGAACTTTTTCACACGGAGACGCAGCACTTCAATGTTGAATGGTTTGGTGAGATAGTCATCAGCTCCCAACTGTAGTCCTTCGATGCGGCTGACATCGGTGGTACGAGCCGTGAGCAGAATGACGGGGATGTGCGACAGGTTGATATCTGTCTTCACCTTCCGGCAGAGTTCGAAACCGTCGATACCAGGCATCATCACATCGCTGATAATCAGATCAATCTGCTCATGCTGCAAAACTTCGAGTGCCGTTGCTCCATCTGTAGCGGTATGTACCTGATAATTCTCCTTCATGCAAGAACTGACGAAGGAAAGCATATCCTGGTTGTCGTCGACGATAAGAATCGTCTTAAGTTGAGAATTGAGAGTTGAGAGTTGAGAGTTATGATTACCTTGCATGCCATTCTGCTTTGTGCTTGTCTGGTAATCATAACTCTTAATTCTAAGTTCTTCACTCTCAACTGGCAATGTAATGGTAAATACGCTGCCCACAGGTTGGTTGTCGCTGACAGTGATAGTACCATGATGCAGCTGGACGTAGTCGCTTGCAATGTGGAGTCCAATGCCGCTTCCTGTCTGTGAATTGTCGTTAGAGGCCGACTGATAGAAACGCTTGAAGATGTTGGGCTTGTCGTTGTCGGAAACACCCTTTCCGGTGTCGGCTACTGCGATAGTCACACCGTCAGGCCTCTGCTTAAACGACAGTGATACGCTCCCGCCTGCCGGTGTGAACTTCAGGGCGTTCGAGAAGAGATTATACACCACCTTGTTCATCTTCTCACGGTCGTAGTCCATTACGAAACTGTCTAAGTTGTGATCGAAACTGAGATGGATGCCACGTTCCTCGGCGTAATCTCCGAAAGAAACGAGTATGCTGTTCAGATGGTCCACGATATCACCACGTTGCAGGTTCAGTGTCTCACCTCCTGCGTCAAGGCGACGGAAGTCGAGCAGCGTGCTCACCTCTTTCAATAGCAACTGTGCGTTCTTGTACACATTCTTCAGCTGTGCCATCATGTTCTCAGGAGCCTTGCCTTCTTCCACCTTCTTCATGATGTGTTCCAGTGGCGATATGATGAGTGTCAGCGGCGTGCGCAGATCATGGCTGATATTGGTAAAGAACTGCAACTTCATCTCTGTTATCTGCTCCATCTTCTGCTGTTCCATCAGCCGTCGCTGTTGCTCGGTGCGTTCCTGTTGGCGTTTGCGCGTATGGCGCCATTGCAGGAATAATAATGCGATGGCTATTAATATATAGACGATATACATCAGAGTGGTGCGATAGAACGGTGGTGCCACACTGATACGCAGTTCGCAGGGGGTGCTCATGCTTCCGTCCTCGCGACAGACACACATCTGCAAGGTGTAGTCTCCAGGAGGCAGGGCGTGGAACGATACATAGTTCTGGTCGGTCATCACCCAGTCGCTCATCTGTCCCACCAGACGGTAGGCATATCGTATTCTACGAACATTCTCCAGACTGCCCGAGAAGAACTTCACTGAGAGGTATGCATCGTCATAATTCAGTTTTACGATGTTTGTATATTCGTTCAGCAGACTGTCGCCAATGGCAATCTCACTGATGATTAGCCCGTTTTCTTCTGTTTTGGTGGCCATTAGTTGGCGTGGATTAATACTCATATACCCTTCGGTGCCACCCATCAATATTTCGCCCTGTGTAGAGCATAGCATCGCATCGCCGTTGAAGTAGAACTGCGGTATACCCACATTTGGCAGGAAACTGCGGTGTATCAGTTCCAGTCCGTCCGCATGGCGCTGTGGCTGTATGCCCACCACGCTGCCGCTAGAGGTGCAGAACCAGTAGGCTCCATCGTGGTCGCTGGCCATTCCTTTAATGATATCATTTGTACGCCTGATGTAACTTAGCGTATCACGTTTCGTATCATATACCGTTATACCATCAGGGTGAGCCAGCATGATCAACCCATTCTGCCAGTCGGCCTTCACGTCGTCAATTCTCTGGTTCATCCATTTCTGTGTCTCGCGCTTATTGCCAAAGGCCACACTGCAGGTGTCGGTTTTCAGGTTGTAGGACCATAGTCCATATACCGACCCCAGAAGCATTGTACCAGCACCGTCGTAGCGGATGGCGTTGGCACGGATGTCGTCACCGCTTTCGGTGGTTACTACGTGTGTGGATTCATCCCTGGGATCGAAGATGACGGTCTTGCCTATAGGTGATGATGACCATACGCGTCCCTGATCGTCGGCAGCCAGTGTCCATACATATTCTGTTGGAAATGTCCCCAAGTCAGTAGCATAGCGTTTCCAATGTCCTACATCGGGCAGATGGTATAATCCCTGATTATACGTGCCAGCCCACATGCCACCCCTGTCGTCGCTTATCAGGCTCATCACAGTGATGTTTGGCAGCGCTGTTTTCACTATGCTGCCATCTGTCCGCTCTATGTACACACCGTCGCCGTCTGTACCCATCCATAGGTTTCCTTTCGTGTCGTATGCCATTGTCAGGATGTCGCCAGCGCTCTGTGCGTGCGGCTGCATCATGCTGTTGGTATCGCTGGTGTACGAAAGTCCCGTTTTCAAATGTCCCACCCAGATGGTGCCCTCACGGTCGATGGTCATATAGGTCACATTGTCCGATGCCAGCGATAGCTGTTGCGTGCGCTGGTGGCGCAGCGATGTGATGGCACCAGTGTTCTTGTTGTACACAAATATTCCCTTGTGGTCGGTGGCTATCCAGATGTTGCCCCGTTGGTCGTCCATCATATCACGGATAGCATTGTTCTGCGAAGCACCTGTGGTGTGGGGCAGATTGATCATCTCGCACACCCGTCGGCCTCCTACGATATATCGGCAGATATACTCTTCGCGCGTACTATATATCCATAATGTACCATCTGCATCGGCCAGTAGACTGGTTTCGCCTATAGATTTCTGCATCACCTCGGGCAGTGTCTCGCACTTCAGTTCGCCTGTGCTACTCAGAAAGTGCCACACGGCATGACCCGCACTGAAGTACAGACCATCCGACATCTCAGCCACTACGCCTGCCGTCTTGCCAGGCAACTGCAATTGTTTTTCCCATGTTTTCAGTTCTTTGGTGTGGTAGTCGTAATGGAATATTCTTCCCTCAGTCAGCACCCAAAGCGCCCCCTTCTGTCCCACCTTTACTTTATACTTCCCTTTCAGGTGTATGCCAAGGTCACGTAAGTATGTCTCGGGTGAGGCTTGGAATCGGGCCGTTCGCGTGTCGTAGATGCAGTATGCTCCGCTCTCACTCTCTATCCATATCCGTCCCCCAGCATCCTCTTCCAGCGCAGTGATGGTTTCAGCAAACACTTCGTGCCGTTCGGCTCTGCCGCTTCGCCCGTCGAAGAACTGTTGGTCGCTACTCTCAGGAAATCGCGTCTTCACCTGGTGGCCGTCGTAGCGGTTTATGCCTTGATAGGTACCTATCCACAGATAGCCGCGACTATCCGCCAGCAGACTCGTCACCGAGTTGCTGCGCAGGCCGTTTTTGATGCCCATGGTTTGGAAGGCATTTTGAGCTACTGCCATCTGGATGATGAATAGCGCCAAAATATAGACGGATAATCTTCTCATGGTTGCAAAGATACAACTTTTTTCTGAATTTTGAGCAAAGGTATCGTTTTTTTCCTCTCGTCAGACGGCATCATGTTTCAGAAAGGGGAATTTATGTTTCGCTATCGATGAAAAAGTGGCATGGGAAACATGATGGGCTCTTTCCGAAACATCGTTTCCCTTTGCTTCAAAATAATCATACTACTTTTGCAGTCAGATAAAAAATAGATGTACGAACTATTATAAATTAACTAATTCATTTATGCAAAAAAACAGTTTTAAGCAATCGTTGCTCATCGTGCTTTTATTCACGATGCAAGCATTGTCTGCGACTCTTTCTGCTAAACCTGTTAATGGAAAGGTGACCTCAGCCACAGACGGTGAACCATTGATTGGTGCAACCGTACAAGTGCAGGGAACAAAGACAGGTAGTGTGACTGATCTTGATGGAAACTATACCATCAATGCAGAACAGGGTCAGACATTGGTGTTCTCTTATGTGGGTTATCTCACTAAGACGGTTAAGGTAGGTGGTGGCAGCACCATCGATGTGACACTTGAGGAAGACCGCCAGTCGCTCGAAGAGGTGGTGGTAATCGGTTACGGTGTCCAGAAGAAGAAGTTGTTGACTGGTGCAACGACTCAGGTAAAAGGTGAGGACATCGCTAAAATGAACACTACGAGCCCCTTGCAGGCTATGCAGGGACAGACACCAGGTGTTAGCATCCAGTCTACTTCTGGTCAGCCAGGTTCAGGCTTGAAGGTTCAGATCCGTGGTCTCGGTACAGTAGGCAGTTCCGGTCCTCTCTATCTGATTGATGGTATTGGCGGAGATATCAATACGCTGAATCCTGCCGACATCGAGAGCATCGATGTGTTGAAGGATGCCGCCTCGGCTGCCATCTATGGTGCTCAGGCTGCCAATGGTGTGGTGCTCGTGACCACCAAAAATGGTCGTGAGGGTAAGGCAGAGATCAGTTTCGATGCTTATTACGGTTGGGAGAACGTGGCCCGTAAGGCACCGATGCTCAACTCCAGCGAGTATATGACCATCATGAACGAACAGCAGATCAACTCCGGCAACCAGCCTTACGACTTCACGAAGATGAAGAGCATCTACGACCCACAAGGCAATCTCTATGATACCAACTGGATCGATCAGATGTTTAAGGATAATGCCAAACAGGAGAGTTATAACCTGGGTATCACTGGTGGTAATAAGGTCTCTACCTTTGCACTGTCGCTGGGCTATATGAGCCAGGAGGGTATTGTCGGTGGTAAAGATGTCTCAAACTATGAGCGTTATAACTTCCGTATCAACTCCGAGCATAAGATCATTGACAAACTGCTGAAGGTAGGAGAACAGGTGAGTTATGTATATACTAAGACAACAGGCATAGGCGTGGGTAACCAATATAATAATACCCTGCGCGGTGCTTTCGGTACTTCTCCTCTGGCACCAGTCTATGCCACTAATATCTTTGATGGCAGTCAGGCAGATGCAGGTTCTGAGGCTAGCAGCTACAACGGATTCTACGGTAGTCCGTATAATGCCACCGACTATAGCGATTGGTACCTATACGATGGCAACCCTTACGGTAGCATGATGACCAACACCAACAATGAGAACAAGGGAGCTGTGTTCAGTGGTAATGTCTATGCAGAACTCACACCGATGAAGGGCCTGACGTTGCGTTCAGTATTCGGCGCTGTATATAACACTAGTGAGTACAGAGGCTTCACGCCGTTCTATCACTTCAGTCCCTACAATTATAATGATACCAGGACTTCTGCCAATCAGAGCATGAATCATGGCCTGTCGATGACCTGGACCAACACCGCTCAATACAACTGGAATGTTGCCGACCACGCTTTCTCTGCCCTGCTCGGTATGGAGGCCAGCCGTTATGAAGGCACTTCCGTAGGCGCCAGCAATGGTTATCTGAAAGAAGGGTTCGATGATTGGAAACATGCTTATGTGAATAATGGTACAGCCACTTCTACCGACGACGGTTTGGGAGCTGGCGGTAGTCCTCATGGCGACTCACGTAACGTGTCTTATTTCGGTCGTTTGGGTTGGAACTGGAAAGAGACTTATATGATCAATGCCACCTTGCGTGCCGACGGCTCCAGCAAGTTTGCCAGCGGTCATCGCTTCGGATGGTTCCCCTCTGTCTCTGCCGGATGGACCATTTCCAACGAGAAGTTCATGCAGTCGGTTTCTTCATGGATGGACTTCCTGAAACTGCGCGTCAGCTGGGGTCAGGTGGGTAATCAGAATATCTCCGACTACCAGTATCTCGCTCCTGTAAAGAACACCAATACCCATTATCTGTTCGGTACCTCGGGTTATGACGACACAGAGTCTGTCTCCGTGCTGGGCACCAATTGGGGCGCTTATCCCAGTCGTGTGGCTAATCCAGATGTCACTTGGGAGACCTCTGAGCAGTTCAATATCGGTTTGGATGCCCGACTGATTGGCGGTCATTTGAATGTAAACCTCGACTATTATATCAAGACCACTAAGGATTGGTTGGTGACGGCTCCTGTGCTGGCAACCGTTGGTACAGGCGCACCAACCATCAATGGTGGCGATGTGAAGAACAAGGGTTTCGAGTTTAATCTCGCTTGGAATGATATGATTGGTAAGGAATTCCGCTACAACATTGGTGTGAACGGTGCCTATAATAAGAATGAGGTGGGTAGCATACCTACCGACGATGGTATCATCCACGGTGCTACCAATCAGCTCTACGACAATGCCCCTGAGTTCTATCGTGCACAAAACGGTCATGCCATTGGTTATTTTTGGGGTTATAAGACTGCTGGCATCTTCCAGAACCAGCAGGAAATTGATGAGTGGATATCAAACGGTAATGGTGTACTCCAGGCAGATGTCAAGCCAGGCGACGTGAAGTATTACGATATCAACCACGACGGTCAGATCAACGATGATGACAAGGTGGATCTCGGCAATGGTATGCCTGACTTTACTTATGGTTTCACACTGGGTTTCGATTGGAAAGGACTTGATTTCTCTGTTCAGGCCAGCGGTGCTGTAGGTCAGAAGATTGTACAGACCTATCGTAACCACGCCAATGCTCAGGCCAACTATACCACAGAAATCCTGCAGCGCTGGACGGGTGAGGGAACCAGTAACAAGATTCCCCGCGTGACGACCACAAACATCAACTGGCAGTTCTCCGATCTGTTTGTTCACGATGGTGATTATCTGCGTATTTCTACTGTTACTCTGGGCTACGACCTTGCTCGTATCTGGAAAAACAAATACTGCAAGCAGTTGCGTCTGTATGTCCAAGCACAGAATCTTCTTACTTTCACGAAATACAAGGGAATGGATCCTGAGATCGGTTATGGTACCGATGGTTGGGTGAGCGGTGTTGATGTAGGTTACTATCCTCGTCCTCGTACCATCCTGGTTGGTGCTAATGTGAAATTTTAAAGGAATATAATAAATAGTAAGAATTATGAGAACGAATATATTTATTAAGGCTAAAAGGTTGGTAAAGGTATTCTCTTACCTCTTACCTCTCACCTCTTACCTCTTTATCTCCTGTTCTGAGAACTATCTGGATGTGGAGTCAAAGACGGAGTCGAATACCAGCAATTTCTACAAGACGCAGAACGATGCCTATCGCGCACTGATAGGCTGCTACGACGGTTGGCGTCAGACAAGCAGTAACCCGGGCTTTGCCTTCTACGTCGCCTCAGAGGTGATGGGTGCAGAATGTTTCGGTGCTACTGGTAATACCGATGGTCGCGGCTATCAGGCTGTCGACAGGTTTGATATTGCCCAGTCTTCGTCAGACTTGAATCTTTATGAGGCTGATTGGGCCCGCTATTATCAGGGTATCTACCGTTGTAATGAGCTTATCAAATATGAGCCCCAGATAGAATGGAAGAACGAGGCGCTGCATGAGATCTATATGGGTGAGTGTCATGCGCTGCGTGCCATCATGTATTTCGACTTGGTACGTATGTTCGGTAATATCCCCTTGTTGACGGTTGCTACCGAGGAGAATGTACCTCAGGCCGACCCGGCAGAGGTCTATCAGGTGATTTTCGACGACCTTCAGTATGCCATCGACCATATTCCTGCCAATGCCTATCCGAAGGCTGATGCGGCGAACAACGACGGTCATGTGACAAAGTATGCGGCTGAGGCACTTTATGCCCGAGCATACCTTTATTACACAGGTTACTATGGCGCTTCCATCGAGGGCGTTACCAAGGAGAAGGCCCTGTCGTATTGTGAAGATGTCATCAGCAGTGGTGAGTATGCGCTCGTTCCGGAGTATAAGAACCTCTGGCCGGCAGCTTCTGCAGGCATTGCTGAGGTGGGCGACGCCATCACATTGTTAGGCTCTTATGCAGGCGACGGCAACAGCGAGACGATTCTCGCCATGAAGTTCACAAATACTCAGGACTATAATGGCAACAACGACTCCAACCGTTGGCAGGTGATGTTGGGCATGCGTAATCTTCCCGTAGCACCTTACGGACGCGGCTGGGGTGCGCTCACCGTGAATCCGCAGTTTGTCAACCAGTATGAGGCCGGCGATACCCGTAAGAAGGCTTCTGTCATCGATATTGTCAACGAGGGCATTGTGAATGCCGATGGTTTTGAGGCCAGCTTCAAGGATCAGCGCGAGTACACTGGTTATGTCATCAAGAAATACTCGCCGCTCTGTTTCGCCGACGGAACGAGTGCTGTGAAGATCGACGGTAGTGGTGGTTTTCAAGAGCAGAACCATCAGGACTGGGTCATCATGCGTTATGCTGATGTGCTGTTGATGGCAGCCGAGTTGGGTAGTGGCAGTGCACAGTCGTATCTCGATAAGGTGCGCGCCCGTGCAGGTTTGCAGCCCGTAGCCGTTTCAAAGGCTGCAATCATGAAGGAGCGTAAGTTCGAGTTTGCCTTCGAGGCCATCAACTATTGGGATCTGCTGCGTCAGGGTGTCGACTATGCTGCCCAGCAGATTGCCACCAACGGCATCGATGTGCTTTCGGGTGGTAATGCCGACAAGGTGGTTATCTCTGCTGAGAATATCCTCGCCAAGAAGGGCCTCTGTCAGATTCCACAGAATCAGATTATTCTCTCGAATGGTGTCCTCAAACAGAATGCCGGCTGGTAATTCATAGAATTGAAAATTGATAATTGATAATTGAAAATTATGAAATCGAATAAACTATTATATGGCTTGATGATCAGTTTGATTTGGCTGATATCGGCATGTACACCTGAATCCGATGATATGGGCGCGCTTGATCTGACGACTGCCCAATTGGCAGAGAATACTGGTTTCTCAGTGAATGTGGACCAGTCGACCAATCAGGTGATATTCAAGAGTTTGCTCCCCAGCAGTTATTCTGTCTATTGGGAGTATGGCCCTGCGCCCACTTCTGACGCAGTGAGTGTCTCTGGTACAAGCACTAACAGTACTTATCAGGTGGGTATCGCCTTCGATGGCGACTATTATGTACGCATGGGTGTTCAGACCCGCGGCGGTATTGTGTTCAGCGATCGTGCCACCTTCCATATTAACACGATGAATCCAAACCTGATTTCCGATGCTGCATGGACCATGCTGACTGGAGGTGTAGGTCATTCGAAAGAGTGGGTGCTTGATCTCGACGCAGCAGGAACATCCTTAAAGTTCGGTGGTCCGAAGTGGTTCTATACCTCAGGCATGTCATGGGACAGCTTCCATAATATTGCAGGCGAGAACTATCTCGACTCTGAGGGCTGGGATTCGTCGACGGCAATCGATCCTACATATGCCAGTGAATGGTACTGGAGTGCCGACTGGGCCGGTAATGGCTGGATCTGTGGTGCTGCCGACTACGGTGTGATGACCTTCGATCTGATCAATGGTGCCAATGTCGATGTGAACGGACAGAAGGGCTCGTTCAATATGGATGTGGCTACACATACCATCTCGTTCACAGGTGTCATTCCCCTGAGTCCTGGTCAGAGCGATGCAATCCTGGGACAGCGTCCTGATGGTAATTACAAGATTATCTATCTCACTGACAATGCCATGCAGATCATGTTCGATGGCGGTTCGAATGATAATACCCCGTTCACGTTCAACTATATCTCCAAGGAGTATAAGGACAACTACGTGGCTCCCGTCATCACCACCATCGATCTGCCCGAGGGCTGGCTCAATTACCTGCAGCCGTTCAATCAGAACACCACTACGTATAAGTTCGATGAGGACAGTCCTTTCGGATGGTTCACGCTGGCTGGTGAGGAGATTACCCGTACGGGCTTCGACGGTGATCCGGATATCACCGATGCCGAGTTTGAGTTGAACTCTAAGACCAAGACCTTCAAGATTACCGATATCGCAGGCAATGTCACAGAGGGCACCTACGAGATCAGCGACGATGGTGTGCTCACCTTCTCTCAGCTGCCTTCGTTCGGCATCTCTACCAATAAGGATATCAGATTCGCTTCTGCTACCAATCAGCTGCAGGTGATTACCTACGAACTCAGCGACCGCACGGGCGACTTGACCGATCTCTGGCTGGGTTCTCGTCAGTACGACGATCAGGGCAATGCCTACGAATATCTGGCCTATCACTTCAAGAAACAGACGGGTGGCGCTCAGGTGGAGAGCTTTACGGGTGTGCTGAGTTTCTCTGACACCGGCTGGGCCTTCCTCAATAGTCCTGAAGTCTATATCACGGGCGATGGCGACTACACCTTCACGCTCACCAATGACGGCAGTTCGAACACGCAGGATCCGTATCTCATGTTCCTCGATGTGGCAAAGATCCTGAAGAAGCATCCGAATACCGATATGATCCTGAAGAGCATCAAGGTCGATGGTACCGAGGTGCTCGGTTCTGAGGAGGGTATGGACGATGAGACCATCTCGCGTGGCATCGGTGACGATCCTGCCACCGGACGCCGTTATATTCTGAATCCTTGGAATGACGAGTCGGCTACTCATACGCATCTCTTTAAGTTCAACAACACCATTGAGGTAACCATTGGTGTGAAGTTCGATGTTGGCGAAGTGGTGCTTAAATAAGAATTGAAGAATTGAAAAATTGAAAAATTGAAGTTATGATTACAAAGATAAACAATAAGAAATGGTCGAGGCTCTTACCTCTTACCTCTTACATCTTCCTTCTTACATCTTACATCTTTACTTCGTGTAGCGACGATGAAGACTACAGCATGAGTACCAGTGCCGTCATCACCTCCATCACGACGGACGATGCAGCGGTAACCGCTATTTCAGCTATCACATACGGTACCATCCAGAATCTGTCGGCAATGGCTCCGAGCACCTATCAGGTGGGTTCCGTCTATAGTACATCGGCTGATCCTACCAACGGCGGTACACGTCAGATTGGAACGATCGATGAGAATGGTAAGGTGACAGCTGTGCTGAGCGGACTGTCGGAAGGTACGACCTATTATTATGCCACCTTCGTTACCCTGCAGGGCAAGGTTACGAAATATGGCGATGTGAAGAGTTTTGTGGCTACCGATGCCGATGTGTCTACGGCCAACGCTACTGAGGTTACAGCGTGCAGCGCTGTCTTCAACGGACAGGCTTCTGGTATTGCCGATATCCTCGCCACAACGGCGGTTGGTTTCAAGTATGCCACTTCGCAGGAGGGCGTGGCTACAGGTGTTGATGTAGCGCTCGACGATGCTGCCAGTACGTTTGCTCAGAAGGTCAGCGGTCTGCTGCCAGGCACGGCTTATTATTATGCTGCCTATACGAAGGTGGGCGACGGCTTTATCCTGGGCAATGTGCAGCGTTTCACTACCGAAGAGCAGGTGATGGAATATGTAGACATGGGCCTGAGCGTGCTCTGGGCCAAGTGCAATATCGGTGCCGAGACAGAAACCGAGAGTGGTATTCTGGTGGGCTTCGGCGACCAGTCGTTCTACAACCGTTCTACAAGTAATGACGACTATACCCCGTGGGATATCGCAGGTACCGACGACGATGTTCTTGCCAACCTTCAGATCGACGGCGAGGCTAAGATGAAGAGCAAGTTGCCTACTGAGGAACAGATTCAGGAACTCATCAGCAAGACTACGCAGGCATTCGTCAACGAGGGTGGGGTGGATGGTATCCGCTTCACAGCCAGCAATGGCAACTCGATCTTCCTGCCTATTGCCGGATACAGAAGTGGCGAGGAGCTGACTTCTGACGGCAGCGGTTATTATTGGACAGGTACCATCAACTCGGTGAATGATGCCTACGGCAAGACCTTGAAGATCTCAGACAACGGTGCAGTGGTGGGTCTCTCCCAGCGCGCACTCGGCCTGAGCATTCGCAGCGTTCGCGAGGAAGAACCCGTAGAGGAGGGTATCACCATCCGCAACTATAACGCCGTTCAGGGTGATATCGAGGGCAATGGTAACTACCGCTTCGATATCTATAACGAATGGGATGGTTCAGGCACAGGCACCGACGATACCTCCGTACTTATTCGCAGCGAGGTCAACTATAAGGAGTCGATTTCCGTCACCTTCACCATCACGGGTATCGGCTCGACCGAGTGTCAGGCCGCGATGATCTTTGCCGATGGCACCTGGGGCTGTCAGAACTGGGGCTATAACGACAATGGCGAAGGTTCGGTGATGGTCAAGGGTGATGGTACTTACACGATGACGCTGCACGGTGCAGGCTCGGGCATCGCCATCTTTGCCATCGACTTTATCGGACTCTCCAATATGGTGGGTGCTGAGAATATCAATGTCAAGCTGAATAAGTGTGTGCTCGACGATTGGGGTACGAAACTCGCGTTCGACAATGCCAAGCTTGTAACGGGTGACATTGAGGGCAATGGTAACTTCCGTGCCGACATTTATAATGAGTGGGACGGCTCGGATGCTAACAGCGATGAGGCTTGTGGCGTTGATCGTAGCGCTGTCAGTTTCTCAAAGCGTATCGGTGTCACCTTCTCTGTATCCGGCATCGGCAATACCGAGTGTAATGCTTGTATGATCTTTGCCGACGGCACCTGGGGCTGTCAGAACTGGGGCTATAATGAAGATGGCAACGGCTCTGTGCATATCACTGGCGATGGCGTCTATTCGATGTCGCTGGCTGGTGCTGGCTCAGGCATCGCTATCTGGGCCATCGACTTCCTCGGTCTCTCGAATGCAGTCGGTGCAGAAAATGTAAAAGTCCGTATCTCATGCGTCAGAGTAGAATAATAATTTTGATCATCCTGGCGGTGCTTCAATGCACCGTCGGGGTGGCACAGCTGCCCAATGCCATCGAGATAGCACCGAAGATGTATCCCGGCTGGAACCTCGGTAATACGCTCGAGGGCGGTGGTACCGATAATGTCTACACCAACAACGGCGGACTGGGTGCCG
>Ga0310696_10006833_pt1 | contig 13470 bp, 14 predicted proteins | sample AusTroGonzalo_MG_4_FD_203885 | JGI IMG/M metagenome (GOLD analysis project Ga0310696, IMG submission 203885) | Bovine rumen microbial communities from tropical cattle in Woodstock, Queensland, Australia - Gonzalo_02 (v2) (version 2) | ecosystem: Host-associated > Mammals > Digestive system >... | reverse complement strand
CGGTGATTTCTTGCCCGAAGAATTTCGGTTGGTCAAAGGAAGCGCGGTGGATGACATCCAAATACATCTCCACGGCGTTGAATTGCAGTTTATTGCCCAAAGCGATGCAGTTGATGAACTTACCGGGTTGGTATTCAATCATGTTGACGGAATAAGCCGTCTTGAATGCACCATAGCTGCCGTACCACATGAGGTTGTAAGAGTATATGCTCTGGAAGGCAGCAGTGCTGAAGGGCGAGTTACACATTTGGAAGAGGAAATGGTTCTTGCCCGAGTTGTCCTGATAGTTGATGGACGCACCCACGGCGTAGCAGCACACGGTGTTCCAGAACTCGGTGCCGTAATAGATGTCGATAGGGTTGGTGTCGTACTCCCAGCCGCCGATGGCAACTACTTGTTTACCAGCGGAAAGGAAGAAATTCGGTGTGAAATTCCAGTTGAGGTAGGCCCAGTCGGTGCCTTGGAAGAAGGTGTTGGCGAAGTTGATGTTAGGGGTGTTGAGACGTTGGCGCAGGTGGTACGAGAATTTGCGGCCGATGGTGCCGTCCAAGGCCACAACTAAGTATTTTCCCGCAAAGCCGTGGTCGGTGCTGGGGGCCACTGTGTCGTGCCCGGGATGGTAGTCGAGGGTGAAGTCGGCGCGGGTGCTCAGCTGTAGGTTGTCCAAGGTGACGAAAGGCTTCTTGTCTTGCGGGAAAGCCTGCAAGAAGCAGAAAAGGCTTATAAGGGTGATGAGTAACGCTTTTTTCATACGCTTTTGAATTATGCGGCAAAATTACGAATTAAAAGTGTCGGAAATCGCGTTTCAGGCAACAAAAAACGGGGCGGAAGGCTCCGTCCCGTTTTTGGGTTGATTTTAGAGGTTGGATTTCAGTGCTTTAGCCGATTTCGATGGTCTGGACAGCCTGCTTTTTCTCTTCGACAGTCACCTTCGGGATAACGATGTCGAGAATGCCGTTTTCGACCTTCGCGCTGATTTGCTCCTTGTGGATATCGTCAGGCAGCATCACGGTCTGGCGGAAGTGCTCCACCGAGAACTCGTGACGCAGGTAGCGCATCTCTTCCTTGTTCTCCTTTTTGGTTTCCTTGGTCATCTCGACGACGAGGTTGCCTTCAGCGTCGATGCTCAGTTTCACGTCTTCCTTGGTGAGGCCAGGGATACAGAGTTCAAGTTTGTAGTTGTCCTTCGTCTCCATGATGTTCATGCGAGGGGTTGAGTAGGTCGTGTCGTTCCAGTTCATCAGTTCGTTGAACAGCGTCGGCATGAATTCTTGATTTCTTCTTACTAACATGGTTTTGATCTCCTATTTTTTAGTTGTTTGTTTTTGTTTGTTTTCGTTTGTAAGAGCAGGGGTTCCGCTGCGCTTCACCGCCTGCTTAATATCCTGCGCCCCTACGGGGCTTGCTCGGACGACCCGACATAGTCAAATTCTTTGCCAAGGCCAAAAACGGACCAAAATCGGTGTTTTTAATGACAAAATTTCCGAATTTGGCAAAATTTGGGCAAAAATACATGACAAAATTTCCGAAACAGGCTGTTTTAAGGCTTTATTCTATATTTTTGCAGCCTGAAAACGAGTTGTAATCATGGAAGAAAAACTGTTCAATAAGAATTACTTGTGCCTTTGCGCGGCCAATTTTTTGTTTTTCTTTTCGTTCTACTTGCTGCTGCCCGTGTTGCCTTTCTTTATTATGGAGAAGTTTCAGGCGGGCAATGCAGTTATCGGCACGGTGATTTCGTGTTACACTTTGGCAACCTTGGTGGTGCGGCCTTTTTCGGGCTACATGATGGACACCTTTAAGCGCAAACCCTTGTATTTGTTGGCTTTGTCATTGTTTACGGCGGTGTTTGTAGGCTATCTTTTTGCTGCCACCATCACCATATTAATAATGGTGCGCATCATGCATGGCTTGGCTTTCGGCCTGACTTCAGTGGGCGGCAACACTTTGGTCATCGACGTCGTGCCGTCGGAGCATAGGGGAGAGGGCATCGGCTATTTTGGCGTGGCCAACAACATCGCCATGGCGGTCGGCCCAATGACGGGACTGTTTGTCTATGAGCATTTTAGATTTAATGTTATTTTCCTTGGTTGCATGGGCTGTAGCCTGTTGGCTGCGGTGTTCGCGTCACAAATCAAGCATAGGGTTAGGCCGCCTGTGAAGCGTCCCCCGATTTCGCTCGACCGTTTCATCTTGGTAAAAGGTCTGTTGGCGGGTGTTTCCTTTGCCCTGTTGGCCTTTTCCTACGGACAGATTTCCAACTATATCGCGCTGTATGCCAAGGACATGGGCCTGACTATCAGTAGTGGGTTGTTTTTCACCGTCTATGCTGTCGGCCTGATTGTCTCGCGACTGTTCTCGGGCAAGATGGTCGACAAGGGCAAGGTGACCCAGACCATCGCCTTGGGTTTGGGCATCACCGTTTTGGCTTTGTTTGGTTTGGGTATGTGCCACCATTTCAACACATTAGGCTCCAATGTGACCGCTGTGGCGTTTTTGGTTATCGCCTTGTGTTGCGGTTTAGGCTTTGGGATGAGTTTCCCAGCCTTTAATGCCCTATTCATCAATCTTGGCACCAATGCCCAGCGCGGCACTGCTACATCCACCTATCTGACTACCTGGGACTTGGGCCTCGGTATAGGCATCTTTTGCGGAGGAATGCTCTCTGAGCATTTCTCTTTCTCTACGGCTTATTTGGTGGCCTCAGTATCGGTGTTGGTGTCGCTCATCTTTTTTGTTGTTGTGGTGACACCGCATTATCAACGCAATAAGGTTCGATGAGGAACTTTACGCTTGGGCTGACTGATAAAAAACTTGCCCAACACGGTCAATGTGCTCGCCTATGGGTGTGTCGGCGTGTTTCTGGTAGTCAAGCAGGTCAACTTGATACAATAATTCAAGGTCGTCGATTTCGATGAGAATGCTGAGTAACTGATTGTAATCCAAGTTGTTGCCAATAGCAGCCAAATCAATGTCGGAACCTTCGCGATAGTTTCCTTTCGCGCGTGAGCCGAAAATGAGCACTTCTCGGATGTTCGGATGGCGACGAAACACTCCCTGAAGTTCACTAATCACCGTGTCGCTGAGGCCGAATTTCATGATTGTCGATATTGTTGGTCTTGGGATAATGATTTCAATTTTTCATCCAATTCCTTTAATAAAGGTGCATATTCGCTGAAAATCAGCAAAGTGATCGCTCGGACTTCTTCGTCATCATAGACATGAGACAACGTATTGCGCGATTTGGCCATCTTGCGCCAACCTTCATGGTTGGTAATCAGGCCGTCTTCGAAAGCCATTTTCAGCGTTCCGTTTGGACCTGACATGAACTCATAACCTTTGTATTCCAGTAGATCTTGCAAGACTTTCCAAGCCGATTCAAAAGTGTATTCAAAGCGTTGCACGAGACCTTCTTGCTCTAATTCCGATAAATCATCAATTGACAGTCCGCCTTCAGTCACTTCCAAAAGCCTTTGGCAAGCCTTGTGGAAATTCGCATATCGTTGAATCCAGCGGATGTCTGTCTTAGGTTCCATATCAGATTTTTTAAATTATTTCGCTGCAAAGATAATAAATTTCCTATTTTTGCCTCAACAAAACCTGTTTCTAATGAAAAAACTACTCTTTTTTGCCCTGATTATAGTGGCTTCTTTCCAGCTCTCGGCCCAGCAAATGCTGGTCGGTTCCTACAACATCCGCTACAAAAATGCCAACGATAGCGTCAAAGGCGAGGTTTGGAGTAAACGTTGCCAGGTCATCTGTGACCAGTTGAACTTCATGTCGCCCGATATCTTTGGCACCCAAGAGGTGCTTTGGTCTCAACTCCAAGACATGAAAAAGGCTCTTGATGGCTACGATTATATCGGCATCGGGCGCGATGACGGCAAACGCGGCGGCGAACACGAAGCCATTTTCTACAAGAAAGACAAACTTCAACTTTTAGACCACGGAGATTTCTGGCTGAACGAAACGCCCGACAAGCCTGCCTTGGGTTGGGATGCCGCTTGTATCCGCATTTGCACTTGGGGAAAGTTTTCCATGATGGTTCCTGAATGGGGACAGCGTCGGGGCTTGTTCAATCGTGGTCCCAAATACAAGGAAAAAGTGTTCTATTACTTCAACCTCCACATGGACCATGTGGGTGTGGTGGCGCGGCGCGAGGCGGCCAAATTGGTTGTGAATCGCATTCGTGAGATTGCTCAAGGTGCGCCTGTCATCCTTACTGGCGATTTTAACGTGGACCAGAACGACGAGATCTATACCATCTTCACAAAATCAGGCTTGCTGAAGGATTCTTATGATGCAGCGCGCATCCGTTTTGCGGAGAATGGAACGTTTAATGCGTTCAAGACCAATTACTTCACTACAAGCCGTATCGATCATGTGTTTGTGTCGCCCACCACGCAAGTCGAGGCCTATGGTGTGTTCACCAACAGCTATTGGACGCCCGACGACGACCTAGACAACACCATCAAAGCATCGGATGCCCCACAACAGATTTCATTCGACACTTACATCCGGCACAATCCCTCGGATCATTATCCTGTGTTTGTCAAACTGAAACTGTGATTAAACCTTCTGTCGCCTTTTGATTTCGCTCAGAGTTTGCAACACCACCGAAATGATTATCAGCGCAATGCCGATGCAGAACGAGAAATTCAGTTCCTTGTATTCGCTGAAAATGAACATCGAGAGGATGATACTGTAAACGGGTTCGAGGTTGTAGGTCAGGTTGACGGTGAAGGCGGGAATTTTTTGAAGCACAATGATTTGTAGCAGGCAAAGCCCGATGGTGCAAACGACCACCATGAAGGCCAAATAGGGATAATCCATTCCGACGGGATAGAGTCGCCCGACGGGGATGAACTGATTATATAGAGGTATTAGGCAGGTCAGGCCGATGAGTCCGCCGACCATCTCCCAGAGCAGCATGTTTTTGGCTTCGTAATGTTTGCCAACTCTTTGATTGGCAATGGCAAACAGTGCATACAACCCCGATGAAACGATGCCCAAAACAATGCCCAACCGATACCGGGCATCGAATTGGAAGATAAGATAAATGCCGAGAATGGTGAGCAGGCTGAACAGAAACTCTCGCCCAGAAAACCTATGTTTGTTAATGATAGGCTCAAACAAGGCCGTGAAAAACCCGACCAAAGAAAAACACACCACACCAATTGACACATTGGAGGCCTTGATGCTGGCATAGAAAAACACCCAATGCAGGCAAAGTAACATGCCCACGCCGCCCATCTGTATTAAGTCGTTTAGTTTATAGTTGTTTAGTTGTTTAGTGATGGCCAGAAATGCCCACATAATCAGCGCGGCGGCAGCCATGCGCCACCACACCAAAATGGCTGAATCCAAAGTGATGAGTCGCCCCAACACGCCAGTAAAGCCAGCGATGAAAACGGAGAGATGTAGCAGGAAATAGTCCTTTTTCATGGCTTTCTCCTTTGGCGCACGGCCTCAAAAGTGACAATGGCAGTGGTCACCGAAACGTTGAGAGAGTCGGCGATGCCGTTCATGGGGATGATGATATTTTGATCCGCGGCCTTGACCCAAGCCTCGGAGATGCCCGTGGCCTCGGTGCCCATGACAAGGGCCGTGGCCTTGCGGAAGTCGGCGTCAAGGTAGTCGATGGAGGCTTTGAGGTAAGTGCAATAGATGGTTAATCCGTTCTCTTTCAGCCATTTGATGCATTCTTCGGTGGAGCAGGCATAGACGGGTACACTGAAAATACACCCGATGCTCGCTCTGATGGCGTTAGGGTTAAAAAGGTCGGTGGCGGGGTCGGCGATGATGACGGCATCTACGCCAGCGGCATCGGCGGTGCGCATCACTGCACCGAGGTTGCCGGGCTTTTCCACGGTCTCCAACACGATAATTAGCGCGTCTTTTCGTGGCTTGAACTCGCTGAGACTCTTGTATTTGGGCTTGGCTACAGCCAAGAGTCCATCGCTGCCCTCGCGGTAGGCGATTTTGTCGAAAACGTCTTCCGAAACCGTCTCGGTGAACTCGGCCTTTATATTAATAGGTGTGCGCAACAGCGGCTCGCAAACATACAGTTGCTCAATCTCAAAACCGCATTGCTGCGCCCGCTCAATCTCACGCTGCCCCTCAATCAGGATGCGGTTCTGCTCGCAGCGTTCGGAGGCCTTTTGCAGGCGGACGAGGTTCTTTATTTTGGGGTTGGTTTTACTGGTAATCATGGGCTTTTGAAGGGTTTGAGTTTTGCAAAAGTAAGGAAAAAAAGTTCCTGTCAACAATCTCCTAATTTTTTTCAGTTCCAATGTTGATAATTCGGTAAAATTCACACCTTTGCAACTAACATTTATGCAATTAATAAAGACTTATGCCTTCTATTGATAACATATTATCATTTGATAATATTGCCTCAACGGTGAATGGCAATTGGCTTCAGCAAATGACATCTTGCTATGCGAAAGGTTCGGCGGGTTTCACAGTCTTGCCGTGAATGGGAATTACAAGAATCTAAGGAGAGATGATGCTATACGATTTGGTGTGAAATTTGGGTTGAAAAAGGATGAGGCGAGGAGGTGTTTAAGGAGATTCGGGAAAAGTGTAGAAACTCAATTGGGAAATGAAGAAATCTGCTTGGTGAAGGGAGATTTCCTCACTTTTGAAACACAAGTGAATCGCAATAATCATCCAAAATCCGTGATAATTTTTCCGCTCCATATTCATTCAAATGATCAGCATCAAAAAAATCATTTGGCTGGAATCTTTCATCCACCAATAGATTCAAATAATACACATTATCATACCGTTTTTCAAAATACTCACAACACTCTATCATTAAATCCAATTGTTTTCGATCCAAATTCTCCGTATAAGTATGATAAGCTGGCATAGTCAGAATAACAACAAACACCTTTTTTTGACCACATTTGTTTATCATTTCTTCAACCATCATTTTGTTCTTTGCCAGAATCACAGTATCAATTTTAGTCTCTGTATGACGTTTTGCTGCTAGTGACCCAGATTCTTCCCAGTTTTCGGCTCGATTCTCCAATGCATAAGTAGTTCCTTTTCCTAAATCATTGCATGTCCGATGATTGGCTTTTCCATGTATTGAGCATTCCACATCCTCCAAATGCAAACCATTATATGTCTCCAAATTGTATTTTGGTTCAAATCTGTGGTATTTACAACCATAGTAAATCGAATAATATTTCACCCTCCAATCTTCAATTCCGTTTTCTGGTCCAAAGCTAAACATTGAAAAATAAGAAATTGGTAAAATCAAAACTTTTAACGAATCCATTTCATCGAAAAACTTTGAAAAAATAAAGTGATCATACTTAATGCTTTGAGACACATGAGCTGCATTAAAAGCATTTTCGGAAAAGCATTTAGGCTCTATTCCATAAAAAGAATGAGAACTCCCTAAACTCAAGATTTTTACAAAGTTGACTTTATTTGTCAGCCATTCGTTTTTAAACGAATAGTCATTCGGGATTCTCCTAAGGAGATGCTCGCACATTGCTACACTCAACAAAACAGGAAGCATTATAAGCAAAACCGTTTGTATGATAAACCTTTTCATGTTTTTCTAGAACTGGAAATAAATAAATGTCTGTTCTTGTCCAAAATCATTCAATATCAACACAATCAACACATAATAGATGGCAAGCCTCAACCATCCAAATCTAATCTTGGACATTTCCAATCCATGCTCCTTCCCCCGTTGCAACCACTCCACAGCCATCATAATGACAATAAACAAATTCGTCGGCCACATCTCAGGCAAGGTGAAAAACCGATAACTCGTTCGCAAAGTCCCGAATTGTAATAATCCTTGAAAATACTCCCATGCCTGTCCAATGCTCTCTGCCCTGAAGATAATCCATCCTATCACCGCCAAAAAGAATGTCAAAAGCATTTGGCCCGTTTCTTTTATCGTTGGTAAAACTCGCCCTTCTGCCACTTGGTTAGTGTATTTCCGATTCTTGCCCGTCAAAATCAGCGGCAGGAACAAAATGGCATGGTACGTGCCCCATGCAATGAACGTCCAATTCGCGCCATGCCAAAAACCACTCAACAAGAAAATGACAAAAGTGTTTCTTATTACTTTCGTCTTACTTACCCGACTGCCACCCAAAGGAATATACACATAATCCCTGAACCATGTCGTCAGGCTTATGTGCCACCTGCGCCAAAACTCAGCAATGTCACGGCTGAAATAAGGCACATTGAAGTTCCGCATCAGCTTTATGCCGAACAACTTGGCTGTGCCTATCGCGATATCCGAATAACCCGAGAAGTCGCCGTATATCTGGAATGTGAAAAATATCGCTGCAAGGAGAAGAGTGCTTCCGCTTTGTTCCGTGTAAGTTGAAAAGACTTGGTCCACATACACGGCGCAATTGTCGGCCACCACTATCTTCTTGAACAAGCCCCACAATATCTGGCGCATTCCGTCAACGGCAGTGTCGTAGTTGAACTCTCTTTTCTTCAGGAACTGCGGCAAAAGGTTGGTCGCCCGCTCGATGGGCCCGGCAACCAATTGCGGGAAAAACGAGATAAACGCAAAGAAGGCGACGATGTCCTTGGTAGGCTCAATCTTGCCCCGATAGACATCTATGGAATAAGACAAGGCTTGGAAAGTGTAGAACGAAATGCCTACGGGCAATATCACTTTTAATAATAGTCCGTCCGTAGAGATATGGAACAACTGAGCAAACTCCGTGACGAAGAAATCGTAATACTTGAACAAGGCAAGAATGCCGAGGTTCAAGACGATATTGAGCGTCGTCCAAAACTTGGCTTTCTTGTTTGTTCCAGACTTCCCGATGAGCAGGCCACTGCCCCACGAGCAGAACGAGGTAATAGCGATGAGCAGTAAAAAACGCCAATCCCACCATCCATAGAACACATAACTCGCCACCACAACAAATGCATTCTGCAACCTCAACTGGTACTTCGACTTGCTGATGAAGCGGTCGAAGACAAACCAATAGAGCAAAAACACTATCGGCAGAAACAGGGCGAATTGGATGGAGTTGAAGAGCATTTTGGCTGGATTTGCGGCTGCAAAATTAAGAAAAAGTCAGTTTCCCGATTCCTTATCTGATGTTTTTTGGTTTCTTGCAAAAAAAGTGGCGATATAACCTTAAGCCTTTTTCGGTTTAATTTGCGACAGCACCAACCCCACCACAACCACCAAAATACCTATAATCTTATTCACCGTCAGGGCTTCAATAGCAAGGAGATAACTGAAAATGGCAGTGAAGACGGGAATCAGGTTGGAATAGACGTTGGCTCGCGATGCACCGAGTTTGCTGAAGGCGAAGGCCCATAGGGCGTATGCACCAGCGCTGCAGAAAATGCCCAAACAAACCAAGGGGACGATGTAAGCACCGACGTTGGCGAAGTTGGATGGCTCGAAATGTTCCATGATGAAGACCATAGGGATGAAGTAAACCATGCCGACGATGTTTTGCATCCAAGTGATGGTCAAGGGCTTATAGAGCTTGGTGAGACGAATCAAAGCGATGGAATAACCTACCGCCACGATCACCGACCCGCAGAGGAAGAGTATTCCCTTGGGCGAGGCTGTGAGCTCAAGGTTTTTGTTGAGCAGCATGACGATGACGCCCACAAAGGAAATGATGAAGCCCACGATGTTCATGGGCGTGAGTCGCTCCTTGAGGAAGATACGTGCCGCGATGGGGGTGGCCAATGGGATGAGAGCAATGATGCCAGCCCCGATGACAGGGGAGGAATTCTTTAACCCGTAGCCCTCGAAGATGAAGTAGAGGAAAGGCTCGAACAAGGCGGCTATGGCGAAGAGTCCGAGGTGCTTGCGCTGTATTTTCTCGTTGAGGCGGAAAATGAAGAGTAGCGTCGTCAGGAAAATGGTGGCCACCACGAGGCGCAAGAAGATGGTCGCCGTAGGGTTGAGGTTTTCATAAACTTGCGTGGACCACACGAACGACATCCCCCAAAAAATCATGGCAAGGATGCCGGCGAGATGAACGATGTAAGTTTTGTTTTTCATGCCGCAAAAGTACGTTTTTTTGCGATTGTCTTTCCAATTTGGAGTATTTCGGCAAGATTTTTGTATGTTTGCACCTTGAAATTGAAAGTTCAAACAAGTTTAATTATCAAAAATCTATCAAAATGAAAAAGTTAAGTGTTATCTGCATGACGGTTTTGGCCGTTTTTATGATGGCTTCGTGCTATGGTCCCATGGGTCCGCAAGGTCCTGCAGGCAAGGACGGTAATGCCAATGTGGCTTCTTCGACAGTAACGGTTTATTCCAACGATTGGCACTGGACCAACAACTGCCAATGGAAGGTTGACATCGACTATCCGGCCATCAACAACAATGTGTTCAATCATGGCGCAGTGCTCGTCTACATGGACGTGGACGGCACCTGGTCCCAAGTGCCGCTGACATATTACTATGAGGATGTGACCCAAGAGGGCGAAACCATCAATTGCGCGGCCTCCATCGAAGTGGCCACCCTCAATAATGGCGGCGTACGCCTCTTCTGGACGGAAAGCGATTTCTATGACGGAGCGCGTCCTGGAACACATAATTTCAAGATTGTGGCCATCGAAGCCACGGTTTATGCCAATCGCACGGATGTCGACTACAGCAACTACAACGCCGTGAAGGCAGCTTTCCAACTGGCTGACTGATTGGAAATCAAGGGAATAAATCTTATGAAGACTCGTCCAAAGACGGGTCTTTTTTTGTTTCATGCAGAATTATGGGAATTATGGGAATCCTGCTGGTCGCCTGATTTGAGCCGCTATGCGTTTCCCATAGTTCTGCGCGTTCTGCGTGAGATATTACCGCATAACTAACGAAAACCACATAAATCCAACATAACCCAAAGTAAGCAAGGCTCCCTCAATACGAGAAAGTTTGCGTCCCTTGCCCGTGAACACGAACAGCAGCATGAGGATGTTGGCGGCAAAGAGAATCATCAGTTGCTGGTTCATCTTCGATTCAAAGGGCAGCGGCGTGATGAGCGCACTGATGCCCAATACCATGAAGATGTTCAAAATATTGGAACCTAATACGTTGCCTATGGCAATGCCCGAGTTCTTCTTTAGCGCAGCCACGATGGAGGTGATGAGCTCTGGCAGGGAAGTAGCCGTCGCCACCACGGTCAAGCCAATGGTGCTTTCGCTCATGCCCCATTGTTTGGCTAAGATTTGCGCGTTGCGCGAAACCAGTTCTCCACCAACATATAGCCCGATGATGCCTGCCACGAGCGCAAGGATGGTCTTGCCCCAGGGCATGGCCTTTTGCACGTCCTCGGTTTCTTCCTGAGGGTTGTTTTTCAGCATGGTCAGCAGGAGGTAGGCAAAGCCCATCAGCAACAGCGCGAGGCCTTCCATCCAATTGATAGTGCGGGCTGTTCCAGTGAAGAAGTCATTGGCCATCAAAGCAATGGCTAAGGTGGCGAGGAAACCGACCGGGATGTCGCGACGGATGGAGATGCGGCTTACGTCGATGGGCCAGATGAGCGAACTCACGCCGAGGATGAGCAGAATGTTCATCGTGTTGCTCCCGATGATGTTGCCTATGGCTAAGCCTGGACTACCTTTGATGCAAGAGAATACATTGACAATCATCTCTGGAAGCGAGGTTCCAAAGGCTACGATAGTCAGACCGATGATGAGCGGCGATAATTTCGCGCGGATGCCCACGCTGGTGGCCCCGTTGACGAGCCAGTTTGCGCCGAGAATCAAGGTGACGAAGCCAACGGCGAGGAGTAATATTGGTATGAGAGAGGTCATTTCCTTTAATTATGAATTCGGAATACGAAGTTCGGAATATTGCGATGCAACGCAATGAAAAGTCTAGTTCCAGAACGTAATAACTGCTTGGACATAATATATTCATGCTGAATTTCGCATAGCCATTTATATAAATTGATTATGTCAATGGCAAAATCCCTACTCTTCCTTTTTATTACATTATCCTTTTCTTTTCCCATATTAGTTCATTTTATTCATTATTCCGCATTCAACATTCCGCATTCAATTATAGTTTCTCGCTCCAAAGATCTTGCTCCCCACTCGCACCATCGTCGCGCCTTCCTCAATGGCAATCAAATAGTCGTCCGACATGCCCATCGAAATCTCCTTGAATTGCGGCTGGTCGACGAAATAATCGTGTTTCAACGTGCCGAAAATCGACTTTAGATGCTTGAATTCATTGCGGATTTCAGCCTCATCGTCGGTGAAGGTGGCCATGCCCATCACGCCGCAGATGCGCACATTTTCCATCGCCTTGAATGCCTCTGAATCAAGCAGTTGTTGGGCTTCTTCAAGGTCGAGGCCGAATTTGGTTTCCTCTTGCGCAATGTGGAATTGCAGCAGGCAATCCACAACGCGGTCGTGCTTCTTGGCTTCCTTGTTGACGGCTTCAAGCAGGTTGGCCGTGTCGATGCTGTGGATGAGCGTGACAAAGGGGATGATGTATTTGATTTTATTGGTCTGCAAGTGGCCGATAAAGTGCCATTGGATGTCTTGCGGCAGCACTTCATGTTTGTCACGCATCTCAAGGGCGTGGTTTTCGCCGAAAACGCGCTGTCCGGCATCGTAGGCTTCCTGCAAGTCGCTGACGGGCTTGGTCTTGCTGACGGCCACCAAGGTCACGCCGTCGGGCACCGTCGCCCTGATTTTTTCCAAGTTTTCCTTGATCATGATTGTGGGTTTTGATGCCGCAAAAATACGCAATCCAAACAATTCAACAATTAAACATCTCAACAATTCAACATTATTTCCTATTTTTGCACCCAAATTTTGAGAATTATGTTTGAAGGTTTAAGCGAAAAATTAGAACGCTCGTTCAAGGTCCTGAAGGGACAGGCGTATATCACCGAGGTGAACGTGGCCGACACGATGAAAGAAATCCGTCGCGCCCTCTTGGATGCTGATGTGAGCTACAAGATTGCCAAAGACGTTACCAACAATATCAAGGAGAAAGCTCTTGGTCAACAGATACTTACCTCGGTGAAACCGGGTGAGATGATGGTCAAGATTGTGCACGACGAACTGGCCGAACTGATGGGCGGCGAGGCCGAGGACATCAACCTGAAAGGCCAGCCGAGCATCATCCTCATTGCGGGTCTGCAAGGCTCTGGTAAGACCACTTTCTCGGCCAAATTGGCCTCCTATCTGAAGCGCAAACGCAGCAAGCAAGTCTTGTTGGTGGCTGGCGATGTGTATCGTCCGGCAGCCATCGAGCAGTTGAAGGTGTTGGGTCAACAGGTTGAAGTTGAGGTATATAGCGAAGATGGCAACAAGAACCCTGTGCAGATTGCCCAAAACGCTATCAACCATGCCCGCAGCCAAGGCAAGAACGTGGTCATCATCGATACCGCTGGTCGTTTGGCCGTCGATGAGGAGATGATGAACGAAATCGCCAACATCAAAGAGACTGTAAATCCACACGAGACCTTGTTTGTGGTCGATGCCATG
>Ga0310696_10006830_pt1 | contig 13472 bp, 9 predicted proteins | sample AusTroGonzalo_MG_4_FD_203885 | JGI IMG/M metagenome (GOLD analysis project Ga0310696, IMG submission 203885) | Bovine rumen microbial communities from tropical cattle in Woodstock, Queensland, Australia - Gonzalo_02 (v2) (version 2) | ecosystem: Host-associated > Mammals > Digestive system >... | reverse complement strand
CGGCTCCAGAAGACCATTTCACCGCATTTGTGCGTACGGCGGAGAGCTTCTTCGTTCATCCATGCCATCATCAGGATGTCGCCCTTGTCGGCGTCCTGGACGATTGCCGGAGCGAGCTTCTCGCCACCGAATTCTACTTCAAACTTTATTTCTTTTATCAAATCTTCAAATTTCATTTTTAGATCCTTCGACTTCACTTTGTTCCGCTCAGGATGACACAAGGTCGGTGAGCTTGTCGAACCGCTCTAGTCTCTCGTCTATAGCCACGTAGTGGTGTTCTATCCTCTAACTTGTCCGTTGCCACGGAGAATCCACTTGTAGCTGCAGAGGCTTTCGACGCCCATCGGGCCGCGAGCGTGGAGCTTGTCCGTAGAAATACCGACTTCGGCACCGAGACCGTATTCGCCACCGTCCGCAAAGCGGGTGCTGGCGTTTACCATTACGCTGCTGCTGTCGACGTTTGCGACAAAGTAGTCTTGAACGGCGGCGTCTTCGGCCACAACGGCTTCCGTGTGGCGGCTGCTGTTCTTTTCGATGTGGTCGCAGGCTTCTTCGACGTTGTCGACGAACTTGACGCTAGCCTTGAGGGCGAGGTATTCGTGGTGGTAGTTGCTGTCGTCGCCGATGTCTGCGATACGGCTGTCGTGGCTCTGGGCGTCCTTGTTGCCAAAGAGTTCTACGCCGCGTTCGGCGAGGCAATCCAAGAGCTTCTTGACGTTGGCTGCATCGATATGGCGGTCGATAATGACGCATTCCATGGCGTTGCAAACGCCGGTGCGCTGCGTCTTGGCGTTGATCAAGATGTTCACGGCCTTGTCCATATCGGCAGACTTGTCGATATACACGTGGCAGATGCCATTGAAGTGCTTGATGACAGGAATCTTGCTCTGGTCTACAACGGCGCGGATCAAGCGTTCGCCTCCGCGGGGGATGACGAGGTCGAGGCAATCGTTGCGCTGCAAGAGCATGCCCACGAGCTCGTGGCTTGTTTCGGTCACGAGCTGAACGGCATCTTCGTCAACACCGTTTTCTTTTAACGCCTGATGGAAAATCCCTGCGAGGCACTTTGCGGAGTTGAGCGATTCCTTACCGCCACGGAGAATCACGGCATTGCCGGCCTTAAAGCAAAGGCAAGCACCATCGATCGTCACGTTCGGACGGCTTTCAAAAATGAAGAACACAGAACCTATTGGTACGGCAACACGGCTGATCTTGATGCCGTTCTTGAGTTCGCGGCTTTCGAGAATGCGACCGAGTGGGTCGGTAAATGCGGCGATTTCTTCGGCGCCCTTGGCCATCGATTCGATGCGGGCATCGTTCAAAGTCAAACGATCCATCTTGGAATCGTCGAGCTTGCCGGCGGCAGCTTCAAGGTCGAGCTTGTTGGCGGCGAGAATTTCCGGCTTCTTTTCGCGGAGGAGTTCTGCAACACGTGCAAGCACGGCGGAGCGCTTTTCGGCGCTCAATGTACGAATCTTCTTGCTCGCGTTCTTTGCTTTAGTCGCGAGTTCGTCTGAGTATTGTTCCAAATTAACGTTATTCTGTGTCATAAAATGAAATATAGAAACATGTATGGTGAAACTGTGTAAGGCAATCCCGCCCCGGAATGAAATCCGGGGTGACAAATCGGCCGGGATGACATTAAAAAAAGTCCCGCAGGTTGCGGGACTCTTGAAATAACATTAATCAACCCTTACAGCAAGTTGACGATTGCCGTGAACAGCGCGTCAGACAAAGCGTTCGTTTCCAAACCTTCGATCACGCTGAACTGGTTGAACATAATCTGTCCCTTGCCAAACGGCACGAGCTGCAGGTCGACACCCGTCTTGATTTCGCCATCCTTGAGCGTTACAGAACGTGCGTAAACCTTGGCACCAGCGAGTTCGTTCAACGAAATGCCCGGCATTGCCGATGCAGAGTTGTGGTCGAGAACGCCGTTGCCGCCGAATACAGCGAGGAGCGGAGAATCCTTCGGCAAGTAGTGCAAACTGAATTCATTTGCACCCGTCGTCCAGTTGGCTTCGATCTTGCTTTCGGAATAGTTGCCCTGGTTCAAGAGATCGATATCTTCGGTCGTCAAGTCCGAAAGGAGAAGCGTCTTGCCGCCATTCTTCGTGACGTCGATGATCTTGTGCAAAATTTCGTCCGGCCAAGAACTCAAGTTTGCAGTGAAGATAATTTGTTCGGAACCATCCAGTGCAGCGAGAGCGTCGCTCGATTCGTCGGAGTTGTCGAGGAAGCAGACCTTGCTCATGGCTTCCTTCACGTCCGTCTGTTCGATGACAATCAAGTCTTCGTAGCTGGAGTGGACTTCCTTGCCGTTGTCCTTGAGCGTAAGCTTGATCTTGTATGCACCCGTCGAGCGCGGAGCCATCAACGTGCAAATGCCAAGCTGGGTAAGGGTCTTCTTGTCGGCCGGTTCTTCAGGCAGAACTTTCTGCGTGTTGAGGACCTTGTCCTTAGAGTCGAGGAGCGAAACTTCGATTTCCACATCTTCGAGACGGCTGTTGTTCAAAAGCGTAAGCTGGAAGCTGACTTCGCTCTGCGGAGCGACGACATGTTCGAGTTCGCTGATGAGCACGCGGCTCGGAGCCGTGATTTCGCGGGCAAAATTCTGGAGGCCCTTGGACTTTCTGTTTTCGTCCGTGATACCGCTAAAGTCGGTTCCGTTGTCGGCCCACTGGTCGAGGAAGAAACCGGAAATCTGCGGGTTGCTCTGGAATGCCGTAATCTGGTCGTACTTGCTCTTGAGCGCGATGCGGTAAACATCGGCGTTGAACGATTCGAAGTTCGGCCAAATCGAAAGCTTGTTGTCGGCAACGAATGCTTCTACAGACTTGAATTCGTTCTTGATGGCCTTCTGGCTCTTGACGCTACGAGGACCGGCAATGGTGGTTGCGTGTTTCGGGAAGAGCGTGTTGTTCTTGAGCGTAACGAGAACCTTGTTTTCGATATCGTTCAAGATCGGTTCTTCTTCGTCCTGGAAGTGGCTATCGCCGAGACCGGAATCCGGAACCATGAGTTCTACGTCTTCCTTGTCGAACATGTGGGCGAGGTAGTGCGTGTAGGCGGCACTCGGGTTTTCACGCGGGTTCACGCGCATCGTGGCGTACTGCGAAATACGATCGATAGAGACCGGAATGATCTTACCCGTATCCTTGTGGAAGTTCGCCTCGTTGTCGAGATAAATACTGTTGAAGTTGCTGATCGCCGGACGGCAGGTGTCGATCGGGCTGATGGCGTTCAAAAGCTTGTTACCGTTCTGGAGCATGAACGTTCCGTTTTCGGAACCGAGGATCCAGGCGGCAATACACGGATGGTTGTGCTGGTCGCGCACCATGTCGTTGATGAGCTTCTTCGTGATTTCGAGACCCTGTGCGGTAGAACGCATCGTGTGGATCGGGAATTCCTGGAATACGAAGAGACCAATCTTATCGCAAATATCAAGAGCTGTGCTGCTGAGCGGAGCGCCGCAAGAACGGATAACGTTGAAACCGGCGGCCTTGACTGCGTTCAAGTCCTTTTCCAAAGCCGGGTTCTGGTCCGTCCAGAGACCGCCTTCGCTCCACTGCTGGTTGTAGCTCACGCCGATGAGCTTCACGATGGAGTCGTTGATGTAATAGTCACCCTTGAGGCAGTCGAACTTGCGGAAGCCGAAAGTTCTTACGACAGGGAAGGTATATTCCGGAGCCTTGCCCTTAGCGCCCTTGATTTCGAGCTGGAACTCGATGGCGAACAGGTTCGGATGTTCCGGACTCCAGACGCACTTGTCCTTCTTCCAGTCCTTGATGCCGAGCAGGAACTTCTGCGTGGCGTTTTCCTTTTCGAGTTTCACGTCCTTGAAGTATTCGAAAACGTCACCGTTCGGATTCTTCATGAGGATGCGGAGGCGAGACTGGTAACCGCGCGGGTTGTTGAAGAAAGCTTCGACAGAAACGCGTTCCTGGTCCATGTCCGGTTCGACGTGGATGTCAGAAATGAAAGCCGTGTTGCCGAGGATGAGGTCGACGTGACCGCAGATACCGCCATACGGATACTGCGACCAGGGGAGACCGACCGGCATTTCACCCGGGTGGGCATAGCGGTCATTGGCGCCTTCCTTGCTTTCGCGGCCGAAGTCGATGCGGCTGTTCGTTGCACCCATGTTGGCAACGCGGATGCAGAGGATATTTTCTTCGCCGAGCTTGATAGCCTTCTGGGTTTCGACAACGAAGGACGTATATGCGCCAAAGTGGTCGCCCAATAGCTTACCGTTAAGCCAAATGGTGGCGTGCGTAGCAATCTTTTCAAAACGCAAGAAAATGCGCTTTGTCACTTGCTTTTCGTCGTCAATCGTAAATCTCTTAAAGTAGAATGCGCAGTCCTGGGCCATCAAAAGCTTGTCAAAAGCTCTTTCCCAGATGTGGGGGACGCTTACAGTTTGAGTCTTGTCAGGATACGTTGCATACCAACGATTGGAGATGCCGGAATCTTCTGTGTCCCAGATCATCTGCCAATCGCCATCAAGGCTAATAATTTTGCTCATTAGGAGAATCCTTTATAAAATTCCTGAGGCAATTTAGCAAATTAATTATTTGTCGTTTGTCGCTTGGTGTTGGAATGAGGCCAGAAAGGGGGCTTTTTTCAATTTTTACCGAACATCCCCTTTGATTTTCTGAGCAGTATTACTAAATTTGTGGTCCCAATAGCAACCTAAAAAGGATTACAAAATGTATTCTATTGTTGAAGCAGGTGGTTTCCAGTATAAAGTCGAACTCGGCAAGGCCTACAAGCTCCCGTTGATCGACGCCGCTGTTGGTTCCGAACTGGAGCTCAAGTCCGTCCTTCTTTTCTCCGGAAAAGAAGTGCAAGTCGGCACCCCTGTCCTGAATGATGCTTCTGTCAAGGTCGAAATTCTCGCCCATGGCAAGGAAGACACGATTATCGTGTTCAAGAAGAAGCGTCGTACTCGTTACGAACGTCGTAACGGTCATCGTCAGGGCTATACCGAGGTGCTCGTCACGGAACTCCGCTCTGGCGCTGAATCTGCAGTCGTAGACCCTCAAGTTATTACCCGCAACCGCGCTCGCGTGGCTGCCCTTGCTAAGCAGAAGGCTCAGAACAAGCCGCTCACTCGCAAGGAAAAGATCGCTCAGGGACTTCCGAAGCCGGCTAAGGTCAAGAAGAACTCTTTGCGTAAGGCTAAGGAGGCTTAATCCATGGCACATAAGAAAGGTCAAGGTTCAGTACGTAACGGCCGCGACAGTAACGCCAAGTACCTTGGTGTTAAGAAGTATGCGGGCGAAACCGTCAAGGCTGGCAACATCATCGTTCGTCAGCGCGGTTCTCACTTCCACAAGGGCAACAATGTCGGTATGGGCAAGGACTTTACCTTGTTCTCCCTCGTTGACGGCACTGTGAAGTTCGAACGCCTCGACGCAAAGCGCCAGAAGGTTTCCGTTTATCCGGAAGAAGCCTAATAGCTCTTTGGGTTCGCTTTTGAAAATCGGACGCGCAAGCGCCCGGTTTTCTTTTATAGTGAATTTGTCCCTGCATTTTTTGTTTTCTGGCCCCTATTTATAAGGGCCTTTTTTGTTTATTGCTCTTGGATTTTCTAAATTGTTAAGGTGAATTATATGCGCCTTTTTAAATTATATCTCGTTACGTCTCTTGTGTTCGCCCTCTTCGCATGCTCCGATGATGACGAAGGGATTGAATTCATGTTTGATAGGGAAATTTCCGAAGTTTCCGTCTTGACGGAATGCACTCCGGGAGTTCATGATAGTACGGGCTGTTTCAAGATCCGCTACCGTTATCCGATTCTTACTGACAACTATACCGGTTTGCGAGTCTGGCTTGGTTCGTCCATTGTTGATGATACTTCGAAGTCCGTCAACGATAAGCAGGTCGAGCAGGCGAAGCTGTATGAGTATTCCCCGAAGTTTGGAAATTTCTACGATACGCTGGACCTCACGGATACGGTTGCCCAGTACGTCAAGGAACATGACTTGAATTCGCACGATTCTCTCCAGGTCGCCATGTTCTGCGAGTATTCCGATGGCGGTGATCCGGGTTCTGTGCAGCGCGTATTCCTCCATTTCGGCGATGACCAGCCTCCTACCGATATCGGCAAACTTTCGGATTCCCTCTGGTCTACGGGCGCATGGTTCGAATGGTCTCGTCCGACGGATCGTACGGATATCTACAATCCGGGATTTGTTTCTGGACCGATTTACGGCTATAACGTTGTCATTTGGGCTTCGGATACTAGCGAAGACATCCGTAACCTCAAGGTGATGGTCGAAGGCCCGGACGGTGTCGACTACTCGGGCAATAAATTTTACAAGCGCCAGGCACGCATCCGCAAGGTTCAGGATTCTATCCGAGTCGACGAGATGGTGGCCTCTAGCGGAAAGAACAAGAATTACCTCCACCTGGTCATTTTGGATGGTAAGGGCTATGATACGGAAGACCCGGAAAACAACCGCTTTCGTTTGACGATTGACGGGCTCCGCACTCGCGCTCTGTCCGAAGACAACTATTATACGATTGGCATTTCGTCTTGGGACCTGGAAGGGAACGCGAGCGGATCCGAAGTGAAGTCTGTAGTCGACAAAAACCAGATGTTCATGACGACGGACTCTATCGCCCCTTTGATGCCGACTCGTCTCTTTACGGTTAAGGATTCGCTTTTCCCGGAATATACGAGGCTCGACAGCAATAACAGAGTGGCGATTTTCTGGACCCGTAGTGTGGACCCGATAATTTTCAATCATGGCATTGAAACTGGTCCGGTTCTTGATATTCCGCGAGGCTGTAACGCTGGGACTTGCTACGATACCACCATGGATCGTTATGTGATTGAATATTACAATAGGCAGGACAAGTCTTGGAATCGTTACACCTACGTTGGTGATAGCGCCAACTACTATACGAAGTTGTACGAAAAAGATGACGATGGAAATTTCGAACTTTCATCGAAGGGTTCGTTTATTACGGATACCATTCGCTGGGTGGCTCCGGGTGATACGCTGATTGTGCGCATTCGCTCTGTCGACAGGTCCAAGTACTATTCGGCGGCCTTGGTCGATACGATATATGTTTCTCCGGGCGCTCTTGCCGAAGAATTGAAGTGCCCGAATGGCTTTGTGGCTGTGTCGGCTTCGGATTCGTTGTCGTTCTGCATGGAGCGGTATGAACATCGGGATGCGAAGGGAAAGTTCATGACGAACATCTTGCACTCCGAGGCCGAGGCGGCTTGCAATGCGGTTTCTGCGGATGGCTTTGAAGTTTCTCTTTGCCGTGAACGCGACTGGGAACTTGTCTGTTTGTCCGGCGGTTCGCTGGCCTATGGCGTTATCGAAGAAAATGATTCCAAGGCTTCTACGTATTTGTTCACCGACTGCAACGTGAGCACGAATGATTCTCTATCGGCGGCAGACATTTCTAAGCGCCACTCGAACTGCATGAACCCGATGGGTGTTCACGATTTGCCGGGCCAGTACCAGGAGTGGGTGAGGGGTCGTTCCGATGATACCATTGCGGTATTGAAGGGCTCCAGCTACAAGATTTACGAAGGGCTTGATCGCGAATCGATTGCCTATTGCACCAACCGCGCCTTCCCGTTCTACACGCGTCCTGCCTACACGCAGGATACCGTTTATCTTTACCGTGAAGGCACAAAGGTCGATACCGCATACGCAGCCGATACTTTGAGAACTTTGTTCAAAAAACTCACGAAGAAGGATTTTACGGATACGCTTCAGTTCTATGACGTTATCAATTCTGAAGGTAAGGTCATCGGTACGGATTTCTCGCTTTATTCCGAATACAAGAAGGGCGGTAAATCATGGCTCGATTCGCTTGCCAACGGTCTGACGTACAAGCCGACGCGTAAGGAAGCCGTATTCCTCACTGGCGAAAAACTCTATTACCGTCAAGCGGGATCGTTCTACAAGTCGTCGACGATCGGCTTCCGCTGCTGCGCGTACAAGAAGTAGACGAAAGCGGTTTGTCATCCCGGCTAGACCAGTCCTGAGCGTAGTCGAAGGATGCCGGGATCTCCTTTTAAAAAATGAAAGAAATGAATACAGATGAATTTTTGAATGTTGCCAAAGACCTTGCTCGCAAGGCCGGTGATCTTTGTCTTGATCTTCAAAGCAATCTTGGTGATATCCGCTACAAGACCGTGAAGGATGTTGTCACTATCGCCGATATCAATAGCGAAAAGCTGATTGTGGAAGGGCTTAAAGAAGCATTCCCGTCGCATTCGATCCGTACGGAAGAAGCGGGAGTCTTGGAAGGTTCTGATCCGCGTTTCCGTTGGATTATCGACCCGGTCGATGGGACGGTGAACTTTAGCCGTGGCATTCCGCTGTGGGGAATTTCTATCGCCCTCCATTTTGAAGGTCAGCCGCTTGTCGCTGTGGTGTACTTGCCAAAGCTTGGAGAACTTTTCTTTGCGGCCAAGGGGCAGGGCGCCTTTATGAACGATAAGCCCATCCACGTGAGTCTTGAATCTAACCCGACGCATGCGATTGTATCGAATGGCGACTTTAACGTGGGCGATGCGGCTAAAATCAATGCCCAGAATTCTCGCAACTTTGCGCAAGAAGCCGAAACGTTTGAACGTGTAAAATGCCTTGGCTCTGCGGTGATTGAAGGCTGCTTTACGGCTTGCGGTCGCATCGATTGCTTCGTGATGACGATGAGCTATCCGTGGGATATTGCGGCTGTTGCGCTCCTAGTCGAAGAAGCTGGCGGAAAGGCGACGCACATTGACGGAACGCCGATGCAGTTCGTCGATGCAGAACAAGTTATTTTTTCCAACGGACTCCTGCACGACACGCTCGTGAAAACGCTACGTTAAGGCTTGATGCGTGCATAGGACTTGACCTGCAATGGCAACGCAGAAATACGAAAATGCGGAAAAAGTGAAAAATGCTGGAAATGTGCTACCAAATCGAGAATGTAATACTATTTAGCAGCATGAATTTCGAATAAATTATCTAAAAGTAGGTCAAAATCATATTTTTTTGCAGAATTTGTGCTACTAAAAGTTAAAAAAAGCTGATTTGGTAGCACTATATAACGTGTTTTACTTAAAATGAGTGTAGACAAAGTAGAAAACATGCTACTAAAATTCGAAAAAATGAAATTTGGTAGCACAAAATGGCAAAAAAGCCTTTTTACAATCCGTAATCGTGCTTTCCACAGCTTTTTCATAAAAAAACATCCCGACTCCTACGAGCCGGGACTTTTTTATAGCGATGAGCTGTGGGTGATGAGTCTTAATTTGCGCCTATGGCGCGATTATTAAAACTCAAAGGCACGAAGTGCCGCCTCACGCCTCAAAGCGAAGCGACTTCACACCTCACAACCTCTTACAGCGGAATATTGCCGTGCTTCTTCCAGAGCACAGCCTTCTTCTTGTTCTTCAAGTTTTCGAATGCAGAAACAAGGCGGTCACGAACGTTCTTCGGTTCGATGACTTCGTCGATGAATCCGTTGCCAGCGGCGATGTACGGGTTCAAGTACTTGTTTTCGTAATCGTTGATGAACTGTTCGCGAACCTTGGCCGGTTCTGCAGCAGCGGCAATCTCCTTTCTGTGGAGAATGTCGACGGCGCCTTCGGCACCCATCACGGCGATCTGTGCGATCGGGAGGGCGAACACGCTGTCTGCACCGAGGTTCTTGCTGTTCATGGCGATGTATGCGCCACCGTAAGCCTTACGGAGGATGAGCGTCACGCGCGGCACTGTTGCTTCGGCGTATGCAAAGAGGAGCTTTGCACCGTGGCGGATAATGCCGTTGTGTTCCTGCTTCGTGCCCGGCATGTAACCCGGAACGTCCACGAGCGTAAGGATAGGAATGTTGAAGCTGTCGCAGAAGCGCACAAAGCGTGCAGCCTTGTCGCTAGCGTCTACGTCCAAAGAACCGGCGAGGCACTTCGGCTGGTTAGCGACGATACCCACGACATCACCGTTGAGGCGAGCAAAACCGATCACAACGTTCTTTGCGAATTCCGGCTGGATTTCGAGGAAGGAATCCCTGTCGGCGAAGCAAGCGATCACGTCACGAACGTCGTATGCTCTCTTGAAGTTGTCCGGAATGATTTCTTCGATGTCGAGAGAACGGTCGACGATTTCGCCAGCCTTCGGGAGTGCCTTTTCAGTGTTGCTCTGCGGGAGGTAGCTGAGCAAGTTGCGTACGCCTTCGAGGCAAGCCTTGTCGTCCTGATAAACGAAGTGGGCAACGCCAGACTTCGAGAAATGAACGCCAGCGCCACCGAGCTGATCCGGAGTCACGACTTCTGCGGTCACAGCCTTCACGACACCCGGGCCCGTGATGAACATCTGGCTCGTCTTTTCGGTCATGAAAATGAAGTCGGTAATTGCCGGAGAGTAGCAAGCACCACCAGCGCACGGTCCGAGAATCACGGAAATCTGCGGAATCACACCGCTAGCCCATGTGTTGCGTGCGAAAATGCCACTGTAACCATCGAGAGAGCAAACGCCTTCTTCGATACGTGCGCCACCGCCGTCGTTGATGCTGATGAACGGCACTCTGGATTCGAGGGCGAGGTCCATCACGTCGCAAATCTTCTTGGCATGGGCAGAACCGAGGGAACCGCCGCTGACCGTGAAGTCCTGAGAGCAGGCGTACACCGGACGGCCGTTGATCTTGCCGTAACCCGTGACGACACCGTCACCCAAGAAACGCTTGGAATCCGGAAGTTCGATGCTCTGCGAAACGCGCATAGCGCCGATTTCCTTGAAAGTACCCTTATCGAAAAGGATTTCAAGGCGTTCACGAGCGGTGAGCTTGCCCTGAGCATGCTGCTTTTCGACACGAGCGGCGCCGCCACCGGCCAAAGCCTTGGCGTTGCGTTCGCCCAACTTTTCTAAATACGATTTATCCCACATAAAATTCCTGTATATTATATAGCGTGATTACTTCTGAATACGCTTGATAAGGTTGGTGAGAACTTCGCCGGGGCCAAGTTCCTTAAATTCGGTGGCACCATCTGCAATCATGTTCTTGACCGTCTGTGTCCAGCGGACGGGGGAGGTGAGCTGAGTGAGGATGTTTGCCTTGATTTCGTTCGGATCCGTGTGCGGCTTGGCGTCTACGTTCTGGTAGACCGGGCAGACCGGAGTCGAAAATTCAGTTTCTTCGATAGCCTTGGCAAGTTCAGCGCGGGCGCTTTCCATGAGCGGGGAGTGGAATGCACCACCGACCTGCAACGGAAGAACGCGCTTTACCTTACCGGTGAGGTATGTGGCAACCTGGTCGATACCGGCCTTTTCGCCTGAAATCACGACCTGTCCCGGGCTGTTGAAGTTTGCCGGAACGACGACGGCGTCCTTGACCTGTGCGCAAGCTTCTTCGACGAGTTCGTCAGCACCGCCGAGAACGGCTGCCATGGTGCCCGGACGAAGTTCGCAAGCCTTCTGCATAGCTTCGGCACGCTTGGCAACGAGCTTGAGGCCTGCTTCGAATGTGATGGCGCCCGTAGCCGTGAGTGCGGAGAATTCACCGAGTGAATGACCCGCGGCCATGTCCGGCTTGCCACCCTGGACCTTTGCCATAGCCACAGAAAGCAGGAACACTGCCGGCTGCGTGACTTTCGTCTGCTTGAGGTCTTCTGCGGTGCCGTTGAACATTACGTCGGTAATGTCAAAGCCGAGAATTTCGTTTGCCTTTAAGAACATCGACTTGACGTCGGCGTTCGACTCAAATAAATCTTTGCCCATTCCTGGGAACTGAGAACCCTGACCGGGGAATACATATGAAATCATGGGCTCAAATTTAGTAAATAATGTTACTGAATATGGTATTTAAACATTACGGAAATCTTACATTTTAAAAGAGTTTACAATACGTTTTGTAGCCTTGTTTTAAAAATGGTCCTTTTATCCCTTTATTTTGCATTTTGTACGTTTTTCGGAAAATGGGCGGTTTCTGCAAGAATATTTTTCTATCTTTGTGCTAAAATTTTATCAAATGAGGAAATAATATTATGGCAAACGAAGAAATCAAGAGCAAACTCAAGGCATTCTTTATGTCCGATCTCGGCGTAGATGGCGATGTCCTGAACTACGATACTCCGCTTTTCGGCGAAGAAATCGGTCTTGACTCCGTGGACTCTCTTGAAATCATCTCCTTCGTCGATGATAACTTCGGCGTTTCTATGACTGGCGTTGCTAAGGAAAACTTCCAGAGCATCGACACGATCGCCGCTTTCATCGAAAAGAACAAGGCTTAATTAAGCCTTTTTTATTGTTCTAGAATTTTTGGAAAATCTATGACTCCTAATAATCGTCGTTGTGTTGTTTCGGGCCTTGGCGTTATTTGCGCCGTAGGCAACAATGTTGAAGAAACCTGGAAAAACGCCCTGAATTCCGTCTCCGGTATTCACAAGACCACTTCGCTTGATACCAAGAACTGCTATGCAGACTTGGCAGCCGAAGTGAATTGCGATACGCTTGACGAAATTGAATCTCCGGACGAAAAGGACCGCGCCTCCAAGCTCTGCATCAAGGCAGCCAAAGAAGCCCTGAATGATGCTGGTCTTGGCGATTTTGCCGATTGTAGCCGTGTAAGCGTCATCATCGGTAGCTGCGTGGGTGGTGTCTTGAGCGTTGAGAAATACCATTGCGGCGGTAAGGATGCCAACGAAATTCCGAAGATGCCTATTGCAGCCATTGCTTCCCAGGTGGCAGAATCCTGCCATGCGGGCGGCATTGTGACGAACGTGGGTAACGCCTGTGCTGCCGGTACGATTTCCATTGCCGTGGCTTGCGACTTGATTCGCGCTGGCAAGGCTGACGTCGTGATTGCCGGTGGTGCTGACTCCTTCGCTTCTGTTCCGTATTCCGGCTTCCTTTCTCTCCATGCCTTGGACGAGAACGGTTGCTCTCCGTTCAACCACTGCAACGGTATCACGCTCGGCGAAGGTGCCGGTATCGTGATTGTCGAATCTCTGGAACATGCCGAAAAGCGTAACGCCAAGCGTTATTGCGAAATTCTCGGCGCTGGCGTCACTAGCGATGCCCACCACATTACGGCCCCGCGCGAAGATGGCCTCTGCCTCCTCGAAGCGATGGACCGCGCCGTCAAGAATTCCGGAATCAAGAAGTCCGAAATCGGTTACTTGAACGCTCATGGAACGGGTACTGGCAAGAACGACAATGCAGAAATCAATGCATTCCACAAGTTCTTCGACGAAGAAAACCCGACTTTGAGTGTCAGTTCGACCAAGGTCATGACGGGCCACTGCCTCGGTGCTGCCGGCGCTATCGAAGCCGTGTTCAGCATCAAGGCTCTTACAACGAATACTGTCCTTCCGACGCTCCATTACACAGCCGAAGATTCCGAAGCCCTCAAGGCCAAGGTCGGCCAGATGGACTACGTGCAGAATACTCCGCGCGCCAAGGAACTCGAATGCGTCATGAGCAACAACGTCGCTTTCGGCGGCACGAACGCAAGCA
>Ga0310696_10006827_pt1 | contig 13475 bp, 8 predicted proteins | sample AusTroGonzalo_MG_4_FD_203885 | JGI IMG/M metagenome (GOLD analysis project Ga0310696, IMG submission 203885) | Bovine rumen microbial communities from tropical cattle in Woodstock, Queensland, Australia - Gonzalo_02 (v2) (version 2) | ecosystem: Host-associated > Mammals > Digestive system >... | reverse complement strand
CCGTTCACCCGTCACTATGTCCCAGAAGAAATCGGCTGCATGGTGATAGATCTCGTCGCCACTCAGTTCGCTGATACGCTCAAAGCCCACCACCTTGGGCACCTGTGTATTGGCGTGCATGTTGTCCAGGTTGTCCACACGCTGAGACATCGGGGTGAGCAGCCTACGGTGAGAGAACCGCTTGGCCACATCGAGGTATTTCCGGTCGCCCGTGATGGCGTAGCCGTCGGCCAGCACTTCGTTCATACCGCCGTGCTCATTGCCCAGCATCTGCTCCATCTGCGCATCGCTGAGACCAGCCGTCAGGTCGATGGCCCAGTCACAGAAGCCCAGGAAGAGCGTCTTTGCCTGTTCGTTACCACAGTAGAGCCAGGCATCGCGCAGGCCCGCGTACATCTTATGAAGATTATAGAACGGAGCCCACGAACCGAAGTACACCCTGAAGTCACCCTTCTTGAAAGTGCTCCAGATACGCTCACTATTGGGCATACCGCCCACATAGCCCTTGCCCCACTCAGGGTGGTTCTTCGCATTGGCATCGGCACAGAGCTGCAGCTCGCCAATCATGTACTCCATGCGCTGGCGGCACTCCTCATTGCCCGTGGCAGCATTGATGGCCATTGCCGTCAGGTAGTGTCCTCCCACGTGTCCGTCCAGCCCGTCCCAGTTGGGATAGGTCTTGGCCCTCGGCTCCAGTCCTGCCTCCTTGCGGTAAGGAGCCAGCAGCCGGTCACAGTCATACTTCAGCAGCGTCTGTATGTTCAGGTCACGGGCTTTCTTCAGCGGCCCATCCAATAACGTGACATCGCCGAGGGGGAACTCATCGGCATACAGTTTGTCTTGTGCATTGCCAGCCACCACCGCAGCAGCCATGCATACTAATGCTAGGATTCTTTTCATTTTTATCTGATTGTTTTAAGTTGAAGAGTAAAACTGGGTGCAAAGATAATGCTTTTTCCCCAATTAACAGGAAATAATCCGAAATTTATTTGTGGCTGTAAGAAAAACTCAGTATCTTTGCCTCGCCATGATGCTCCTGCCGATGATGGCGGGGACAGAGAGAGTGGAGGTTGATACGTCCGAAAGAAGATAATATAGAAATAAGACACAAATTAAACACTAATAAAGGTCGCCGATGCTCACGCACCAGCGACCTTCTTAAAAAACTTTACTTATTACACCCCGCCGCAATTTGCCCTCGGCAGGGGTGCGGGGATACGACCACGGTACCCTCGACTGTAGACTTCAGACCTTAGACTTCAGACCTTAGACTTCAGACCTTAGACTTCAGACCTTAGACTTTAGGAGGGTGCTGTAGACGTTATAAGACTATTCAAACTCGTTGTCATCATCGTCACCCCAAACGTCGACCCTCTGGCGGGAGAGCAGGTCTTCCACGTTATTGGTTTTTCCACCTACTTGTGGTGTCGCGCCAGGTGAGGCACACACCATCTTATGCATGTTCACGATGATTACTTTTGTTTCTGGTTTCTGATATATTGTCTTCATAATTGTTATTCCTTTCTATTATATTGTTTACTTCATTATCACCTTCTTGCCGTTCACGATGTAGAGACCCTTCGTGGGCCGTGCCACGCTGCGGCCCTGCAGGTCGTAAACCACATCGTTCATTGTTTCCTTATTCATTAGCGCAGCGCTAATGCCCTGTGTATCGCTCTCAACGAAGCGCAGCATGCGAGCATCGCCGCCTCCTGACTGGGGCTGGGAGAGCACCAGCACTACGCGGTCTTTCAGCGTGGATGCATCGCCTGTCCACTGCTTGAATCCAGCGCCGTCGCCGTCTTTGGCCAGTACGTAGTAGTAACTCGGATCTGGGGCCGAGCCAGTGCAGATACTGAGGAGGTTGGTGGCAGGATCATATTCTGTGGTGGCGGGCACGCTGACAGCCTTCACGCCCTCACCTTTGACCAACAGCGGTGTGTTAGCAGGAACGGCAGTTACATCATCAATGGTGATAGTGCCTGCGTCCTCATCGACAGCAGTAACAATGTAAGCCGTCTCGGCGGCAAATCCCATAGCGGCGGGAGTGATGAACGTTGCCCAGCCGTTGGAAGTGACGTAGAGGTTGGGCATGATGACAATCTTCTCAATCTTCATTGCGCCAGAATTGAGATTCTTGACGGTGAAGGAGGATGATTTCGATGATGTAGTGGCAAGAACTGTATTATTAGCACCCGACACAGTTACGGCATCCTCACTTCCAATCTGAAGAGTAAGTTTGCCTGAAGCATTGGAGCCAGTAGCAGTAGTGAGAATGACGGTATATCCATTCTCGGACTTAATAGTAGGTGAAGTGAGAACACCTGAGCTGGCTTTCAGCTGTAAATACGTCTGCTTGCAGCATTGATATAGATTGAACTTCACACCATCAATTGTTACATCAGTAGCAGTTGTATAATAAGAGCCACTAACTTGAGTCCAGTCGCTTACTACTACTGTCTTATTGAGTTTCAGGGAAGTACCAGTAGCGACGGTCAGTGAGAGCGTGGCGTTCGCTGCCTTATAGTCCGCAGTTGCGACGCCGCTGAAGGTGAATGTCACGTTTCCTGCTGCCTTGGGTGAGATAGTCCACTGGTTTGGAGTGCCGGTGGCGGTGATGGTGGCCTTGCTGGCATCACTCGATGTGGCGGTGATAGTTCCGTCATAGTCGGTAGTCAGAGTCAGGGTCAGGTCGTCATCATCGGTAGCTAAGGAGGGTAACGGGTCAGGGTCGAACGTGAGTGTGGGTACTGTGCGGCTATCCGTAACAGTCAGGTTATAGTCGGAAGAAGACTCTTTATATGTATCTGTCACACCAGCGTATGAAGCAGTTATCTTAGCATCACCTGCAGCTACGAGGGTAACGACACCTGTGTTCTCGTCTACAGTGGCAACAGCCGTGTTGTCGGATGACCAGGTGACGATGGCACCTTCGATAGTCGTTTCACCAGCAGCGACAGTAGCTGTCAGTGTTCCGGCTGCCGTACCCGCTTTGACATCGGTGTTCGTGATGCCTGTTGAGTTTATGGTCACTGTGGTGGCTACGGCATTAGAAGCTGCCGCAGTTTTGACAGTTACTTCAATATCGTCAATTCGGAGATTGCTGCCTGTTGCGTTTTTAAATGTGAGGTCTAAGGTCGTAGCACCATTAGTTGTGATAGTAGAACCGGAAATAGTCACATCAGTCGTAGTGCTGCTAACAGTAACAGTTCCGGAGCCAGACTTAGCATAAGATACCGTTAATTCAGTAGCTTGACCGGTAGATATTCCAGACACAGAAAAAGTACCGTTAGTTTTAGAAATAAGCAAATTGCTGTCACCATTCGGACCACCATCTGTAAAAGTTTGGGTGGTAGTACCACCATTTGCGCATGCATAGGTAAGAGTGACATTGCCATATACGGTAGTACCAGTATGGCTGTTGGTTATTTCACCAGAAGGTTTACTACTTGCGGCATAGCCGCTAAAATCTTCCGACCATAGTACTGTACCTACAGGAGCCTGTGCCCACGCACTTCCACCTCCTGCCATGAGGGCACCCAGCAGGAGCATTGTTTTCGTTAATAGAGATAGTTTTTGTCTCATAATAGATAAGGTATTAATTAATAATGTGTGAATAAAAATAGTTTCCTCTTCCTCAGCATCCATTGAGGCTTACCCACACAAGGCGTGGGGTAACCTCTAATTCTCTTACGTGAGGTCGTGGAAATTACCTTAAGGAAAGAATATAGCGACATACTCCACGCCCGTACTTAGGCGTACAGTAATCACTATGCTCTCTTGTCCTATTGAAATTTTCCACGTTTCACGTAACAAGTTCAGCATATAGCCGCGCACTTTTCTCGGTGCGTGGGTCGCCAGTTTTCACTAACGACGGTGCAAAGGTACTGACTTTTTGTGAATCTGCCAAATAAAAAGTCGAAAAAAATTGACCTGTACGGGTCAAAACCCTAGTCAAAACCCCGAAGGGGTGGCAGAATAGTCTGTCGCACCTTCGGCGCTGCTATGATCAATATGGTCAAGAAACAGGGGACATATTCAGTGTCTGCCCTTACATTAGTGGTATACACAATTTTGTGGAGAAAAGTTTTTAAAAACACCATACATTCCTACATTTTTGTTGTAATTATTTAATTATAAGTTATTTAGGCCGTGTATAGAGCATACATTTTTGATGGGCTCTATACATAAATTGAGAAAAGATGTAGGATAGTGGCCACAATAATGTATCTAAGTGTCATAAAATCAGTTTGTTTCTCTTTGTTTTCCCTATTGAAACAATTTGTTTCCACTGGAGAAACAAATTGTTTCTCTTATGGAAACTAATTCAAAGTCATGCTATTTCCTCTTTTTTCCTCCGTTATATTTGTTGAAAAAGTCCGTTTACAGTCTATGTATAGTGGCGTCCAAAAATGTATGGTCCATACATCATCTAACATTCTGTATATATGCAGGTTACGCGAAAAATGTAGGAATGTATGGTGTTTTTAAAAAAACTCTATGAGAAAAAATGACAAAGTGTGTGATATTTATCACGAATTCCCCATCTATTAAATTTTTGAATAATTTGTGTTTCATTTGTGGCCATTTGTGTTAAGAATCTAAACGGCTTTGTTTGGGAGAAAAAATGGCATCGTTTGGGAGACAAAATGGCTTTCTTTAGGTGGTAAAAGTAAAGTATGTGCTAATTAAAGCTAATTTTCTTTGGTCATATCAAATAAAAGTTGTACTTTTGCGACTTGAAGTGTGCATAAACGTATAAAACCATTATATAATGCTTTGCGAAAACTGTAAACAGGAAAACAGAATCATCGCGAAATTCTGCAAATGGTGCGGGCAACCGCTCGTGTCGCAGCACGTGCTCGACAAGCTGGTGGGCCTCGAGGAAGTGAAGGAACAGCTGAAGACCATCGTAGACACTTACACCTTCCTGCGCTCGCGCAAGGACATCGCCACCGTGAGGCTCTCGGTGAACACCATCATCATCGGTGACACGGGAACGGGAAAGACGGCGCTGTCGGAGGTGATACGCGACTATTTCTTCCAGCACAAGATTATAGAAAAGCCCAAGCTGACGATGGTGGACGCCGTGGACTACCAGCGCTTCGTGGACAAGTGGGACGACAACATCAAGAAGGCGCGTGGCGGTATTCTCTTCTTCGACAACGTGCAGAAGCTGCTGCCCGACCGCTACTCGAACCAGGTGAACCCGCTGGACAAGCTCTTCGTGGAGATGGACAAGTGGAACGACGACCCCATCGTGATGATGGCTGGCCTGCCCAAGGGTCTCGACGACTTCCTGGAGAGCAACCCTGCGGTGAAGAACCGCTTCAAGTACATGTTCCGCCTGCCCATCAGGAGCTATCAGGAACTGTGTGAAATCACGAAGATGGCGCTGAGCACCAAGTACGGTCTCAACGAGTTCACCGAGGACGCCAGCCACCAGCTGGCGCGATACTTCAAGTACCAGATAAAGATGAAGGACGAGACCTTCGGCAATGCCCATCTGGCCATGAAGACTGCCGAGGACATCTTCACCGCCTTCATCAGCCGTGGCACCCACAGTACGGTGGTGGAGAAGGAGGACATCAAGGGCTATGTGCCCGACGAGCGCCCGCTGGAGGACATTTTGCGCGACATGGACAACTTCATCGGTATGGATTCGGTGAAACATGCCGTGCGCGAGATGGCCTACTCCGTCCAGAACAGTGTGCAGCGTGCCGAGCGTGGCCTGGGCGAAGCTGAGAAGATGTCGATGCACATCGTCCTCACGGGTAATCCTGGTACGGGTAAGACCACCGTGGCCCGCAAGCTGGGCGAAATCCTTGCCGCTATCAACTACCTGGATTCGGGACATGTGGTCGAGGTAGACCGCTCGAAGATGGTGTCGCAGTATCAGGGCGAGACGCCCAAGGTGGTCAACGAACTGTGTGACAAGGCCATGGGCGGCATCCTCTTCATCGACGAGGCCTACACGCTGGCTCCTGTCAGCGAGGCCGGCGACCGCGACACGCAGGGAGCACAGGCCCTGGAGACGCTGATGAAGCGCATGGAGGACGACCGTGGGAAGTTCGTGGTCATCGCCGCTGGCTACCGCACGGAGATGGAGAACCTCTTCCGCGTGAACCCCGGCATGAGGAGCCGCTTCAACTATGACCTCGACATTGAGGACTACACGCCCGAACAGCTCTTTGAAATCATGAAGCACTTCGCCCACGAGAAGAACTATGTGTTCTCGGAGGATGCGGAGAAGCTGGCCCGCAAGTTGATTGAGGAGCAGTACAAGAACCGCGACAGCACCTTTGCCAATGGCCGCACCATGCGCACGCTGTTCGACGAGATGATGAAGCGCCAGGCCATGCGCCTGCAGAAGGAGGATGCCTCGCTGATGACCAACGAGCACCTGATGACCATCGAGGAGGCCGACGTGCCCTACGAGGCTCCGAAGACGGTGGACTACACCGAGTGCCTGAAGAAGTTCGACGGCATGGTAGGACTGGAGGGCGTGAAGAAGGAGGTGGCCAACCTTGCCGCCTACCTCAATCTGCAAATCAAGCGCGGCGAGACCAACACCTTCCTGGGCAAGCACTACGTGTTCACCGGCAATCCCGGTACGGGTAAGACCACCGTGGCCCGCATCATGGCCGACGTGTTCAAGACCCTCGGCATCCTGTCGCGTGGCCAGTTGGTGGAGGCCGACCGCTCGAAACTCGTCTCGGGCTACAGCGGACAGACGGCCATCAAGACCAACCAGCTGATAGACACCGCCATGGGCGGCGTGCTCTTCATCGACGAGGCCTACACCCTGAAGGGTGGCGACCAGGACTCCTTCGGCAGCGAGGCCATCGACACGCTGCTGAAGCGTCTGGAGGACGACCGTGGGAAGTTTATCTGCATCGTGGCGGGCTATACCAACCAGATGCACGACTTCATAGACTCCAACCCAGGCTTGAAGAGCCGCTTCACGCAGACCATACACTTCGACGACTATAAGCCCGACGAGCTGACCGTCATCTTCATGAACATGGCGAAGGCCAAGAACTTCATCATCGACGAGCAGACGCAGGCTGCCATACGCAGGCTGTTCGACCAGCTCTACTTGCGCCGCGACAAGAACTTCGGCAACGCCCGTGAGGCACGCCGCATCTTCGACGAGTGCGTGGAGCGCCAGAGCCAGCGACTGGTGGAGAGGATGAGCCGCCCCGACGTGGCCATCACCGACGACGATGCCGCCGGATTCCTGCTCGACGATATGTACCGCCTGACCATCGACGACCTGCCCGCAGGACAGGCTTCGCTGGCACGCCCGCTAGAGGATGTGCTCAAGGAGCTGGACGACTTTATCGGCATGCGCTCGGTGAAGAACGCCATACGCCGTCTGGCCGTGCAGAGCATGTTCGTCAAGGAGCGTGCCGAGGCTGGAGCCGGCGATGTGAAGCAACTGGCCATGAACTTCATCCTCACCGGTAATCCCGGAACGGGTAAGACCTCGATAGCCCGTAAGATGGGCGAGGTGCTGCAGTCGATGGACATCCTGCCCACAAGCAACGTCATAGAGACCAGCCGTGCCACACTTGTCGGCAAGTACATGGGCGAGACTCCCAAGATCGTCAACCAGATGTGTGACAAGGCCATGGGCGGTATTCTCTTCATCGACGAGGCCTACACCCTCAGTGACCAGAACGACCAGTATGGCAAGGAGGCCATCGACACGCTGATGAAGCGCATGGAGGACGACCGAGGGAAGTTCGTCGTCATTGCCGCTGGCTACCACGACAAGATGGAGGAGTTCCTGCAGATGAACGCCGGACTGGCAAGCCGCTTCACCCATAAGCTGCACATCGAGGACTACAACGAGGACGAGCTGCTGGCCATCTTCAAGAAAATGGCCTCGAAGGAGAACTATGAGCTCTCGTCGCTGGCTGAGTTCAAGGCCCTCGACGTCATCTGCAACATGCTGATGGAGAAGAAGGAGGGCTTTGGCAACGCCCGCGAGATGCGCAACATGCTCGATGCCACCATCCAGCAACTCTCACTTCGCGTGAGCCAGCTGCCCGAAGACCAGAAGACCAAGGAGGCTTATCAGCTGATACTCCCCGAGGACATCAAGGGAGTGAAGAGCGAAGAGTGAAGAATTTGCTACCGCTGTTGTGACAAATCGTAAATTGTAAATCCGTAAATCGTAAATAAAAATGATAGTCTGTCCTAACTGTAAAGAAGAGATTGATGAGCAGTCGTACTATTGCGACCAGTGTGGCCAGAAACTGCTTTATTGTGAACGTTGTGGTCGTGTAGGCATAGGCCGTCGTTGCACCTCTTGCGGAGGGCTAATGTCGGTTCCTGGCGAGAAGTCGGAAGTGTCTGAGCAACAGGTTGACGACTCCGTCTCCACGGGCTTCGTCTCGCAGGTTTCCAACACCAAGTCCAACCCCTCAGCCCCACGCCACCGCAACGCCGCGACACCCCAGCTGTTGCTCTTCAACGATTCGCTGGGCATACGTATAACGGGCATCAACGGTGCCATCATCGGTCGTCGTCAGGGACCATACTCCCAGATGCTCCAAGGGCAGGGCTACATCTCGGGAGCCCACGCTCAGCTGAAATACGCCCATGCCACGGGGTGGAGCATTGCAGACAAACATTCCTCCAACGGTACTCGCCTTAACGACCATCAGTTGCAGCCCGACGTGGAGATGTCGCTCAAGAACGGAGACATCCTCTCCCTGGCCAACGTTCCACTAAAGGTAAGTATCTGCTAATTTTTGAACTGTTAAGAACATGAACTACGAACTGAATATCACCGCATCTAGTCGCGTAGGTCTGGTACGTAGCAACAACGAGGACATGATTCTCGTTGGCGACCTCCTCCTGCGCAATGGCAAGATGAGCAAGCATGTGGAAACGGTCGACTCCGACCGCTATATCATCGCCCTTGCCGACGGTATGGGAGGCCATGCCGGAGGAGAGGTGGCAAGTGCTGAAACCTTGGCAAACCTCAAGTATTTCTTCAGCGACCTGCCGAAGGGACTCAGTCCCGGTGACTTCAACGAGACCATGAACGAGTGGCTTCGCAGCATCAACCACATCCTGGAGGCGAAGGGCATTGACAACTACTGCTACCGGGGCATGGGAACCACACTCGTCGCGTTGGCATACTACGAGCATCGCTTCTTCTGGTTCAATTGTGGTGACAGCCGCCTATACCGACTGCACGACGGCAAGCTGGAGCAACTCACCACCGACCACTCCTACAGCAACCTCATAGGCAGTAAGGAGAAAAGTTCACCCATGATTACCAATTGTATCGGTGCGGGGTGTAAGACCAGCTACTTTGACTTGGTGGAGTGTACCGACAAGGTCGTGCCTGGTGACACGATGATGATTTGCAGCGACGGGCTCTCCGACCTTGTGGAAGACAAGGAAATAGAACGTCTGCTCGTACGTGAGTTCGATGCCAATGCCCTTTGCCAGGCTGCCGAAGACGAGGGTGGACGTGACAACGTCTCGGTCATCGTGGTGAAGATAGAAAAGGGATAAATCTCAACCCTCAAATCTCAACCCTCAAATCTCAACCCTCAACCCTCAAATCTCAAATCTCAAATCTCAAATCTCAAAACAGAACAGTGTTTCAGATTGACCGTTCATACATAGAGCCCATCGAGTCGCTGGAGTCGCTTCAGGGTAAGATATGGGACATTCGCACAGACCACAAGGACGACCCGACGCTCCCACGGATTGACAACTACGGCATCACCGAGGAGCAGTTCGAAGACTACCTCGACCGCAAGCAGCATTTCGAGGACTTCAAGGCTTCATGGAAGAAACACCGTATGCTCATCCTCGTGCTTACCTTCGCCGTCCCCGTAGCCCTGTTCAGCCTTCTGGTCAAGGGTAGGAACACCGGGATGTATGCCTACGCCACAGGCTTGCTGCTCTGCACGCTCGTTTACCTTGTCTACCTGTCCATCGAGTCCTACCGCTCACGACAATTCCGCAATAACCCCTGCGAGACCTTCATCAAGGCCCTGTTGTCATGGGATAATTCGCGTCAGATGTGAGTACAGAGACCCTGAAGGAGAAAACCGCCAAAGGCATAGCATGGGGAGCGGTGAACAACGGCACGGTGCAGTTGCTCAACCTTGTGTTTGGCATTGTGCTGGCACGCCGCCTTTCGGAAAGCGACTACGGCATCCTCGCCCTGCTTACCATCTTTACCACCCTCGCCGGTTGTATTCAGGCAGCGGGCTTCTCACAGGCGCTGGCCAATCTGAAGCCGCCCACGTTGCGCGACTATAGTGCTGTCTTTTGGTTCAACACGCTGGCGGGCTTCTCCATGTACATCTTATTATATATAGCAGCCCCGCTCATCGCCGCCTTTTTCGATTTGCCAGAGCTCACCAACGTTGCCCGTCTGACGTTCCTCTGCATCCCTGTCTCGGCCTTGGGCATTGTGCCCAACGCGAAACTGTGGATAGAACTGCGCAACCGTGAACTGGCCATTGCTGCCATTCTTTCCTTGGCTTTGTCGGGCTGTGTGGGCATCTGGCTGGCCTATCACGGCTATGGCTACTGGAGCCTGGCGTGGCAGCAACTGTTGTTCATTTCCCTGAGCAGTATCATCAAATGGTGTTTCACCCGCTGGCGACCACTCCTGCTCATTGACATGAGCCCCATCCGCAGCATGTTCCGTTTCTCCTCGAAGCTCCTGCTCACCAACATGCTTACCGTCACCAGCCAGCACGTGCTGACCTTCATCTTCGGTAAACTGTTCCCCATAGGTGTCGTCGGACAGTTCAACCAGGCCAACAAGTGGAACACCATGGGCAGCTCCTTCATCAGCAACACCATGCAGCAGGTGGCTCAGCCCGTCCTGACACAAGCTTCCGTAGGGGCAGAGGCCGTGCCAGCCCGTACAGAGACTGTGCCAGCCCGTACAGGTTCCGAGCCAGCCCAGGACAATGTCGAGAGCCCTCTCCAGCGTCAACAGCGTGTTTTCCGCAAGATGCTCCGCTTCACCTCCTTCGTCGTCTTTCCCCTCATGTTAGGTCTTGCCTTGGTGGCCCGTGAGTTCATCGTGCTCACCATTACTGACCGCTGGCTCCCCTGTGTGCCCCTTCTCCAGATGTTATGTATCGGTGGAGCTTTCATGCCGTTACACACGCTGTATCAGAACTTTATCATCTCCTGTGGACGTAGTGATATTTACCTTCGTTGCATCGCCCTGATGATAGTCCTCCAGATAGTCGTCACCCTTTCCCTCTCTTCCTTTGGCATCATGGTCATGGTGGCAGCCTTCTCAGCCTTGAACGTTCTGTTCACCCTCTGCTGGCACTTCGCCCTGCGTCGCGTCACTCCCTTCCCCCTTCTCTCAGCCCTGAAGGACACCATGCCCTTCTTCATCGTAGCACTCCTCGTGATGGCCACCACCTACTTCCTCACCGTACAACTCTCATCTCTCAACTCTCATCTCTCATCTCTCAACTCTCAACTCTTAACTCTCTTGCTTTCCCGCATCCTCATAGCCGCAGCACTCTACGTCGGCCTGATGAAACTCCTTCGTTCCAAAACCCTAGAAGAATGTATAAAGTTTCGGTTATAGTCCCCGTTTACGGTGTTGAGCGTTTCATCGGAGCCTGTGCCGACTCGCTGTTCAGCCAGACCTACCCTGAGTTGGAGTATATCTTTGTCGACGACTGCTCCCCTGATGCCAGCGTTGCCGTGCTCGAGGAAGTCCTCTCCCGCTATCCTGAGCGCAAGCCCCAGGTACACATCATCCACAACAGCGAGAACCAGGGTTCAGGAGCCACCCGCTCCATTGCCCTTGCTGCTGCCACGGGCGACTTCGTGATGTATGCCGACAGCGATGACCTGCTCATGCCCGATACCGTGGAGAAACTTGTCAAGGCGCAGGAGGCGACGGGGGCAGACATTGTCGATGGGGCTTACTGCCGATTGTTACCCGACGGTAAGGTAGGGGAGACCACCACCCCGTTCGAAGGCACGAAGGAAACCATGATGCGCCTCTTGCTGGCACAGAACACGCTCACCCACCAGGTATGGGCACGGCTCATCCGCCGGAGTCTCCACACCGACAACCACGTAGACTTCATCCACGGCATCAACATGGCCGAGGACTATTGCATCATGCCCCGGCTGCTGTTCTTCGCCACCCGTACTTATATTAAAGATGTGGTTTACCAATATCGAGTAAACCCCAGCGGAACATTTGCTTCCTGGCTTAACGAGCGTCACATCGGCTCCTATCTTAGTGCCAGCCGCGTAGTGGGAGAGTTCCTGCGCGACCACGACACCACTCATGCCTATACCTACGCCTACGAGCTGGGGCTGCTTAACACCATCCACCGCGCCCTCGGTATCGTCGACTTAGACACCATCTACCATTGGTGTCCCTATCACCCCACACACACCCTTTTCCGCATTTGCCGCGCCCTTCTGTGCCATCCTTCCACCCGTCCGTTGCTGCGTGCCGTCTACCTTCTGTTGAAGGGTCTTTACGTGCGAAGGATTTGCTCCTGAGTTGTTATTGTCTTTGGTTTTTGTCAAAAGACCTTGTTTTTTCACTTTTTCTTTGTCTGTAAGGAAAAAGATTCGTAACTTTGCGAAAACTTTTAACCTCAAAACTAAAACTTCAAATCGCAAACTAAATGAAAGCTAATCTGATTGAACAAGCATACGCCGTAGCGAAAGAGCGTTATGCAGCCATTGGCGTCGACACCGACGCAGTACTTGACCAGCTTCAGAAGCAGCAGCTCTCCTTGCATTGCTGGCAGACCGACGACGTGGTGGGCTTCGAGCGCAACGAGGCTCTTAGCGGCGGCATACAGACCACGGGTAACTATCCCGGTCGTGCCCGCTCCATCGACGAGGTTCGCCAGGACATTGAGTTCGTGAAGACCCTGCTCGGTGGTAACCACCGTCTGAACCTCCACGAGATTTACGGCGACTTCGGCGGCAAGTTCGTTGACCGCGACCAGTGTGGCGTGGAGCATTTCCAGAGCTGGATTGACTGGGCGAAGGAGAACAACATGAAGCTCGACTTCAACTCTACGTCGTTCTCACACCCGAAGAGTGGCGACCTCTCGCTGGCCAATCCTGACAAGGGCATCCGCGACTTCTGGATTGAGCACACCAAGCGCTGCCGCAAGATTGCCGATGCTATGGGTAAGGCTCAGAACGACCCCTGCATCATGAACATCTGGGTGCACGACGGTATGAAGGACATCCCCGTACAGCGTAAGAAATATCGTGAGATCCTCGCCGCCTCGCTCGACGAGATCATGGAGGAGAAGCTCGACTGGGTGAAGAACTGCTTCGAGGCCAAGCTCTTCGGCATCGGATTGGAGAGCTACACCGTAGGCAGCCACGACTTCTACACCGCCTACTGCGCCACCCGCAAGTGCATCTACACCCTCGATACCGGCCACTACGAGCCTACGGAGAACGTCTCTGACTTC
>Ga0310696_10006826_pt1 | contig 13476 bp, 10 predicted proteins | sample AusTroGonzalo_MG_4_FD_203885 | JGI IMG/M metagenome (GOLD analysis project Ga0310696, IMG submission 203885) | Bovine rumen microbial communities from tropical cattle in Woodstock, Queensland, Australia - Gonzalo_02 (v2) (version 2) | ecosystem: Host-associated > Mammals > Digestive system >... | reverse complement strand
GAACTCCAAGGACACCGTCTGGTGGACAACGGAAGGCTACAAGAACGACAACCACCCGATGTCTGAGGAGACATGGGCTGCCGTCAAGAAGCTCGCAATCGACGAGCTGTCCAACAAGAGACTCTTTGTCGTGGACGCATTCTGCGGAGCCAACAAGGACACCAGAATGGCCATCCGCTTCATCATGGAAGTCGCATGGCAGGCACACTTCGTCCGCAACATGTTCATCAAGCCCACCGAGGAAGAGCAGAAGGACTTCAAGCCCAACTTCATCGTCTACACAGCCTCCAAGGCCAAGGTCGACAACTACAAGGAGCTGGGACTCAACTCCGAGACATGTGTCGCCTTCAACATCACCAGCCGCGAGCAGGTCATCCTGAACACATGGTACGGCGGTGAGATGAAGAAGGGTATGTTCTCGATGATGAACTACTACCTGCCTCTCCAGGGCATCGCAGCAATGCACTGCTCGGCCAACACCGACATGGAAGGCAAGAACACAGCCATCTTCTTCGGCCTCTCCGGAACAGGAAAGACCACACTCTCGACCGACCCGAAGAGACTGCTCATCGGTGACGACGAGCACGGATGGGACGACAAGGGCGTCTTCAACTTCGAGGGCGGCTGCTACGCCAAGGTCATCAACCTGGACAAGGAGTCCGAGCCGGACATCTACAACGCCATCAAGCGCGACGCACTTCTTGAGAACGTCACCGTGGACAAGAACGGAAAGATCGACTTCGCCGACAAGTCCGTCACGGAGAACACACGTGTCTCCTATCCCATCACACACATCAAGAACATCGTCCGCCCGATCTCAACAGCACCGGCAGCCAAGAACGTCATCTTCCTTTCGGCCGATGCATTCGGAGTCCTTCCTCCCGTCTCGATCCTGACACCGGAGCAGACAAAGTACTACTTCCTCTCAGGATTCACGGCAAAGCTCGCCGGAACAGAGCGCGGAATCACCGAGCCCACACCGACATTCTCGGCATGTTTCGGCCAGGCCTTCCTCGAGCTGCATCCGACGAAGTACGCTGAGGAGCTGGTCAAGAGAATGGAGAAGAGCGGAGCCAAGGCCTACCTGGTCAACACAGGATGGAACGGAACCGGAAAGAGAATCTCCATCAAGGACACCCGCGGAATCATCGATGCCATCCTTGACGGCTCGATCCTCAAGTCCAAGACCAAGAAGATCCCGTACTTCAACTTCGAGGTTCCCACATCGCTGCCCGGCGTCGATCCCAACATCCTCGATCCCAGAGACACCTATGCCGATGCCTCCAAGTGGGACGAGAAGGCCAAGGACCTTGCCGGAAGGTTCATCAAGAACTTCGTCAAGTACACAAGCAACAAGGCCGGTCAGGCTCTTGTCGCAGCAGGCCCGCAGCTGTAATTACTGCCCGCCGATCCAGGCCTCCGTTCGCGGAGGCCTTTTTTTGTGCCCGGAGAACCGAGATAAAAAAACGAGGTTCCCGATATGGGAACCCCGTTTGTGCCAGGAATCTGTAAACGATTACAGGACTCTGAAGGCGCTGCGTCCGGCGTACTTGGCGATGTCGCCCAGTTCCTCTTCGATTCTGAGGAGCTGGTTGTACTTTGCCAGTCTGTCGGATCTGCTCATTGAACCGGTCTTGATCTCTCCGGTCTCCAGTGCGACGACCAGATCTGCGATTGTGCAGTCCTCTGTCTCTCCGGATCTGTGCGAGACGACTGAAACGTAGCCGTTTCTCTTGGCGAGGTCGATGGCCTCGAATGTCTCTGTCAGGGTACCGATCTGGTTGACCTTGATGAGGATGGCGTTTGCAACACCCTTGTCCAGACCCATCTGGAGTCTTGCGGGGTTGGTGACGAACAGGTCGTCTCCGACCAGCTGCACTCTGTCTCCGATTCTGTCGGTGAGCATCTTCCAGCCCTCCCAGTCATCCTCGGCCATTCCGTCCTCGATCGAGATGATCGGGTACTTGTTGACCCAGGACTCCCAGAGATCGACCATCTGGGCCGATGTGAGCTTCTCGTGGGTTGTCCACTTGAGCTCGTAAAGACCTGTCTTCTCATCGTAGAGCTCCGATGATGCGGGATCCAGTGCGATCATGAAGTCGCCGTCTCTGCCAGCTGTGTAGCCGGCCTTCTTGATGGCTTCCATGATGACCTCGAGGGCCTCTTCGTTGGACTGGAGGTCCGGAGCGAATCCGCCTTCGTCACCGACACCGGTGTTGTAGCCCTTGGCCTTGAGGACGCTCTTGAGGTTGTGGAAGACCTCTGCGGTCATCCTGACTGCCTCTCTCTCGCTCTCTGCGCCGATAGGCATGACCATGAACTCCTGGAAGTCGACCTTGTTGTCCGAGTGTGCTCCGCCGTTGAGGATGTTTGCCATCGGGACGGGGAGGACGCAGGCGTGGAAGGCGCCCAGGTACTTGTACAGCGGCAGTCCGAGGTACTCGGCAGCGGCGTGTGCTGTTGCCATGGAGACTGCGAGGATTGCGTTTGCACCGAGCTTGCCCTTGTTGGGTGTGCCGTCAAGAGCGATCATGGCGCGGTCGATTGCGACCTGATCCAGGGCATCCATACCCTCGATTGCCGGAGCGATGATGTTGTTGACGTTGTCAACGGCCTTCAGAACGCCCTTGCCCAGGTAGCGCTTCTTGTCTCCGTCACGGAGCTCAACGGCCTCGTGGACACCTGTGGAGGCACCGGAGGGAACCGCTGCACGGCCGAAAGAACCGTCTTCAAGGATGACATCGACTTCAACAGTCGGGTTGCCGCGTGAGTCAAGTATTTCTCTTGCGATGATCTGATCAATATTGCTCATCTGGAAATTCTCCTTATTACTAGAATTCTGTCTATATATTTACGTCTATGACCTAAAAAGTCAATTGTCCGTGCCGGCTGCCAGCTCGGCGCTGAAGAGGCGGTCGAGCTCCGGAATCTGGTGCTTGAGGTTGACGATCTTGCCGTCCTTGAGGTAGCAGTGCTTCGACGTTGCCGTGGCACAGGTCTCGCCCTGTTGGTTGGTGAAGGTGTAGGCAACCTCCTGGACCACGCCGCTGTAGCGGGTGAGGCTGACGGTGATGTCCACAGTCTCGTTGAAATGCACCGGAGTCTTGTAGCTGACGCTGACGGATGCCACCGGGGAGATGATGCCCAGCTTTTCGACCTTCTCATAGCCGAAGCCCAGGCTCTCCATGTAGGCGATGCGGGCTTCCTCCATCCATTTGACGTAGTTCGAGTGGTGGATTATCCCCATGCTGTCCGTCTCGTGGTACTGTGCCTTTCTTGAGTAAGTGAACATATTCTCCCCCTGTCTATTCCCATCCGAAGCCGGAGAACACCGGCTTTCCGCTGTATCTGAACGCCTCTTCCTTCCCGTGCAGCACATCCAGGACCGCCGCGGCCATGGCCTCCTGCTCGATCTCTCCCGGATAGACCGATACCTGTGCGATCCAGGAACAGCGCTTTCTTATCCCTTCGACTATGTCGTCGTACCGGGCGAGCCCTCCGGTGAGGATTATCCCGTCGACCTTTCCCTCAAGCACCGCAGCCATGGCTCCGATGGACTTGCAGATCTGGTAGACCATTGCGTTCCAGATCGTCACGGCCTTGGGGTCGCCGCTTTCCACCATGGCGTGGACCTTCTTCGCATCCGAGGTCCCGAAGTGGCTGACAAAGCCGCCCGAGCGCGAGCACATGGCCCTGAGCCTGTCGGTCGAGTTTGCATCCGCATAGTTGGCAAGCTCCATCACGGGGATGCTTCCCAGTCTGGTGGGGGAGAACGGTCCGTCTCCTCCGGCACCCTCGGTGCTGTCTATCATGCGTCCGTTCCGGTGGGCCGTGACTGTGATCCCTCCGTCTATGTGGCAGACGATGAAGGAGCACTTATCATAGCCCGATCCGATACTTTCTGCGTGTTTTTTTGCTACAGCCTTCTGATTCAGGACATGGGTCTGGGCTCTTCTGTACAGTCCTGCGATGCCCGTGATCCTTGCATAGTCGCAAAGCTCGTCCACGTTGGTGGGGTTGAGGGTGTACATCTTTCCGCCGTATTTCCTGCAGAACTCATAGGCAAGCATGACTCCCAGTTTCGCAGGGTGGTCGCTGCCTCCCTTGTCCTGTGCGGTGTCCCGGACAAGGCGTTCGTCGATCTCCATCACGCCGGCTTTCTGAGAAAAGGCGCAGCCTCCGCGGCCCACCCATACGTTGATGGTGCTTATGTCTATTCCGTGCTTCTCAAGGATGTCGGTGATGACCTTTGTCCTGAAGGGCATCTGGTCGTTGGTGGTGGGGTACTGCAGAAGGACGGGGGCGTCGTGGAAGACGCTCTCGGTGAAGATGCAGCGGTCCTCGTCAAAGACGCTTACCTTTGTGGATGTGGAACCCGGATTGATGATCAAAAGCCTGTTCATGGTTGTCCTTCGCACTGCACAGATGATAGCACAAACGCGGTTGTTGGCAAACAGCGCGGCATCTGTCAGAGGGAAACTGAACACCCTCAAATACACGCGAAATCCGCGCGCTCGAGAATTGATAACAAGTATGTTATGAAGTACAATTAGAAAGCTATGATCTACGACCTTCAGAAGGGGAGTATGCTCAAGAGGGCATCGGCTTTCCTGTTAGACGTGATTCTTCTCGCCATACTCTCAGTCGGATTCGCTTTCCTTCTGTCCGGTCTTTTCGGATACAACAAGTACAACACGATCTACTCGGAGGGAATCGACAGGTACGCCGCGCAGTACGGGGTGGACTTTTCCAGCGTGACGTCGCAGAGCGACTACGATGCGCTTTCCGGGGAGCAGAAGGCCGCCTACGATGCCGCAGTCGATGCCATGAACGAGGATGAGGAGATCCTCATGGCATTGAACATGATCTGCCGTCTGATCGTGACAATGGCATCGGTCTCAATTTTCCTGGGCTATATGGTGATCGAGTTCATCGTCCCGCTGGCGTTCGGCAACGGGCAGACGGTGGGCAAGAAGATATTCGGGCTCGGGGTTATGAGGACGAGCGGGGTGAAGATCCGGGCGGTGTCGCTGTTCGCCAGGACGTTCCTGGGCAAGTACGTCGTTGAGACGATGGTTCCCGTCCTGCTCATCATCATGATGATCTTCGGAGCGCTGGGAATCATGGCGGGGCCGGGGATCCTGGGGCTGGTCGTGCTGCTGGGTCTGCTGATTGCGCAGATCGTGCTAGTAAGTACGACCAAGACCAATTCGATGATCCACGACCTGGTATCCGACTGCGTCGTGGTGGATCTGGCGAGCCAGATGATATTCGACGACGAGCAGAAGATGCTCGACTACAAGACGAAGAAGGCGGCCGAGGAAGCGTCGCAGAGCAAATACTGAGCTGAGCGGGACAACGCAAGGCGTACATTGAAAGGAAAAGGGTATGAAAGTCGAACTACAGAATTTGACAAAGGTTTTTCCCAGCAGGCACAAGGCGGGGGAGGAAGTCGTCGCGGTGAACAACTTCACGTTCACGATTCCCGACGGCAAGCTTGTGGGACTGCTCGGGCCCTCCGGATGCGGAAAGAGCACGACGCTGTACATGATCTGCGGTCTTCAGAAGCCCACGGGCGGAAAGATCTTCTTCGGTGAGGACGATGTCACCCAGCTTCCGCCGGAGAACAGGGGAGTCGGTCTGGTCTTCCAGAACTACGCCCTGTACCCCCACATGACGGTCAAGCAGAACATCCTTTTCCCGCTTCAGAACCTCAAGGGAGCGGACAAGCTCTCCAAGGAGGCTATGCTGGAGCGCGCCTACCAGTGCGCCAAGATCGTCCAGATCGACGAGCTGATGGACAGAAAGCCCAGCGAGCTCTCCGGAGGTCAGCAACAGCGTGTAGCAATCGCCAGAGCCCTGGTCAAGATGCCCCGCGTCCTGCTTCTGGACGAGCCCCTTTCCAACCTGGATGCCAGACTCAGACTCCAGACACGTGAGGAGATCAAGAGGATCCAGAAGGAGACGAACATCACAACCGTCTTCGTCACGCACGACCAGGAGGAGGCCATGAGCATCTCCGACATGATCGTCGTCATGAAGCACGGAATCGTCCAGCAGATCGGAAAGCCGCAGGATGTGTACAACAGCCCGGCCAACCTGTTCGTCGCCAAGTTCCTCGGCACACCCCCGATCAACGTCTTCAAGGGCGAGGTCCTTGAGGGCAAGCTCTACCTGGACGGCGAGGCCGTCATGAGCGTGCGCGGCGTGGCAGACCAGAAGGTATACGTCGGAGTCAGACCCGAGGGCTTCGTTCTCAAGGAGGACGGACCCTTCACATGCAAACTCCAGAACGTCGAGGTCATGGGACGTGACGTCAGCGTAGTGGCCACGAACGATGCCTCGGAGAACCCGATCATCCGTGCGATCATCGACGCTGACAACGAGATCGATCCCGAGACTGAGACGGTCAGGTTCGCGGTCAAGAAGAACAAGGTCTTCCTCTTCAATCTGGAGACCGAGGAAAGAATCTACCTAGAGGGCGGCAAAGATGGCAAACAGCATGGTTGAGAGCAGAAATCCATGGAAGGCCTGGATCTATCTTTCCCCGGCTCTGGTTCTTCTGCTGGTGTTCACCGTCTGGCCCATCATCAATACGGTGAGAATGGCCCTTCTGGAGAACTACAGCGGACTCAAGGCCGTGGGAGGCATGACCTTCAAGTTCGGAATCGGTAACTTCACAAAGGTCCTCAAGTACAAGAAGTTCCTGCAGTGCATGAAGAACACCGTCATCATCTGTTTCCTGACGGTTCCCATCTCCACCATGCTGGCGCTTCTGATCGCAGTTGCACTGAATTCGATCAAGTGGCTTCAGAAGTTCCTGCAGACAATCTTCTTCCTTCCGTACGTCACCAACTCCATTGCAATCGGAATGGTCTTCGCCGCGATGTTCAACATCGTCGGAAGCTTCTACGGAACGGAGAACGAGCTGATCGTCACCGCCGGAATCATCAACAACGTCATCGAGTTCTTCGGCGGCAAGGCGGTCAACTGGATCAACTACGGCTCCACGTACACGGCCAACATCACCGTCATGGTCATCTACATCGTCTGGAACGCACTTCCTTTCAAGATCCTGATCCTCCTGGGAGGTCTTCAGAGCGTCAACAAGCAGTACTACGACGCGGCCAAGGTCGACGGAACATCCAGACGCAGGATATTCAGAAGGATCACGGTGCCCCTTCTGTCGCCGATGATCGCCTACGTCGTAATCACGGGTTTCATCGGAGGCTTCAAGGAGTACACCAGCATAGTCGGTATCTTCGGAGAGTCAATGGGACCTGCCGACGATGCCGGAAGGCTCAACACGATGGTGGGATTCATCTACGATTCCCTTTCGACGAACAACCAGGGAAGGGCCAGTGCCGCGGCACTGATCCTGTTCGGTCTGATTCTGGTGGTCACGCTTGCACAGCTCTACGTGAGCAAGAAGCGTGTCCATTACTGAGGAGGTCTCCATGGCAGCAGCAGATGCAGTGATGCATGAGAGAAACATGCAGAAGGAAACCTCCAGAACCCTGTTCATGGCCAAAGCCGTGAAGGTGCTCGTCTACGTGTTCCTGATCTTCATGGGAGTAATCGTCCTGTTCCCGTTCTACTGGATGATCGTCTCGTCGCTGAAGACCCTGACCGAGTACAGGATGAGCGTCCCGACGTTCTTCCCCAGACGGGTGATGTTCTCTAACTACGCCGATGCGTTCAGGACGGCCAATCTGGGACGTCTGTTTCTGAACACGCTCTACGTCGGACTGATCTCCACGATTCTTTCGCTGGTGATCACCATCCTCTCGGCCTTCGCGTTCGCAAGGCTCGAGTTCAAGGGAAAGAACATCCTCTTCGCAGGCCTTCTTGCGACGATGATGATTCCCGGTGAGCTGTTCACCATCACCAACTACCAGACGGTCACGAACCTGGGGTGGATCAACACCTACACCGTCCTGATCGTCCCGTTCCTGGTCAGCGTGTTCTACATCTACCTCCTGAGGCAGAACTTCCTCCAGATTCCGAACGAACTCTATCTGGCGGCCAAGGTCGACGGAACAAGCGACTTCAAGTACCTGTGCAAGGTCATGATCCCGCTTTCGCTTCCGACCCTGATCTCGATCACCATCCTCAAGATGATGGGAGCCTGGAACTCCTACATCTGGCCCCGCCTGGTTGCCAACGACCCGGCACACAGGATGGTAACGAACGGACTTAGGAACGCCTTCAAGGATACGACGGGAGATGTGAACTACCCGGTGCAGATGGCGGCCGTCGCCCTTGTCTCGGCCCCGCTGTTCATGGTGTTCATCTTCCTGCGCAAGTACATCATGAAGGGCGTCAGCCGTTCAGGAATCAAAGGCTGAACACAGCAGAGAGTATTACGGCCGGGTTTCCGGCAGTAGCATAGATTTGAAAACACTTTTTAAAGGAGAAAAGTATGAAGAAAAAAACTCTTCTGGTTGCAGTGCTTCTCATCGGAGTGCTGATGACGGTTTTCTGCTCCGGTGCAAAGGAAGGCGCATCTGCAAAGAGCACCAACGTCGCCGGTGCATTCCAGGTACCGGAAGGCGGTTATGACGGATCCGACGTCACGATCACCTTCTACCACACGATGGGTGCAAACCTCACCGCGGTCCTGGATCAGTACATCCCTGAGTTCAACAAGCTCTACCCGAACATCCGCGTCCAGTACGAGTCCATCGGCTCATACGACGATGTCAGGGATCAGATCAGCACACAGATCTTCGTTGGAAGCCAGCCGAACATGGCCTACTGCTATCCCGATCACGTCGCCCTGTACAACATGGCCGGCGCGGTTGCCACACTGGACAACCTGATCAACAGCAAGATCGAGATCAAGAGAGCCGACGGCACCACCGAGATCCTCGGACTCACGGATGCCCAGAAGGCCGACTTCATCGAAGGCTACTACAACGAAGGAAAGCAGTTCGGTGACGGTCTTATGTACACCATGCCGCTTTCGAAGTCCACAGAGGTTCTGTACTACAACAAGACCTTCTTCGACGCCAACGGCATCAAGGTTCCCACAACATGGGAGGAGATGGAGAAGGTCTGCGCACAGATCAAGGCAATCGATCCCAATTCGATCCCCCTCGGATATGACTCGGAGTCCAACTGGTTCATCACGATGTGCGAGCAGTACAAGAGCCCGTACACAAGTGCAACCGAGCCGCACTATCAGTTCAACAACGAGCAGAACGTCGCCTTCATCAAGATGTTCAGAGACTGGTACCAGAAGGGTTATCTGACAACCCAGAAGCTCTACGGTGCATACACATCCGGTCTGTTCACATCCACGACAGGCGTCACAAGCTACATGTCCATCGGTTCATCCGCAGGTGCAACATACCAGAGACCGGCAGCCAACCCCGACGGAACCTATCCGTTCGAGGTCGGAATCGCCACCATCCCGCAGGTCAGCACCTCCAACAGAAAGGTAATCTCACAGGGACCCAGCCTCTGCATCTTCGACAAGGCCAACCCCCAGGAAGTCGTGGCAACATGGCTCTTCGTGAAGTACCTGACCACCACAGTCGAGTTCCAGGCCGAGTTCGGAATGGCCTCCGGCTATGTTCCCGTCATCAAGTCCGTTGCTGATAACGAGGTCTACTCCGAGTTCCTTGCCAGCGCAGATGGCGGCAACTATGTCACGGCCCTTTCCGCTAAGGTCTGTCTCTCACAGGCCGATGCCTACTACACATCTCCGGCATTCAACGGATCGTCCACAGCCAGAGACCAGGTCGGAGCACTTCTGGCCAAGTGTCTCACCCTTACGGATGACAACCAGATCAAGGCTGCATTCGAAGAGGCCATCGACGAGTGTGAGTACGCCAACTGAGGTTCTGCGTGCGTAGGCTCGCGGTTGCTGCCGCACTGCTTCTTCTGATTATCTCCTTTGTTCCGGCGGCCGCCGGACGCGACTTCGCTTCGGAGGTGAAGCTCAACATGAACTCCGAGACCCTGAAGCAGGAAGTCACCGTCCATGCGTTCGTCGACGGGGACACGACTCATTTCAACGTCCCCGTATCCGTGTCGCCTTCGGGAGTGCTCAAGGCCAGATATCTGGGTCTGAACACGCCCGAGTCGACCGGGAAGATAGAGGAGTACGGGAAGAAGGCGGCATCCTTCACCAGAGAGAAGCTCGAGAGCGCCAGCTCGATAATCATCGAATCGGATGACCCGAACTGGAACGTCGACTCCTCCGGCGGAAGGGTCCTGGTCTGGGTCTGGTACAGAACCGGAAATTCGGGCCAGTACCGCAACCTGAACATCGAGCTTCTGCAGAACGGACTTGCGAACGCCTATTCGACTGCAAACAACCGCTACGGCACAACGGCCATGGCGGCGCTGAACTACGCCAAGGAGAACAAGCTGAATCTGTTCTCCGGACAGAAGGATCCGGACTACTACTACGGGGATGCAGTGGAGCTGACGCTGAGGGAACTGAGATGCAACGTGGCAGAATACGACGGCATCAAGGTCGCCTTCGAGGGCGTCATAACCATGAACGACGGGGGCAGCATCTACGTGGAGGACTATGACGCGGACACCGACCGTTACTACGGGATCTCGGTGTACTACGGCCACGGTCTTCCCGGAAAGGCCCTTGAGATCCTCTCCGTGGGCAACATGTCCAGAATCGTCGGTACGGTCCAGTACTACGAGAACGGTGGAATCTACCAGGTCTCGGGTCTGACGTACAGACAGATGAAACCCAAGGATCCCGGCAATGTCCAGCTTATCAGCAGCGGCCACAGCGGAGCCTTCGTCCCGACGGATGCATGGCTTTTCGCAAACGGCAGGGTCGAAGTGGAATCGCAGGTATACGATTATGCGTATCTTTCGCTTGACACCACCGTCAGCATGAGCGGCCTGAAGGTCGTCTCGGCAGAAAGCACCGACGACGGGGTGAACCTCATCTGCCGCTCAGGCGGAGCGGAGGTCGCCGTAAGAGTCGGATACCGCGAGGATTCCCGCACCTTCAAAGGAAAAACGGTTGACATCAGGGGAATTGTCGCGCTGCATGACGGCGGTTACGAGATAAAGGTCCTTTCACAGAAGGACATAACGATTATTTGAAGAGGAACAAACTATGAAGAAAGTATTCGTAATACTGTTGATGGTTGCTCTGTGTGCATCGCTTTTCGCCGGTGCCGGCCTGAAGAACGCGGCCGCATTCGTGAAGGCGAACTACGACAAGAGCTCAAAGGCTAATCCCGCTCCCAGAACCACGGCGGACTTCGAGGTGTACGACAACATCTCGATCAAGGGAGTCAACTATTCGATCACCTGGTCCACGGACACCGAGTACGTGACCGTCGAGCCCAAGGCCAACCACGTCGTCCTTATCAACATCGACGAGGCTGCTCCCGAGGAGATCGTCTACAACCTGATCGCGGTCGTCACCGATCCCACCGACGGTGCCTCCGAGACCATCAAGATGCCCAAGACCCTCCCGCAGGGATCGTCCGATCCTTCGATGGAGGAGATCGTCTTCACCGCATACAAGCTCGGTGACGGCGAGGCCATGGCAAAGGAAGTCAGGCTCGCAGGTATCATCAAGGACATCCCCACTGCCTACAGCGCACAGTACGGCAACGTCACGGTCAACATCCAGGTCATGGCTCTGGCTGACAACATCATCCAGTGCTACAGACTCTCCGGAGACGGCTGTGAGAGCCTCAAGGTCGGTGACATGATCACCGTCGAGGGAAAGATCAAGAACTACAAGGGAACCATCGAGTTCGACAAGCCCGTCCTGGTAGGAAAGGGAGACATCCCCGATCAGAAGGCAACGGTCGACGCAGCATTCCTGCTCGGAGACGGTGAGGCGATGAAGGGACTTCAGGTCATCGTCGGAACGATCGAGTCCATCCCCTCGGCCTACAGCGCACAGTACGGCAACATCACCGTCAACATCGTCCCCACCGGAGATACCCGCATCGTCCAGGCCTACAGGCTCAAGGGCGGCGAGGGCCTCAAGGTCGGTGACACAATCACCATCGTAGGAAACATCAAGAACTACAAGGGAACCATCGAGTTCGACAAGGACTGCAGATACGTCGGAGCCGAGTACTACAGATCGGTCAAGACCCTGCTCAAGGCCTACCAGCTCGAGGACGGAAAGGCTCTTGAGGGTGCCAGAATCGTCAAGGGTAAGATCGTCGCCATTCCTTCCGCATACAGCAAGGACTACGGCAACATCACCGTCAACATCCAGGTCGGTGAGCTTGATGACCTGATCATCCAGTGCTACCGCCTCACAGGCGGCGAGGACCTCAAGGTCGGTGACGAGATCACCGTCGTAGGTGTCATCAAGAACTACAAGGGAACCATCGAGTTCGACAAGGGCTGTACCTACACCAAGTAAGCTTTCTACGGCTCTCCGGTCTCCGGGGAGCCGTTTTCTTAGATTCAGAGAATGACAGACAGAAACAAGACTCTCTATAAATCGGTTCTCCTCATTGCCGTCCCCATCATGGTCCAGAACGGGTTCACCAACTTCGTGAATCTTCTGGACAACATCATGGTCGGCCGCCTGGGAACCGAACCGATGTCCGGCGTGGCCATCGTCAACGAGCTGATCTTCGTCTACAACCTCTGCATCTTCGGAGGCTTCTCCGGCGCCGGAATCTTCACCGCCCAGTACTTCGGCAAGGGCGATGCCGAGGGCGTGCGCAACACGTTCCGCTTCAAGCTGATCCTCGGAGTCGCCCTGACGGCGACGGCCGTCCTTGTGTTCCTGACGCTGGGCGACACCCTGATGGGCTTTTATCTCAACGAGAGCCCCGACGGAGGGGACCTTGCCCTGGCTCTGATGCACGGGCGCAGTTATCTGAGGATAATGCTGCTGGGACTTCCCGCGTTCGCCCTTGTCCAGTCCTATGCAGGAACGCTTCGCGAGTGCGGACAGACCGTGGTCCCCATGAAGGCCGGAATCACTGCCGTCCTGGTGAACCTTGTTCTGAACTACATCCTCATCTACGGAAAGCTCGGTTTCCCGGCTTTGGGCGTCAGGGGTGCGGCCATAGCCACCGTGATATCCCGATATGTCGAGGCTACGATCGTCCTGACCTGGGCGCACAGGAAGAACAGCGGATTCCCCATTGCCAACACCCTCTACAGGACCCTCAGGGTTCCGAAGAGGCTTGTGTCCAAGATCATGAAGAAGGGCATGATCCTTCTGGTGAACGAGGCTCTGTGGTCCTTCGGAACCACCATGCTGATCCAGTGCTACTCGATGAGAGGTCTCAATGCCCTTGCGGGTGTGAACATGGCCAACACCCTGGTGAACCTTTTCAAGGTCGTGTTCCTGGCATTCGGAAACAGCGTCGGAATCATCATAGGCGGCCTTCTGGGTGCCGGAAAGCTGGAGGAGGCCCGTGAGACCGACGGAAAGATCATGGTCTTCTCCGTAATCATCAGCTGCTTCGTCGGCCTTGTGATGATCTCCATATCCGGTCTGTTCCC
>Ga0310696_10006824_pt1 | contig 13484 bp, 14 predicted proteins | sample AusTroGonzalo_MG_4_FD_203885 | JGI IMG/M metagenome (GOLD analysis project Ga0310696, IMG submission 203885) | Bovine rumen microbial communities from tropical cattle in Woodstock, Queensland, Australia - Gonzalo_02 (v2) (version 2) | ecosystem: Host-associated > Mammals > Digestive system >... | reverse complement strand
GCCCGTCTCGGAGGAAATGTAATACTCCTTGTCGCACATCCAGCTCCAGTGATCCTTGGCATAGAGCAACTTTTCGAAGTAATCGTAGATCTCGTAATCGTAGGGCTTATAGGTCGCATTGCGGTCCTTCACTTCCTCGTTCCAGTAATAGAACACGTCCATATACTGCTTGCGCAGGAATTCCTTCGCATCATAGTCGGGGTCGGCATCGATCTTTTCCTTCTCACGCTTGTTTTCCGGGTCCACCTGCGGGCAGGCCGTCATCACCAGCACCATTGGAAGAAGGGCCAGCAGGAAGCCCAGAAGAGAGCGTTTCCTGACTTTCATTTTCGCATCCATTTTTATATCTTTGCAAATATAATGCTTTTCCCATGAATTCCTTTGCGTCCCTGATCGAAAAAATCTCCTCTGCGGTTTGGGGCTGGCCGATGATCATCCTCCTGCTGGGCACCCACATCTACATGACGGTCCGGCTCCGTTTCCCGCAGCTGAAAGTCGGTACGGCCATCCGGCAGTCCTTCACCAGGGACAACCAGGCCCAGGGTGACGTGAGCCAGTTCGGCGCCCTGGCCACCGCCCTGGCCGCCACCATCGGAACCGGCAACATCGTGGGTGTGGCCACGGCCGTGGCCCTTGGCGGACCGGGGGCCGTGCTCTGGTGCTGGCTGACCGGCGTCTTCGGCATGGCCACCAAATATTCAGAGGGACTGCTGGCCGTCAAATACCGGGTCAAGACCCGCGACGGCCGAATGCTCGGCGGACCGATGTTCGCCCTGGAGCGGGGCCTGGGCATGAAATGGCTGGCCGTATTGTTCGCCATCTTCACGGCCATCGCCGCCTTCGGCATCGGCAACACCGTGCAGGCCAATTCCATCTCACTGCTCCTCAACGAGACCTATGGCCTGTCGCAATACGTCGTGGGAGCCATCCTCACGCTGCTGGTACTGCTGGTCGTAGTATTCGGCTTGAAAGGCATCTCCCGGGTCTGCTCCGCACTGGTTCCCGTGATGGCCGCATTTTACATCCTGGGCTGCCTGGTGATCCTGGGCATGAATTGGTCGGTGCTGGGGGAAAGCCTCAAACTGATCGTCAACTCCGCCTTCACGGCCCGCGCCGCCGGCGGCGGATTCATCGGCACCACCGTCCTGATGGCCTGCCGTTTCGGCATTGCCCGCGGCCTCTTCTCCAACGAATCCGGCCTGGGCTCCGCGCCCATCGTGGCCGCCGCCGCCCAGACCCGCAACCCGGTGCGGCAGGCACTCGTTTCGTCGACCGGCACTTTCTGGGATACGGTGGTGGTTTGTGCCATTACCGGCCTGGTGCTGGTAAGCAGCATCGTGGCGCACCCCGACATCGACTGCACGCAGGGCGCCGCCCTCACCAAGGCCGCCTTCGACAAACTGCCCGTCGTCGGACCGCTCATCCTTTCGGTAGGCATCGTGACCTTCGCCTTCTCCACGATTCTCGGATGGTCGTACTACGGGGAACGCGCCGTGGAATATCTTGCCGGACATCGCCCCAGGAGGGCCCGGGTCGCCACCGCCATCTACCGCCTGCTGTTCATCGCGGCCGTGTTCGTCGGCTCGATCCTCAGCCTCTCGCTGGTGTGGAACCTGTCGGACATCGCCAACGCCCTGATGGCCATCCCGAACCTGCTGTCGATCCTGCTGCTCAGCGGGGTCATCGTGAAAGAGACGCGGAAATATCTGTGGAACAACCGCCTCGACGAGGACAGCAACGAGACGCCGCCTACTTTATGACGTACACTTCTTCGCCGTCCTGGAGGTAGTAGTACTCTTCGCGGGCGAATTTCTCGAGGGAATCCCGCTCCGACTGGAGCTGTTCGAGCTTGCGGTCCATCTTCTGGATCTCCCGCTCGTAGAACTCGATCTGCTGCTGCTGACTCCGCAGGGTACGGCGGGAACGGAACATCTGCCAGACGTTGTTGGTGTCGAAGAAGCAAATCCAGACCAGAAAGATCAAGCCAACGATGAAATACTTGTTCAGCAGCACTTTCCCGACGGGATGCTGTTTCCACAAGTGGATTTTTTCTTTGATTTTGGCGAAGATGGCCATACCGGGCGGATGTTTTCACAAAAATAATGATTATTTTTGAACGATGAATCGAATCTTCCAATATTACAAGCCTTCCCTCGGCCAGTCGTGGCTGCTGGTCGCCCTGGTGATTGCGGGTTCCCTGGTCATGGGACTGGCCCTGCCCCATGCGCCCCAGTCGCTGACGTACTTCCTGATGATGTGTTTCCCCCTCGGCTGGTGCTGGTGGATGGGCCGGCAGGAAGCCGCCATTGCCGAGATCAGCGGCAGAAAGCCCCTGCCTTTCAATGCGCCGCATTTCGGAAAGCTGTCGGGCCCGGCCTTCTTCGTCCTGGCCGCCATCGCGATGCTGGCCCTGACGGTGGTCATCGAACCCACCACCGCCTTCATCCCGATGCCCGATTCCATCAAGGCGGTCTTTGAAAAGGCCTTCATCGATTCACCCCTGTGGGACATGATCCTTTCGACCTGCATCCTGGCTCCGCTGCTGGAAGAGTTCCTCTGCCGGGGCATGATGCTGCGCGGCATGCTGGCCCACCGCATGACACCCTGGAAAGCCATCGCCTGGTCGGCCTTCCTCTTCGCCTTCATGCACATGAACCCCTGGCAGTCGATTCCCGCCTTCCTCATCGGCCTGTTCCTGGGCTGGGTCTACTGGCGGACGCACTGCCTCTGGGCCACCATATTCCTCCATTGCCTGAACAATGTGATTTCCACCGTCATCAGCCGCCTCTGGCCCGACCTCAGCATCGATGCGGGCCTGAAAGACATCCTCCCGCCGACCACCTACTGGCTGGTCTATGCAGGCTGCGTCGTGGTGCTGGTCGTCACTATCTATCTGCTCCATGAAAAAACTCTACCCGCTAACGTTTCATCCCCTGTGGAAGCCTAAGGCCTGGGGCGGCGAATCCTGGGACCTCTGCGGCTTTGAGGACGACGCTTCCGTCGTCGCGGAGGGCTTCCTGGCCGACAACGACCTGCCCGACATCCTGGAAACCTACATGGGCGACCTGGTCGGCGACGAGGTCTTCGACTGGTACAACCTGCATTTCCCGCTGCTGCTCAAGCATCTCCATGTCGAAGACCGGCTTTCGGTACAGGTACACCCCGATGATGCCGTGGCGGAACAGCGCTTCGACGACTATGGCAAGACCGAGTGCTGGTACGTGCTGGAAGCGGGCCCCGATGCGCGCATCTGGATGGGTTTCAAGGAAGATACGGATGCCAGCCAGCTCTACCGGGCCTGCAAGGAGGGAACGGCCGACCGGCTGCTCAATGCCTACATCCCGAAGCCGGGCGATTTCTTTTTCATCCCGACCGGAACGGTCCATGCCGCCGGCGGCGGGCTGAAGATCGTGGAGGTGCAGGAGGCTTCCGACCTGACCTTCCGGCTCTACGACTGGGGCCGGGAGCTGAATCCGGCCACCCGCCGTCCGATCCATCTCGACGAAGCGCTCGACTGCATCGATTACAGGAAATACGACGAGGCGGCCTGCTGCTGCCATCTGGATACAGATCCCGCCGCTGCGGAGCGCAACGGCAACGGGGTGCGCGTCCTGGTCGACGATCCGCACTTCATCGTCACGAGCCTGTCGCTTACCTCGCCGGCCAAGGTGCCGATGGATGAGTTCCAGAGCTGCGTGGTGCTGAGCTGCCTCCAGGGCGGCGTCCGCATCGAGACGGGTGAGGGCGCCTGCGCGCTCAAGGCCGGCGGGACGGTGCTCATCCCCGCCTCACTCGACCAGGTGCTGCTGATCCCCGACGCCGGCAGCGTCCATCTCCTCCAGACCCACCTGCCCCAGCCCCCGAAAGAAGAAACCTATAATAACCCGGAAGAACTATGAAAATCATCACGCTCGGCGCAACCGACTCCCTGCTGGGTCCCTATCTGGCCCAGATCCGCGACAAATCGGCGCAGAAAGACAGCATGCGTTTCCGCCGGAACCTGGAACGCATCGGAGAGATCTTCGGCTACGAGATCAGCAAGACCCTCTCCTACAAAACGGTCGAAACCGAGACGCCGCTCGGCATCGCCCAGAGCCGTGTCCTCGACACGCCCCTCGTGCTGGCCACCATCCTGCGGGCCGGGCTTCCGGTCCACCAGGGCCTGCTCAACTGTTTCGACGGCGCCCAGAACGCCTTCGTGGCCGCCTACCGCAAATACGGCAAGGGAAACGAATGCGACATGGAGATCGAATACCAGAGCTGCCCGCCGCTGGAAGGCAAGACGCTCGTGATCGCCGACGCGATGCTCGCCTCGGGCGCTTCGATGCTGATGACCTATGAAAGCCTGGTCGGAAACGGCGAACCCGCACACACCCACATCGTGTGTCCCGTGGCCTCGCGCGACGGTGTGGAAAACCTCTCGAAAAACCTGCCGCACAAACGGGTAACCCTCTGGGTGGGTGCCATCGATGAGGAACTCACCAACCACTCCTACATCGTCCCGGGACTGGGCGATGCCGGAGACCTGGCCTACGGGGCCAAGAACTGACCGGAAAGATTCAAACGATTTCGCAACGCAAGGTGGCCGAGGTGCATGACAGCACCCGGACGGTCACGTATTCGCCGGGCTTGTGGCCTGCGGCGGGGAACACGCAGCTTTTGTTCTGGGAGGTACGGCCCATCAGCTCCGCGTCGGAGCGCTTCGACACGCACTCGATGAGCACTTCGAAGCAGCGTCCCACCAGCGGGCGGTTGCATTCGAGGGAAATCTCGTTCTGGAGGGCGATGATCTCGCTCAGGCGCCGGGTCTTGACATCGGCCGGCACGTCGTCGGGGAAATGGCGGGAGGCCTTGGTGCCCGGACGCTCGGAATACTGGAACATGAAAGCGCTGTCGTAGCGCACCGCGCGCATCAGCGAGAGCGTGGCTTCGTGGTCGGCCTCGGTCTCGCCGCAGAAACCTGCGATAACGTCGGTGGTGATGGCGCAGTCGGGCAGGATCTCCCGGATGCGGGCGATGCGCCCGAGATAGTGCGCACGGGTATATTTGCGGTTCATCTTCTCGAGCATCGCGTCGCTGCCCGACTGCACGGGCAGGTGGATGTGCCGGCAGATGTTCGCATGGCGCGACATGGCCAGCAGCACGGCATCGCTCATGTCTTTCGGATGCGAGGTAGCGAAACGGATGCGGACCTTCGGGTCGAGCTCCGCCACGGCCTCGAGCAGCCCCGCGAAATCGAGCGAAGCGCCGTCTTCGCCCTTCCAGCGGTAGGAATCCACGTTCTGGCCGAGGAGATTGATCTCGCGGTAGCCCGCCTCGATGAGCGAGCGGGCCTCGCGGAGGATGCTCTGCGGATCCCGGCTGCGCTCGGCGCCGCGCACGTAGGGCACGATGCAGTAGGCGCATACGTTGTTGCATCCGCGCATGATGGAGATGAAAGCCGTCACGCCCTCGTCGTCCATCCGGACCGGGGCGATGTCGCCATAGGTCTCCTCGTGGGAAAGGAGCGTGTTGATCTGCTTGCCCGAAACCGAGACGGCAGCTGCCAGCCGCGGCAGGTCGCGGTAGGCGTCGGGGCCGGCGACAATGTCGACGGCCGGATGCTCGAGCAACTTTTCCTTGAGGCGCTCCGCCATGCAACCCAGCACGCCCACCCGCACGCCGGGACGGCGGCGCTTCTGCTGGCGGAACACGTCAAGACGGCCCAGCACGCGCTGCTCGGCGTTGTCACGCACCGAACAGGTGTTGATCAGGATCAGGTCAGCCTCCTCCAGCGTATTGCAACGCTCATAGCCGGCTTTCTGCAGGATAGAGAGGGCCACCTCGCTGTCGTTGACGTTCATCTGGCATCCGTAGGTTTCGATAAAGACTTTCATTGCGCGCTCAAATTTCGCAGCAAAGATAAGTTTTATTATCTTTGTATGATATTTGCTGAGAAGAAAACGCATGAAACGATTCCTTGCCTTCCTTTGCGCCGCCGTGCTGCTGACGGCCTGCCACAACCAGGCCCAGGATCCTGTGATCAAGGGCTACCAGATCGAGCAGATCACCGGCATCGGCCTGAATACCGAAGGGGTGACCACCGACATGGTGCTCAAGCTCGACGTCGAGAACCCCTCCGCCGCCCGGTATGCCATCGAATCGCTCAACGCCATCGTCTACAAGGGAGCGGAAACCGCCCGTTTCGCCCAGGTCGACATGAAGGAGCCCGTATCCATCGCTCCCCGGAGTGAGCAGACCGTCGACCTCCCGCTGCACGTGACCCTGCTCCGGCCCCTGGCCCTGCTGGCCGGCAATTCCGACGGATTCGACCTGTCGCAGTACTGCGCCGACCTCGACCTGGTGGTCCGCAAAGGTTCGCTCAAGAAGCGGATCCAGCGCGAAAGGGTCCCGCTCAAAGACCTCGAGTTCCTGCTCGGCCAATTTTACGAAACAAAATGAAAAAGTTCCTCCCCGTCCTCCTCGCCATCCTGCTTGGCAGCGCCACCGCCTCGGCACAAGCCCCGGTCGACAGTAGCCTGCTGGGCGTCGACATCCTTTCGCTCATCGGCCAGAAGGACAACGGCACGGCCATCGTCAACCAATCGATTGAGATCCGCAACGCGCTTTCGCGCCACATCGTGGCCAACAGCAGTGCCAAGATGCAGGGCTATCGCGTGCGCATCTTCTTCGACAGCGACCGCACCGCCCGCACCAAATCGGCCGCCATCGCCGCCGATTTTTCTGAAAAATACCCGGAGGTCCCCGTCTACCGCAGCCACGTGAGCCCGTATTTCAAGGTCGCGGTGGGAGATTTCCGCACCCGGGCCGACGCCCAGCGTTTCGCCAGCAAGCTGTCGGCCAGCGGCGCCTATCCCTACGTATTCGTTGTCAAAGAACAAATCAACTACCCGGGTTTCTAGCCATGTCGAAACTGACCCTGACACAGCAGCAGAAACAGCTCCAGAAGCTCTCGCCCCTGCAGATCCAGACCATCAAGCTGATCGAGCTGCCGGCGCCCGAACTGGAACAGCGTATCCAGAAGGAGCTGGAGGAGAATCCTGTGCTCGAAGAGGTGGTCGACGATTCGCCCGAGGGAGAGGAGAAGAAGAACGTCTCGCTGAGCGAATACAGCGGCAGCGACCCGACCCCTTCCTACAAGCTTTATGTCAACAACCAGGGGAAGGACCTCAAGCCCCAGTACAATACCTTCTCCGTACGGGAAAGCTTCCACCAGAGCCTGGAATCCCAGCTGGGCTACTGCAAGCTCGACGAACGGCAGTACCAGATCGCCCTGTTCATCATCGGCATGATCGACGATGACGGCTACCTGCGGCGGGACCTCGAGTCGCTCTGCGACGACATCTCCTTCCGCCTCGGCATCGAGACCGACGTAGAGGAAGTGGAGCAGCTGCTGCACCTCATCCAGGAGTTTGACCCTGCCGGCGTGGGCGCCCGCGACCTCCGGGAATGCCTGCTCCTGCAGCTGGCCACCAAGACCCAGACCCCCGAAGTGCAGCTGGCCACCCGCATCCTGCGCGACTATTTCACCGAATTCACCAAGAAACACTATACCAAGATCACGGCCAAGCTGGGCATCACCGAAGACGATCTGAAAGCCGCCATCGGCGAGATCGTGCGGCTCAATCCCCGTCCCGGCGGACAGATCGACGACTCCTACTCCGAACAGGTGCAGCAGGTGGTCCCCGATTTCCTGGTCGAGCTCAAGGACGGCGAGCCCGTGATGTCGATGCCCCGTTTCTCGGTCCCGGAGCTCAAGGTCAACAAGCGCTACGCCGACGTGCTGATGGAAGCGGCCAACAGCGCCACCCGCGAGAAGAAGGAAGCGGCCAGTTTCGTCAAGCAGAAGCTCGATTCAGCCAAGTGGTTCATCGAAGCCATCAAGCAGCGGCACAACACCCTGCAGAACACGATGAACGCCATCATCGACTACCAGCACGACTTCTTCATCGACGGCGACGAGACCAAGCTCAAGCCCATGGTCCTGCGCAACATCGCCGAGAAGACCGGGCTCGACATCTCGACCATTTCCCGCGTGGTGAACTGCAAATACGTCCAGACGCATTTCGGCATCTACCCGCTGAAATATTTCTTCTCCGAGGGCCTCGTGGCCAACGACGGCGAGGAGGTCTCCACCCGCGAGATCAAGACCATCCTGACCACCAGCATCGAGGAAGAAGACAAGCGCAAGCCGCTTACCGATGAGGAGCTGGTGGCCGTCCTCGACGCCAAGGGCTACAAGGTGGCCCGCCGCACCGTGGCCAAGTATCGCGAGATGCTCAAGATCCCCATCGCCCGCCTCCGCAAGAAACTCTGATATTTACCGATATGACCAAGATGAAAACCACCTACCTGGGCGAGCTCCGCTGCGAGGCCGAGCACCTCGACTCAGGCAGCAAGCTCCGCACCGTAGCCCCCAAGGACAACAACGGCGACGGCTCCCTCTTCTCTCCCACCGACCTGTTCGCCACCTCTCTGGGCTGCTGCATGCTGACCATCATCGGGATGGCGGCCCGTACGCACGGTTTCTCGATCGACGGGACCACCATCACCACCGAAAAGGTGATGGCCGCCAATCCGCGCCGCGTGGCCGAGTTGCACCTCGACATCCAACTCCCCGCCGGCAGCAGCTACTCCGACAAGGAGAAGGCGCTCATCGAGAACGCGGCCAAGACCTGCCCGGTGGCCAACAGCCTGCACCCGGACATCAAAAAGGTCGTGGTTTTCCACTGGTAATCTTATTTCAACCCCAGCTTCTCCAGCAAGGCATCGGGTTCCGGATCCCTGCCGCGGAAATCGCGGTAGAGGATGTCGGCATCGACGCTGCCGCCCCGCGACAGCAGGGTCCTGCGGAAGTGTTCCGCCGCTTCGCGGTTGAAAATTCCCTTTTCCTTGAACCAGGCGAAGGCATCGGCCTCCAGCACCTCGGCCCACTTGTAGGAATAGTAGCCGGCCGCATAGCCGCCCGAGAAAATATGGTTGAAGGCGGGTGAAAAGACGATGCCTTCGACCTGCGGCAGCAAGGCCGTGGGACGGAGCGTCTCCTGCTCGAAGGCCACCACGTCGCTGTCCGGCGCCGCTTTCCCCGTGTGCCAGGCCATGTCGATCTGGCCGAAATGCAGCTGGCGAACCTGGGCGTAGCCGGCCAGGAAGTTGCGGGCGGCCACAATGCGGTCGATATAGTCCTGCGGAATCAGTTTGCCCGTCTGCCAGTGGCGGGCGAAGGTTGCCAGGAATTCGGGCTCGTAGGCCCAGTTTTCCATCAGCTGCGACGGTAGCTCCACGAAGTCGCGGACGACGTTGGTGCCCGTCAGGGAGCGGTAGCGCCCTTCGGCCAGCATGCCGTGGAGCGCGTGGCCGAACTCGTGCAGCAGGGTTGTCACTTCGTTGAAGGTCAGCAGCGAAGGGGTCGTGGCGGTAGGCTTGGTGAAATTGGTCACCAGCGACACCTGGGGCCGCTCTTCCTGACCGTTGAAGCGCCCGAGTTCCCGGAAGGAGGTCATCCAGGCGCCGCCCCGCTTGCTTGCGCGGGGGAAGTAGTCGAGGTACAGCAGGGCCATCGTCCGCCCGTTTTCGTCGGATACCGCAAAGACCCGTACGTCCGGGTGGTAGACCGGGATGTCGCTGCGCGGATCGAAGCGCAGCCCGTAGAGCCGTCCGGCCAGGTCGAAGACCGCTGCCTGTACGGCTTCCAGCGGAAAATAGGGTTTCAGCAGCTCGTCGTCGAGGTCGTAGCGCTCCTTCCGGTATTCTTCCGACCAGTAGCTGAAGTCCCAGGGCATCAGTGTCCCTTCGAATCCGTGCTCCGCAGCGTAGCGCGCGATGGTTTCTACCTCGCGGCGGGCGGGTGGAAGCGAAGGCGCCATCAGCCGGTCGAGGAACTGCAGCACCGTCTGCGGTTTCCGGGCCATCCGTTCTTCCAATGCATAGTCGGCATAGGTCGGATAGCCCAGCAGCTGCGCTTTCTCCGTCCTGAGGGCCACGATGCGGCGGAGCACTTCCGTATTGTCGTTCGGGCCGCCGATGCATTTGCTGTTGTAGGCCCGCCAGAGGGTCTCCCGCAGGTCACGGCGGTCACTGTATTTCAGGAACGGGAGGTAACTCGGCTGATGGAGGGTGAACACCCAGCCATCCTCTCCGCGGCTCTGGGCCTCTGCAGCAGCGGCTTCGCGGGTTGATGCGGGAAGGCCGGCCAGGTCGGCCGCGTCGGTCAGGTACAGGGTGAAGGCATTGGTGGCGGCCAGCACGTTCTGCCCGAATTTCAGCGTGGCCAGGGACAGTTCCTCCGACAACCGGGCAAAACGCGCACGGTCGGCCGGCGGCAGGTTGGCGCCGCCGCGGACGAACATCTTCCAGGTCTCCTCCAGCAACTTGTCCGCCTCGGTATCGAGATACAGTGCCTCGCGTTGCTCCCAAACGGCCTTAACCCTGGCGAAGAGCGGCTCGTTGAGCAGAATGGACATCCGGTACTGGGTCAGTAGCGGCGAGACCGCTTCGGCAATGCCATCCATCTCATCGTTGGTACAGGCCTCGGTGAGGTTGAAGAAAATGCCGGAAATGCGGTCCAGGTCGCGGCCGGCGTCTTCCAGGGCTTCGATGGTATTGGCAAAGGTGGGTGCTTCCGGGTTGTCGGCGATGGCCTGGATGTCGGCCGTAGCCCGGGATATCGCCTCGCGGAAGGCGGGCAGGTAGTCGGTGGTTTCGATGCGGTCGAAGACGGGAGCTCCCAGCGGGAGCGTCGATTCCGTCAGCAGCGGGTTGATGCGGAGTTCGTTCATACATCAAAGGTACGCATTATTTTCGACCGGGGTTTCCCAAATGTGGACGATGCCGGAACGGCTGACCCGGTAAGCGCAGTTATAACACCAGAACGTACGGCGGCCCGGCAACTGCCGCCGGCAGCCGGTATAGACCTCGAAATTGAAATTCAGTCCTGCCAGTTCCTCCACCGGCAGCCGGCGGTGTCCCGCCCGCAGCTGGGCGGAAAGAATCTTCCAGTTGCTGGCCAGGATACGGTTGACGGCCCGCAGGCCCCGCTCCCGTTCCCGCCGAAGATGGTTGTGATACTCGGTCCGACAGTCATCACAGCAGAATTTCTTGTCGGAGCGTCCGCGGTACGGCTGACCGCATCTGATACATGTTCTTTCCATCACGATATCTCCTTTTCCACAAAGATACGTCCGCGGAACTGCAAATAAAAACTCGGATGAAAGATTTACTGATTCTCGGGAAAAACGCAGGAAATCCAATGTTTCCAGGCTGGTTCCGGCCGACTGCGAGCCGTTTTTACCCGTTTATAAACATTTATTTACGTTTTTAAACGTTTAGCCTATTGTTAGCCGTCTTCCGGTGGTTTTACTTTGCATCCGAACACAAAAAACACAGCATCATGATTGAGAACGAATTTTTAAACAGAGTGGAACTCCGGGGACGCGTCGGACACGATCCCAAGGTTTTCAGTGTGGGGGATGCGCAGGTAGCGCGGTTCTCTTTGGCAACGAACGAAGCATTCCGGGGAAGGAGCGGGGAACTCCGCGAAGAAGTCACCTGGCACAACGTATCGGCCTGGGCAGGCCGGAACATCATGGATTTCAAGGATATCCGGAAGGGCTCCTTTGTCTCGCTGGTCGGCCGCCTGCGCAACACCAAGTACACGGCCAGCGACGGCACGGAACGCAGCCTGGTGGAAGTGGTCGCCGGTAGGCTGGAGCCCTGCGCTCCCGCAGCCCGGGAGTGACGGAAGCCAAAAGCCCGGGCCATTTGTCGCAGTATGCCAAAAAATGCGTATTTTTGCCTTTGCTACAAACAAAGACTGCAACAGAAATGGCCCGAGCTTTTTTCATCTTCAATACCCTGACGCACCAGAAGGAACTGTTCGTACCCGTCCATCCCGGGATGGTGGGCATGTATGTCTGCGGCCCGACGGTCTACGGCGACGCCCACCTGGGCCACGCCCGGCCGGGCATCACCTACGACGTGCTCTTCCGCCTCTTCAAAAAACTGGGCTACAAGGTCCGCTATGTGCGCAACATCACCGACGTAGGCCATCTGGAGAACGATGCCGACACCGGCGAAGACAAGATTGCCAAGAAAGCCCGGCTCGAGCAGCTCGAACCGATGGAGGTCGTGCAAACCTACACCCTGCGCTACCACGATGCCATGCGGAAGCTGAACGTGCTTCCGCCGTCCATCGAGCCGCGTGCCTCCGGCCATATCATCGAGCAGATCGCGCTGGTCCAGAAGATCCTGGATGCCGGCTACGCCTACGAAAGCAACGGCTCCATCTATTTCGACGTGGCCAAGTACGACGAGAAGCACCACTACGGCATCCTCTCGGGCCGCAACCTCGAAGATACCCGCGAAGGCACCCGCAATCTCGACGGCCAGGACGACAAGCATTCCCCGCTCGACTTCGCCCTCTGGAAGAAAGCCTCGCCTGAACACATCATGCACTGGCCCTCGCCCTGGAGCGAAGGCTTCCCGGGCTGGCACCTGGAGTGCTCGGCCATGAGCGAGAAGTATCTCGGCGAGGTATTCGACATCCACGGCGGCGGCATGGACCTCATGTTCCCGCACCACGAGTGCGAGCTGGCCCAGAACACCGCTTCCCGCGGCCAGGGCGGCGTCCACTACTGGATGCACAACAACATGATCACCATCAAGGGCCAGAAGATGGGCAAGTCGCTGGGCAACTTCATCACGCTCGACGAATTGTTCACCGGCAACAACCAGGTCCTCGACCAGGCCTACAGCCCGATGACCATCCGCTTCTTCATCCTCCAGGCCCACTACCGCAGCCCGCTCGACTTCAGCAACGAAGCGCTCCAGGCCGCCGAGAAAGGCCTCAAACGGATGATGCAGGCCGCCAAGGACGTACAGCACCTGACCGCCGACCCCAAAGCGCCCGCCAACGCTGAAGTGGCCGCCCTTCCCGACAAAGTCTACGAAGCCCTCTGCGACGACCTCAACACGCCGATTGCCCTGTCAGTGCTTTTCGACGCCGTGCGCATCGTCAACAGCGTGAAAGACAAAACCCTGTCCCTCAACGAAGCAGACCTGCAGACCCTTCGGACCCTTTTCGACGAAGTCCTGCACGACGTATTGGGATTGGAAGACGAAGCCGCCGAAGCCGGCTCCGGCAAGCTGGTCGACGGCCTGATCGGCATGATCGTCGACGTCCGCAAGCAGGCCAAGGCCGCCAGGGACTGGGCCACCAGCGACCACATCCGCGACGAACTCAAAGCCCTCGGCGTCCAGATCAAGGACACCAAGGACGGTTGCGAGTGGACGATCGAATAATCCGGAAACTTACTTTTGCTGCGGCTGGTTCTGCTGCTGCAGATAATTCTCGGCGGCCGTCTTCATGCGGGCGGCACGCTCTTCCGTGGCCGGGTGCGAGGAGAAGGCCTGCTGGACACCGGCGCTCCGCGAGCCGGAATTGCCGGAACTGAGCTGCATGAGCTTGACCAGCGAGTTGTACATGC
>Ga0310696_10006823_pt1 | contig 13485 bp, 7 predicted proteins | sample AusTroGonzalo_MG_4_FD_203885 | JGI IMG/M metagenome (GOLD analysis project Ga0310696, IMG submission 203885) | Bovine rumen microbial communities from tropical cattle in Woodstock, Queensland, Australia - Gonzalo_02 (v2) (version 2) | ecosystem: Host-associated > Mammals > Digestive system >... | reverse complement strand
GCGTATAATTTGATTAGAGAAAAATCTCATCATCTAATTAACTGCGCCATCCCGTTTTTACGTTTTTTGTAAAAATCTGAAATAACTTTTCAAAAATTGTAATCATATTTTCATGTAACAAGTCAGCTTTTTATACAAGAAGCCCTTTCTTTTACATTTTTAACCGCCTTTTCACGAATTGACGCGGGTTTTACAATTCCTCTATGAGATCATAAAATTTTTGGCACGCTTTTTGCATTCCACAAGCGCAAAAAAACGAAAAAGGAATTTTATGCAAGCACAAGCTCTTTACGATCCAGCCAACGAACATGACGCCTGCGGCGTCGGCTTGGTCGCCAATATCAATAATATCGCCTCTCACCAGATTGTCGTCCAGGGTATCACCGTCTTAAAGCGCCTCCTCCATCGCGGTGCGACAGGTGGCGACCCGGAAACGGGCGATGGCGCCGGCCTTTTGCTTTCGATGCCGCACAAGTTTTTCCACAAGATTTACAACGACCTGCCGAACCGTTACGGCGTGGCAATGATCTTTGTCGAAAACACTGTCGCTGCTGATTCTGCCGATGCAGAAATTGAAAAGCTCGCCGCCATAGAAGGAGCCCCGGTTGTCAAGATCCGTGAAGTTCCGGTAGATCCGTCCGCAATCGGTCACACGGCTCGCGAAACGCTCCCGCACATCCGCCAATATATTTTTGACGGTTCCAAGTTCGAATCGAACGAAGCGTTTGAAATCAAGCTCTTCGTGCTCCGCCGCTTGATCGAAAAATCCGTCAAGAATCTTTACATCTGCTCTTGCAGCTCCAAGACGATTGTCTATAAGGGACTTTTGCTTGCGACTCAAATCGAAGGCTTTTACAAGGACTTGAAGGATAACGATTTCGAAAGCGCAATTGCGCTTGTCCACCAGCGTTATTCGACCAACACGTTCCCGACTTGGCCCTTGGCTCATCCGTTCCGCTACCTCGCTCATAACGGCGAAATCAACACGCTCCGCGGAAACTTGAACAGCCTCAAGGCGCGTGAGCCATACCTCAAGAGCGACCGCATCGGCGAAGATTTGCAGAAGTGCTTGCCGCTGATTGCCGCGGGCCAGAGCGACTCCGCGAGCCTCGATAACATGTTTGAACTTCTGGTGGCCGCAGGCCGTAGCCTCCCGCATGCGATGCTCATGATGATGCCGCAAGCTTGGGGTCAAAAGCACTACCTCGGTCGCGATGTGCGCGGATTCTTTGAATATGAATCCATGTTGATGGAACCGTGGGATGGTCCGGCAGCGGTCGCGTTCTCCGATGGCGTGAACGCGGGTGCTATTCTCGACCGCAACGGCCTCCGTCCGGCACGTTACACTTTATGTAAAAACGGTTTGTTCGTCATGGCGTCTGAAACGGGCGTGCTCGACATCGACGACGACCAGGTCGAAGAAAAGGGACGTCTCAAGCCGGGTGAAATCATCTATCTCGATATCGAAAATCACCGTATCTTGAAGAATGCCGAAATGAAGGCGCTCGTGGCACGCAGTAAGCCGTATCGCCGCTGGGTCGCCGAAAACAAGATGAGCGTCCGCGGCCTCTTCAGCGAAATCAATCCGTCCGACGTTCCGGCCGATTTGCTTATCCAGCAGAAACGTTTTGGATATTCTGCCGAAGACTTGAGCATAATTTTGCAGCCGATGGCAAAGACAGGCGCAGAACCGCTTGGCTCCATGGGTAACGACGCCGCTCTTGCAGTGCTCTCTGACAAGCCGCAGCCGCTGTTCAACTATTTCAAGCAGCTGTTCGCCCAGGTGACGAACCCGCCGATTGACCCGATTCGTGAAGAACTCGTGATGAGCCTTACGACTTACATCGGCAACCACGGCAACATTCTCGAAGAAACGCCGGAACAGGCTCACCTCATCAAGATTCCGCGCCCGGTCGTGACCGAAGACGAAATCCGCCGCTTTGAAAACATCGGTGACAAGAGCTTCAAGGCTAAAGTTCTCAAGATGCAGTTCCCGATTGGCGGAAACGGCGAAGTCCTCGAAGAAGCTTTGCAGAAGCTTGCTGGCGATGCGGTCCGTGCCGTGCAGGACGGTTTCAACATCATCGTGCTTTCGGACAAGAATGTCGATTGGGGTTATGTACCGATGCCGTCGCTCCTCGCTACCGCTTGCGTGAACCGCACGCTTGTCGAAGCCGGTGTCCGCCCTGAAATCGGCTTGATCGTGCAGTCCGGCGAAGTCCGCGAAGTGATGCACTTTGCGCTCTTGCTCGGTTACGGAGCAACGGTCATCAACCCGTATCTTGCTCTCGAAAGCATCTCGAACATGTGCCATACGGGCGAACTCGACGTGGATACGGTGACCGCAGCCGCCAACTACATCAAGGCTGTCGATAAGGGTCTCCTTAAGATTATGTCGAAGATGGGCATTTCGACGCTCCGCAGCTACCGCAGCGCCCAGATATTCGAAGCCGTCGGTCTCAACCGCGAATTTATCGACAAGTACCTCCCGGGAACCGCAAGCCGCATCGAAGGTATCGGTCTTCAGGAAATCGCTCAGGAAATCGACGCACGTTGCCACATCGCTCTTGCCGATGCAAGCAGCGTTCTCAAGGAAGGCGGCCAGTACCGCTACCGCAGCGAAGGTGAACGCCATCTGTGGACTCCGCAGTCCATCGCCGCATTCCGCCAGGCAGTGCAGATGGGCGATTACGAAAAGTTCAAGGCCTATTCCAAGCTCATTGACGACCAGTCCGAACGCCTTGCCACACTCCGCGGACTCTTCAAGTTCAAGGAAACGACTCCGATCGATATTTCCGAAGTCGAATCCCGCGAAGACATCGTCAAGCACTTTGTCGCGGGCGCCATGAGCCTTGGCTCCTTGAGCCCCGAAGCTCACGAAACCATCGCTATCGCCATGAACAGCGTGGGAGCCATGAGCAACTGCGGTGAAGGTGGTGAAGACCCGGATCGCAATACTCCGGGGCCGAACGGTGAAATCCGTAGCTCCGCCATCCGCCAGATTGCATCGGGCCGTTTCGGTGTCACGATCGACTATCTCCGTCATGCCAAGGATTTGCAGATCAAGATGGCTCAGGGCGCAAAGCCCGGTGAAGGCGGTCAGCTCCCGGCCCGCAAGGTGAACGAATTTGTGGCCCGTGTGCGTCACTCCATCCCGAATGTTTCGCTCATTTCGCCGCCGCCGCATCACGATATTTACTCCATCGAAGACTTGGCTCAGCTCATTTACGACTTGCACAACTCCAACCCGAAGGCCCGTGTTTCCGTGAAGCTCGTGTCTGAAGTCGGTGTCGGTACGATTGCGGCCGGTGTTGCCAAGGCTCACGCAAACGTCGTTCTCATTTCCGGTCACGATGGCGGTACGGGCGCATCTCCGCTTACTTCCATCAAGCATGCGGGCTTGCCGTGGGAACTCGGTATCGCCGAAGCCGAACAGACTCTCGTTTTGAACAACCTCCGTGGCCGCGTGAAGCTCCAGGTCGATGGCCAGCTCAAGACTGGTCGAGACGTCGTGATCGGCGCACTCCTCGGTGCCGAAGAATTCGGCTTCGCCACGAACTTGCTCGTATCGCTCGGCTGCATTATGGACCGCCGCTGCCATACGAACCAGTGCCCGATGGGCCTTGCCACGCAGGACCCTGAACTCCGCAAGCATTTCAAGGGCAAACCGGAATACGTCAAGAACTTCTTGTACTTCATCGCCGACGAAGTCCGTGAAATCCTCGCCAGCCTTGGTCTCAAGAGCCTTCACGATGCTTGCGGCCGCAGCGACTTGCTCGACGTGAACCACGCCATTGAATTCTACAAGGCAAAGCATCTCGACTTTAGCAAGGTCTTCCAGAGTGTCGAAGGATGCAAGTCTTACAACGAAAATTACGTTCCTGAAGAACTTGTCAACTTTGACCGCCGCGAAATCATCCCGTTCGTGCAGGATTCCTTCAAGGAGGGCAAGTCGGTGGAACTCTCGGCCATGATTCACAACACGGACCGCACGGTCGGTACAGAAACATCCGGCTACGTCGATGATTTCTACGGTGCAAAGGGCCTCCCCGAAGACACCATCAAGATTCACCTGCAGGGCGTTGCCGGCCAGAGCTTTGGCGCATTCCTCGCTCCGGGTATCACGCTCGACTTGGAAGGTGAAGTCAACGACTTTATGGCAAAGGGCTTAAGCGGTGGTAAGATTATCGTTCGCCCGCCACACAACGCAACGTTCAAGGCCGAAGACAACGTCATTGCCGGTAACGTCATCGGTTACGGTGGAACGAGTGGCAAGGTGTTCATCAACGGTCTCGCCGGCGAACGCTTCGGCATCCGTAACTCCGGTATGCTCCTCGTCTCCGAAGGCGTGGGTGACCATGGTTGCGAATACATGACGGGCGGTCGCGTGGTTGTGCTCGGTCGCGTGGGCGTGAACTTCGCAGCCGGTATGACGGGCGGTCTTGCCTACGTCTATGACGAAACGGGCCACTTTGACTTGAGCTGCAATGTGGATTCTGTGGACCTTGAAAGCGTACTTCCGGGAACGGAAAGCGAAAAGGAACTCCTCGACATCATCAAGCAGCACGTCGAAGCTACGGGTTCCGCAAAGGGCAAACGCATTTTGGAAGACTGGAATGACGCCCGTCCAAAATTTGTAAAGATTTTCCCAGTCGAATACCGCCACGCTTTGGCGATGCATGCCCAAAAATAATCGGCAACGGAGGTTATGCTAATGGAATCTATTCAGAGAATTCAAGATGTTTACCGTCCGGTTGATGAACGTGTCAAGGACGTAAAAGAAGTAGAACGCCCGTTGACTGCGGTCGAGATCGTGGCGCAGGCTGGCCGTTGCTCGAATTGCGGCGTACCGTTCTGCCATGGTGCCGGTTGCCCACTCGGAAATCTCGTTCCGGAATTTAACGAAGCTGTTGCTGCAGGCGATATCCGCAAGGGTTACGACATCATTAGCAAGACGGCTTTCTTCCCGGAATTCACGGGACGCGTTTGTCCGGCTCTTTGCGAATCTTGCTGCACGCGCAACCTGAATGACGATGCCGTGATGGTGCGCCAGGTCGAAAAGTTCATGATCGAAACGGCGTTTGAAGAAGGCTGGGTGAGCCTCCCGAACGCAGAACTGAACGGAAAGACTGCCGCCGTGATTGGTGCAGGCCCTGCGGGCCTGTTTGCCGCCGAAGCGCTCCGTCGCAAAGGCTTTGCCATTACAGTTTATGAAAAGCACGAAAAGCCGGGTGGACTTCTGCGTTACGGCATCCCGAACTGGAAACTTGAAAAGCAAGTGATTGACCGCCGCGTAGCGCTCCTCGAAGCAGCCGGCATCAAGTTTATTTGCAATACCGAAATCGGCAAGGACATTTCGGCGGAATACATCCACCGCAATTTCGATTACACGTTCCTCGCCATCGGAACGCCGAACGCCCGCGACTTGAAAATCCCGGGCCGAGAGGCCGAAGGCATTTATCTTGCGCTTGATTACTTGCATGGCGCCGAGATGCCTGACTGCAAGAATCCCGAAAAGTACAACGCCAAGGGCAAAAAAGTCCTGATCATTGGCGGTGGCGATACAGGTAACGACTGCGTGGGCAAAGCCATCCGCGAAGGTTGCAAGAGCGTACTCCAGGTCGAATTCATGCCAAAGCCGCCTGAGACTCGTTCACCCTCTACGCCGTGGCCGGATTGGCCGTACTTGCTGCGCACAAGCTATGCGCACCACGAAGGCGGCGAACGTCGCTGGAACGTATCGTCCAAGCAGTTCATCGTCAAGGACGGTCACGTGGCTGGTGTCGAAGCAGTCCGTGTCGAATGGGATATGTCTCCGCTCGGCAAACCGCTCAAGCCGAACGAAGTCCCGAACACGACAGAAATTATCGAAGCGGACCTGGTCGTGCTCGCGATGGGCTTCACGGGCGTTCCTGCCGAAGGTCTCGTGAACGACTTGGGCCTGAAACTCACGCCCCGTACGGCAATCATCCCGGATCCCTCACGTAACATTTACGCGGTCGGCGACTGTGCCAACGGTGCATCACTTGTGGTGCGAGCCATGGCGAGCGCCAAGCAGGTCGTGTCGAGAATTTAATATATCCTGGTTCTTAAACTATAGAGAATGACCGTTGAACCTCGGCCATTCTCTTTTTATATGTTTCGATAAAAGAAACCCTGGATTTTAATCCAGGGTATTTTAACAACACGCTTTCGAGTGCAAAATCGATTTAAGATTAATGCAACGAATCGAATGTGACTTTGCAAATCTGGTTTTTATCCGGCATAAAGTCTAGTTTTTCAAGAGAAGCCGTACTTATCTTATTTGCAGCGAACATATAGGGCGAAAGATTTTGAGAAACTGGTTTTTCCCATTCTGGTAAAGCGTAATAGAGATCAAAATCCACGTTCTTCGCTTTACTTGCCGTCATATAGCCGAACAAAGCGTGTTCAAAACTGTGTAAGGAAGTCTTCCAGTTATGGGCTTTCGGATATCTGGTTATAGGTTTGTTGGTCGCTCCATCCAGATAATGCCAAATTTCGCCATTTTCCTTATCGACCATGTAATCGAACCAATATCGATGAGTATTGTTGAGGTATTCGTAATACGTGGGATCGTGGATAGCGAGAATTTCGGCAGCTTGGTCCAGCTCGGCGAGAATCCACCATTCCTTATCCTTGTCAAGAACATTGTCTTTAACGTATCTTCTAGCCCATGAACCGTTTTCGGGCAAATAAGCATGTCTTAAAATCTTGTCGATGTTCTTTCTGGCAAATTGAATGTAGAAGGGGTCTTTTAGCAATTCGCCAACCTTCAAGATGACCCAGAACGTCTTTACGGAATGGCCGAAGTCGGTATGGTCTGTCCCAAGTTGCATGGAATGAGCATCGCTGTCAATACCCCAGAAAAAGTCATAGCGTTCGCTATAGAACTGCGTGATAAGGATATCGACGACCTTTTTCATGTCCTGAAGCCATTGTGATTTGAACGGTTCCGGCAGGGCAGGGGTGAGCATGAGCATGTACGCATAAAGTTGATCGAGCTGAGCCACAATCTGAACTTCGGAGTCGTTCTGGCAACGAGGCATCCATGTCAGATAGCCCCTAGAGTCATCCATATAAACGTTGAAAATATAATCTTTCAACTGAATAATTCGATATAAGACCGTCTTGTCATGCGTCAAGAAGTAATACATACCAAGCCCAGTCAACCCATAAGCTAAATCCTGACTTGTACGTTTCAAGTTATCAGGATCGAGGGTTCCTGTTTTTACATTTTTTGTAACATGCATACCGTAGTTGCCGTCAAACATTTCCATTAACGCCATTGCGCCTTTACGGCATACTTCAAGATAATGCTTGTTTCCGGTCATATGGAACGCAATTCCGAAAGCGTATGTAAGACGGGAATGCGCTCTGATATAAATATTGTCAGGATCGACCAGTCCATTTGTGTCATCAGACTGTATTGCTTCTTTAAATTCATCGGGCCATTCATCTTGATTCTGCGGTAGAATTTTCCCATCGTTTGTGACGTATGTAGGGAAAAGACCATCCTTCATATCTGTGATATCTTTTTTATCCCAGAATTTCATCAGATCTTTGACGACATGGATTTTCCATATCTCGGGCGGGATTGCTTTTTCAAGCAGCTTATCGACATCGAACCCTTTTTCACCTATTTTCATTTTTGATTACCTCATATGTTTTGATTATTTTGTTACAGTAAATGTCCAAATCGGCGGCTGATCTTCCCGTGACTACATCCCTGTCTGCATAGACATGAGATTCATCGGGAACAAAGACAGCTCCTGCGTTTAAAACATCGGAAAGCACAACAGTATGGCAAATAACCTTACGCCCTTTTAAAAGTTCTGGACACGGAGTCATGAGCCAGAGTGCATGGCAAAGAAAGCCCTTTACAATAAACGGGTTCATCATGGCGCTTGCCATAAATCTTACAGCCGATGGGGAACGAAGTTCTTCGACACTACCTAGATTTCCCATAGGGGGAATTTCTCGCAAACGGCAGGCTACATAGTTTGCTGCGCAAAGGACGATTGCATAATCATTGGGATTTGCATCAGCCACGTCTTTATTGACCGTTAACGTTTCGGGCATTTTCCCGGGTTCCGTTACATCGCTTACAAGTGTTCGTTCCTGCTTGCCCCAAAGGTATGTCAGCAATTCAACTTCTGCGCCAAGATTTCCGAAAAATTTTTTGTATTTGTTTATCTCGTCAGGAATGTACTCCGTTTCAACGAGTACGGCTATTTTTTTCCCGGACAAAATTCTTTTTTTGGGTTTCATCGACCCCTCCCCTTAAAATAAACATGTAGTGGAAAACGCTTTGCAAAAAGCAATTTTCTTTTTCAATATAGCGAAAAAGGCGTAAGTTTCGCGTATGAAAATTTTAATTAACGTAGGAAGGCGGTATATCAAAACAAGCAATCCTCGTTCTACAACGCTTTATTCCATAATTAAAATTCAATAATAGTTTTACAATTTATGTAAAACTATTTTATCGTTTTTACATAAATTGTAAAATTTTTCAATTCATGAAAATTCACTAATTTCTAAAATCATCGATTTTAACTCAAAAACGCCACTTTTTTCGAAAAATGTAAAAATGGCATGATTTTTGCATATCACGGCAAAAAGGATTACATTTTATGTCATTAAAATTTTCAAAATGGACTGGACTCGGCAACGATTTCGTCTTGGTCGAACCCGGTGAATCATTTGATATGACCCCAGGCAAGGCTCTTGAGCAACGCGTCATAGAACTTTGCGACAGGCGTTTCGGCATCGGTGCGGATGGAGTCGTCGTCGTGACTCCCATCAACGTCGAGAACAACGAATTCGAGATGCGCATTTTTAACGCAGACGGTTCCGAAGCGGCCATGTGCGGCAACGCCACCCGCTGCGTGGCAAAGTTTATCCAGAGTCGCGGATTGAGCCAAGCATCGGAATTTTCCCTGCACACCAAGAGTGGACTTATAAAGCCGTCCGTTTTGCCGGACGGTCGCGTTTGCGTGAACATGGGGCTCCCGCGTGATTTCTTGGGAACGATCAAGCTCACGGCTGACACTTTTGATTTTACGGGCGAAACCGTTTCGATGGGCAATCCGCACACCGTTATTTTTGTTGATGATATCGAAAAAATCCAGCTTGAAAAATGGGGGAGTATCCTCGAAGTCGATAAGATTTTCCCGGACCGTTGCAATATTGAATTTGCCCAAGTTATCGACGAAAAAACAATTCGCATGCGCGTCTGGGAACGCGGTTGCGGCGTAACGATGGCTTGCGGTACAGGCAGTTGCGCGACGCTTGTTGCCGCCCAGCGAACAGGGAGAATCGGCCTGGAAGCAGACGTCGTTTTGGATGGTGGAACGCTCCACATCAAGCACGAAGAGGGCGGTCCCGTCTTTATGACCGGTCCCGCGAAGGAAGTCTTTAAAGGTTTTATAGAACTTAGAGCTTAGCAAGTTCCTCTAATTTTAAGAGCGAAGCGGGCTAAGTTCTGCAAATTGCGGCAAAGCCGCGCAAAACACATTTATGAATATACTCAATACAAACTATGATCTTCTTCCTGGCAGTTACCTTTTTTCGACTATCGCCAAAAAAATCAAGGAATACCAGGGCACTCACGAAAACGCAGACATCATCCGTCTAGGAATCGGCGATGTCACGTCTCCAATTATCCCGGCCGTGATCGAGGCGATGCACAAAGCGGTGAACGAAATGGGCGTCAAGTGGACGTTCCGCGGTTACGGTCCTGAGCAAGGGTATGATTTTCTTCGTGAAGCGATTATTCGTGGCGAATATACGTCTCGCGGAATCGATATAGATCCAGACGATGTCTTTGTGAGTGACGGTTCCAAGTGCGATGTCGCGAACATCCAGGAACTATTCTCTGCCGATGCAAAAATAGCGATTCCGGACCCGGTTTACCCGGTATATCTCGACAGTAACGTAATGGCCGGGCGCGCCGGCACTTTGCAGGCAGACGGGCATTTTTCCGAAGTGACCTATCTTGCATCGACCGCCGAAAATAACTTCCAGCCGGACTTGCCCAAAAATCCGGTACAATTAATTTACCTTTGCAGCCCCAACAACCCGACGGGCACCGTTCTTTCTCGCGAAACGCTCCAGAAGTTTGTGGATTACGCAAATGAAACCGGTGCAATTATTTTGTTTGATGGAGCCTACAACTGTTACATCCGTGACGAAAACCTTCCTCATTCCATTTACGAAATTCCAGGTGCTCGCACTTGTGCGATTGAATTCCGCAGCTTCAGCAAGACCGCTGGATTCACGGGCGTTCGTTGTGCATACACAATCGTTCCGCACGAACTCGGAAAGCTCCGCTCGATGTGGAACCGCCGCCAGTGCACCAAGTTCAACGGCGTAAGCTACGTGACACAGCGCGCCGCCGAAGCCATTTACACGCCCGAAGGCTGGGAACAGACGAAGGCCGTCATCAGCGGTTATATGGAAACAGCAACGATGATCCGTAAGGAACTCTCGTCTTGCGGCTACACCGTTTTTGGTGGCGAACACGCTCCTTACATCTGGTGGAAGTTGCCCGACGGTGAAAAATCATTCGACTTTTTTGACCGCCTGCTTGCGACATGCGAAGTCGTCGGGACGCCGGGCAGCGGCTTTGGGCCGTGCGGCGAAGGCTATTTCCGATTGACTGCGTTCGGCGACCATGAGCAGACGAAGGTAGCGCTACAACGAATCAAGGAGAGGTTGTAGGTTTTAGAACTTAGAACTTAGAGCTTAGAACTTTGGTCCGACAAAAGGTTGGTGAGCTCGCCGAAGCACTGTCGAAGGGCCGACTAAGTTCTACCAACTAAGTTCCACCGACTAAACGCTACCAACTATTAACTAGTAACTATATTTACAAATTATGAAACAACCCATTGGTCCAGAAATATCGGTCGTTCAAAAAATCAGTACCATCATTATCCACGAAAGGAATGTCGAAAAACTTTTGGATAATGTGCTCACGATTTTGGACACCGACATGGGAATGCTGAACGGAACGTTTACGCTGTTGTTCGGCAACACCCTGAAAATCGAAGCTTCGCACGGCCTTGACGAAAAGAAAAAGCAGTTGGGGCAGTACCAAGTGGGCGAGGGCATTACTGGGCACGTGGCCGAGACGGGCCGTAGCCATGTGATTCCCGACTTGCGCAAGGATTCTCGATTCCTGAACCGCACGGGAGCCCGCAATTACGACTCCCAGGTCGCATTCATCTGCGTCCCGCTGATTCATGACGAACAAATCATCGGAACGCTTTCTGTCGATAGACCTGTTGACGTGACGACGGACCTGGACCGTGACGTGGCACTTTTGGAAATTATCGCAAATATCACGGGCGATGCAGCAAGCGAATGCCAGACCATGCTCGTTGAACGCCAATCGTTGCTTGACGAAAACCAAAAGTTGCGCGACATGCTTAGCGGCAAGCCGGACGACCTTGTCGGGAACTGCCGTGAAATGCAGATTGTGTATGAACAAGTGCGTCAGGTCGCATCGTCTGATGCTACCGTCCTGATTCGTGGTGGAAGCGGAACCGGCAAGGAAATGATTGCCCGCGCCATAGTCAAGCTTTCAGACCGCAAAGACAAGCCGTTTGTGACGCTCAACTGTGCTGCACTCCCCGAAAATCTAGTCGAAAGCGAACTGTTCGGTCACGAAAAAGGGGCGTTTACGGGCGCCATCAGCATGCGCAAGGGACGTGCCGAAATCGCCGATGGCGGTACGCTATTCCTCGATGAAATTGGTGATTTGACGATGCAGACGCAAGTCAAACTGTTGCGTTTTTTACAAGAACGTACATTTAGCCGCGTCGGCAGTAACGAAGAACTCCATTCCAATGTGCGTTTCTTGGCAGCAACCAGCCGCAACCTCGAAGAGCTCATGGAAAAGAAGCTTTTCCGCGAAGACTTGTTCTATCGTCTGAATATTTTCCCGATTTCGATGCCGGACTTGGCCAAACGCCAGAGCGACATTATCTTGCTTGCAGAACATTTCATCGAAAAGATGAACCTCAAGTACAATAAGAAAATCGCGCGCCTCTCGACAACGGCTATCAATCTTTTGATGAGCTATCACTGGCCGGGCAACGTCCGCGAACTCGAAAACTGCATTGAACGCGCCGTGCTTACCGCGACGGACGACTGCATCCACAGCTACAATCTTCCGCCTTCGTTACAGACGAGCCTCAGCACAAGCGCCGGGAAAATCATTACGGACCATGCTCCGCTTGACGTGATGATGTGCAATTACGAAAAGGAACTGATTACCGAAGCCATCAAACGCAATGACGGTAATATTTCGGCGGCAGGCCGTGAGCTCGGTATTTCTCCGCGAATGATGAACTACCGCATGAACAAACTTGGATTGATTACAAAATAAAATGTTCGGTTTTTATAGAATCGCATCCGTATGTCCAACTTTAAAAGTGGCCGATACGGAATTCAACACTGATGAAATTATCCGCTGCGGTCACCTCGCTAAAAACGAAGGAGCCGCAGTTGTCGTTTTCCCGGAACTTTGCATTACGGGTTATACTTGTGGCGACTTGTTCCATCAAGAACTTTTGCTAAAAAAATCGCTTCGATCGCTTTTAAAAATAGCAAAAGAGTTTGACGATACCGATATGATTGTTGCTGTCGGACTTCCGCTCCGAATGTTCGGCAAACTCTACAACTGTGCCGCTCTAGTACAGCATGGAAAAGTCATCGGAATTACACCGAAAATTCACTTGCCGAACCAGCGTGAATTTTATGAAAAGCGGCACTTCAATAGCGGGCGAGATTTGTTGAACTATGCGACTTGCGCTCGGATTGAAGGCGTTCGAAATGCTAGCGGGCCGCTTACTTATTCGTTTGAAGGTATCGACGATGTCCCCGTGACAAATTTTTTCACGTTGAAAGCCCGCATAAACAATCAAGGAAAAACAAGCGCCCGCAAGAAATCTTCTGAAACCGATTCTTCAGAAATCCGCATTGGCATCGAACTTTGCGAAGACCTTTGGACTCCTTCGCCCCCCAGCGGGGAACTTGCCTTGGCGGGTGCGAATGTCATCTTAAATTTGTCTGCAAGCGATACTCTTGTATGTAAAGGCGACTACCGCCACAATCTAGTGATGAACCAATCGGCTCGCTGTATGGCCGCGTACGTCTATGCATCGGCCGGAGTACATGAATCTACGACAGACATGGTCTTTAGCGGTCATTTGATGATTGCCGAAAATGGCTCGATGCTTGCCGAACGCAGGAATTACAACCGCAAAAGCGAAATAATTTATGCAGACATCGATGTTGAACGTCTGAACATGCAGCGTTTGAGCGAAGGAAATTTTCAGGATTTTGACTCGACGGACTATTTTTTCCATGCGGCTCATTTTTCGCCGTTGCCAGTCGTAGTGAAAAATGCCAGTAATCCAGCGGATGGTTTGAGATACCGTTATATTTCACCGACACCGTTCG
>Ga0310696_10006822_pt1 | contig 13486 bp, 12 predicted proteins | sample AusTroGonzalo_MG_4_FD_203885 | JGI IMG/M metagenome (GOLD analysis project Ga0310696, IMG submission 203885) | Bovine rumen microbial communities from tropical cattle in Woodstock, Queensland, Australia - Gonzalo_02 (v2) (version 2) | ecosystem: Host-associated > Mammals > Digestive system >... | reverse complement strand
GCTGTAGCGCCCACGAGCATCAGCATGCCCATGAACATAAACTTCTTTAGTGCTTTCATCTCTTTCATCTTACTTATTATCTTATCTCAAATCTCTTTCTGGGTGCAAAGGTAGCAAAAATTTTAAATATGCACCAAGTCTTTTTGGCAAAAAATATATAAAAATGCCGCTTGCGGTGTGCTTTTTGACTAAAGTCAAGCCGCAAACGGCATCATTGTGACACCAAAAGGGGTGAAAGCGGTGTTATTCTGCTTTTACCGGACGGATGGCGAACGTGAACGAACGCTCCTGACTGGGGAGCAGATACTCCTGTCGCGGCCAGGCTCCCCACGAGTTGACACAGCCGAGGCCCATCTGTCGCTGCTGGATGTGAATCTGGGTGAGCGGACGCTCGACGAGGTCGCCCGAGTGACGACCGATCTTCTTATCCTTCTCGGGACCGTCGTCGAGGTCGGACATCAGGAAGCGCAGGGCACTGGCCTCCATGGCGGCGTCGGAATAGAACTCAAGGCCCCTACCCTGGGCGTTCTGCACGCGGAACCAGCGCACATCGGTATGGTTGCCAGACTCCTGCGGACGGATGTAGGAGTAGTACTCGTCGGACACTTTGTTCTCATAGACACCGATAAACTCGCTGGAGTTGCGGTCGCAGTAGTTCTCGACGGGACCACGGCCATAATAGGTCAGACGGTCATACTCGCTGGGCATCTGCAGCTGCATGCCGTAACGGAACATGGGGGGCACCTTTGCGGTCCCTGAGCCTGTCGAAGGGTTGGGCAGGAAGTGCTGATTGACCACCACTTCGCCTGTGGGCTGAAGGGTGTAGGTCATGGTGAGCGTGGCAGCGACATCGGGCATGTCGAACACGGCCACAACGCTGTTGTCGCCCACTCGGCAGTCCTTCAGTTTCATCTGCGGATCCTTCCACACACCGAAGCGCTGCTGCAGACGGGCACCGTAGTCGTTGTCGGTGGGGGCGCGCCAGAACTCGGGAGTGATGGACTCGCGATCGACGAGCATGGTCTGACCATCGACATCGAGATAGTCGATCCAGCCGCTCCACTTGCCGATGGTCAGCGTGGTGCCTGCGGCCTCGAACTTGACGTAACTCTCAACCTCTTCCTTCTGCACGACCCCTTCTTGCGGCCCTTCGACAGGCTCAGGGACCGTGGTGAGAGTCGGGAACTGGTAGGGATTGAGCACAAACTGCTGACGGGCCACTACCTGACCTTTGTCGATCAGCGGCTGGGTCTCGCGGGTCTTGAACTGGAAAATAACAAAGATTTCCTGATCGCCATGATGACCGAGCACACGCTCGATGACCTTCTGCATGGCCTCGATGGTGATGATCTTACGCTGCTGCGGGGCGATGCCATCGACAGCGATGGTGCCACCGTGACCGAAAGTCATACCCTCGGGACGGTTGCCATCGTGATGATGACCTGCAGAGGCGCCTCCGACAAACCACTCGAGCTCGAGGTCGTCGAGGGTCTTGAAGAAGTTCTCGTTGTAGATCTCAATCTTGCCGTCCTTCAGGCCCTTGTCGGTGATCCACACGTTCTGATAGTAATAGCGCACCTCGTAGGCATGGGGATTGAGACGGCGGTCGGGGGCGATGATACCGTTACAGTTGAAGTTGTAGTCGGAGGCGGGATAGCGGCCGTAGTCGCCACCGAAAGTGAAGATCTCCTTGCCAGTGATCTTGCTCTTGTCGCGCAGACCCTGATCGACGAAGTCCCAGATATAGCCGCCCTGGTATTTCGCATTGGCGCGGATGATGTCCCAGTACTCCTTGAATCCACCCATCGAGTTACCCATGGCGTGGGCATACTCGCACTGGATCAGCGGACGGGGGTTGTCGCCCTTCGAATATTTCTCGCAGTCCTCGTAGCCATAGTACATCGGACAGAAGATGTCGGTCTTGCCCTCGCGGCCTGCCTGCTCATACTGCACGGGGCGCGTGGTGTCGTAGGCCTTCACCCAGTCGTAGCACTTCTCGAAGTTAGGACCATAGCCGGCCTCGTTGCCCAACGACCACACGATGATGCTGGGGTGATTCTTAAACGACATCATATTGCCCTGCTGACGCTCGAGGTGGGCCTTGGTATAGTCGTCGCGACGGGCAAGCGTCTCTTTGCCGTAGCCCATGCCGTGACTCTCGATATTGGTCTCGGCGGTGAGGTAGAGTCCGTACTCGTCGCAGAGGTCGTACCAACGGGGATCGTCGGGATAGTGACAGGTGCGCACGGCATTGATATTCAGATATTTCATGATCTTGATATCCTGGATCATGCGCTCCACAGAGACGATGTAACCGCCATCGGGATCGAGCTCGTGGCGATCGGCGCCCTTGATGAGGATAGGCTGACCGTTGACGAGCAACTGGCCTCTCTTGATTTCGATATGACGGAAGCCCACGCGCTGAGGAATCACCTCGAGCACCTTGTCGCCCTGTTTCAGCGTAATCTCGGCACGATAGAGATTGGGCGTCTCGGCAGTCCAAGCTTTGGCATTCTCCACCACGGCCTTCAGGCCTTCAGCCACCTGGTTGCCAGCAGCGTCGAAGAGTCGGGCTTCGACAGTGGCGCCCTTGGCGTTAGCCACCTGCACGTCGATATCGAGCAGACCACGTCCGTCCTGATAGTCCTGACGGATGAAGATGTCCTGAATATGGGTCTTCGGCGTGGCATAGAGATACACCTCGCGGGCGATACCCGTGAAGCGCCAGAAGTCCTGATCCTCGATATAAGAGCCGTCGCACCAGCGCATCACCTGCATGGCGATGAGGTTGCGGCCCTTCTTCAGATATTTGGTGATGTTGAACTCGGCAGCCACCTTCGAGTCTTCGGAATAGCCCACATACTGACCATTCACCCAGACGGAGAGGTTGCTCGTGGCCGAGCCCACATGGAAGAACACCTCCTGCCCCTTCCAATCGGCAGGCAACTCGAACGTGCGACGGTAAGAGCCCGTGTAGTTGTTGGTCTCGCCGACATAAGGGGGATTGTTTTTGAAAGTGGTGCTCCAGGCGTAGTTGATGTTCTTGTAGATCTTGTCGCCATAGCCCTCGATCTCGAAGAGACCAGGCACGGGGAAGTCGGTCCACTTAGAGTCGTCGTACTTCAGCGAGAAGAAGCCTGCGGGCGCATCCTGATGGTTCTTGACGAAACAGAACTTCCACAGTCCCTCCATCGAGAGATAACGCTGCGACTGGGTTTTGTCGCCCTGAGCCTTCTCCTGACTCTCGAAGGCAAAGAAAGAGGCATGACGCGCCTCACGATTCACTTGGTTCACTTGGGGGTCCTGCCACACGGGTGTTTTCTGGGCATGGACCGCTGTCATGGTCATACAGGCCAATGACAGAAACAGTTGCTTAATCATACGTTCGTTTTTGATAATTGATGAATTTTCGGCAAAAGTACAAAATAATTATGAATTATGAATGATGAATTATGAATTATTAGTATCTTTGCAGTATAATTTATCAGAAATGAGGAAAGAAGAGAGATACCAACGGATCTTGGATCACTTTCGGCAACAGATGCCCGAGGTGAATACGGAACTGGAGTTCGGCAGCGTGTTCCAGTTGCTCGTGGCTGTCGTACTCAGTGCACAGTGTACCGACAAGCGCGTGAATCAGGTGACACCCGAGTTGTTTGCCCACTATCCTAACGCCAAGACGATGGCGACGGCTGAGCCCGAAGACCTGTTGGAGTATATCGGCAGCGTGTCGTATCCCAACGCCAAGGCGGAGCATCTGGTGAGGATGGCAAGGATACTGGTGGAGAAGCATGGTGGCGAGGTGCCCTCGGACATGAACCTGCTGCTGGAACTGCCTGGCGTAGGGCGTAAGACGGCTAACGTGATTCAGAGTGTAGCCTTCGGCAAATCGACGCTGGCTGTCGATACTCACGTGTTTCGTGTGGCCCACCGCCTCGGACTGGTCTCGAAGCGCGACAACACCCCCTATAAGGTGGAACTGGCGCTGACACGATATATCCCTGTCGACGATATCCCTCGCGCCCACCACTGGCTGTTGCTGCATGGGCGATATGTGTGCACCTCGCGTAAGCCTCACTGCGAGAAATGCGACCTGGCTAACCTCTGTCCGAAACTGATAGAGGGCTCAAAATTGTAAGGATTATTCACATACGCAAAAGAGGGCAGTCAACACGTGACTGTCCCCTCTCTTAAAATGTGCATTATAACTAACAAACTCAATGAAATCACTTCTTAGTGGCATTGGCGGCAGGGCGCTGATGGCGCTGCTGGAAGCCCTGGCCCCAGTTTCGGAAGGCACGACGATGGAATCGCTCCTCAGCACGAAGCACATCGAACACCTTCGAGGCTGAGAGCACGGTGAAGAACTTGTTGTGGTAGGTCTGCTGAATCTTCTTCAGTTCTAACTCGACCTCGTCGCGCTTCTGAACCAGTCTCTTACAACTAGCATCGTCGGTAGGCTTCAAACGGCTTTCCTCGCGCACCTTGGCAAAGACGCCACGCTGCTTCTGCTGCATCTCGCGATAGATCGGGAAGAACTTAGCCGCCTCGTCGGCAGTGAGACCTGCCTCTTTGGTGATAAACTGCTCCATCTCAGCCTGGAACTTCTCAGGCGAGAACTTCTGGGGTTCATCGGCCTGACAGACTAATACGCCCGCCAGGAGGAACATCATGCTGATAAGGACTTTCTTCATTTTCACCTTTTTAATTATTCACTTTTTCACCTTTTCACTCTTTCACGGTCCCTGAGCTTGTCGAAGGGCACCTTTAATAGTCTGCCAGACAGGCATATATAGCCTGATTGTCGAGCATCATGTAGTCGGCAGCCTCGTCGAAATACGTATCATCTGGCTGCTGCATCTGTACGGCCTGAACAGCCTCGGCCACACCCTTCTGATCCTCCTGCGACGAACTGGGCCACGACAGCCAGACAGTGGCACACACAAACAGGGCGCACACACTGGCTGCGGCGTAGAACACAGGGCGCAACCAGACGGTCTTGGCACGGGGACGACGATCAGGCAGCGACTGCATCACCTGATCGGTCAACTGCTCGAAATAGCCTTCGGGAACCACGAAAGGATTCCGCTTGCCTACCAATTCTTCTATGTACTTTTCTTCTTCCATCGTATGTTTGACGTATAATCATTCAAATAGTTTAATCTCGCGCCTTAAAAAAATCCGTAATTTTCTTCACGGCAATATGATACGAGGCTTTCAGGGCCCCTTCAGAGGTGCCAAGCAACTGGCTAATGTCACTATATTTCATTTCATCGAAATAGCGCAATTGGAACACCGTGCGCTGCACATCGGGCAGACTGGCGATAGCCTCCTGAAGCAGAGCCTCGGTCTCGGAACCGTCGAAATAGGTATCGGCCTGCAGGGCACTGGCTACGGTGCGGGCATCTTCGCTCACCGTCTGGCGCTGTTTGCTGCGACGCAGAAAATCGAGCGACTCGTTGATGGCGATACGCGAGAGCCACGTGAACACCTTGGAATCGCCCTGGAAACTACCAAGACCGTTCCAGGCCTTCAGAAAACTGTTCTGGAGCACATCGTTAGCATCGTCGTGGGTGAGCACAATCTTACGCACCTGCCAGTAGAGTTGTTCGCCGTACTGACGGACACAGGCCTCGAACGCCTGACGCTGGGTCTCGGGGTTCGTGAGCATTTGCTGTATCAGCTGATCGTCGTATTTTTCCATGGTGCTCACTCGGGCAGAAACGCTTTCATCTCTCTGCTGATGATCCGGTCGTAGCCATAGAGGTCGGGCCAATAGGCCACCAGACCAGTATCCGGATCAGGATAGGCAGTATAATAAATAATGTACACGGGCACGCGCGGGAGGACATCACGATAGGTGATGACTCGCAGGGGACGAGGATCGTCGGCATGTTCTATCAGATATTCGCGCCCTCTGACGGTCTCAGGTCTCATATCCATCGCCAAGCGAATCTTGTCGAGGGTCCAATCGTCGGCACCCTGCAACAGGAAACAGGCCAGTTCGAAGGGCTTCTGCACACGGACACAGCCATGCGAGAGGGTTCTCTTCTCACGATTAAAGGCCCCACGATTATTGGTGTCGTGCAGATACACGCCGAAGTTGTTGGCGAAGCGGAACACGATACGTCCGAGGGAATTGCCTGCCCCACCCCGCTGACCTACGCGCAGGCCACCTGTACGAAGCCGTTCGCTGGTCACTACCTTAGGATCGAGCGTATCGCCCGCCTGACGATCGACGATGTAATAACGGTTACGGGCGAAATAAGCTGAGTCGCCACCATGGACAGCCACCTCGCCTTTCACAATCGACGGGGGAATGATCCATTCGGGATTCACCTGCATGTAGCTGATCTCGCTATTCAACAGGGGCGTCTTCGTGGGAACAGCTCCACAACAGATCTTCATGGGCAACACGCTATCGGGACAAACAGCCCACAACTGAAGGGCTGGGATATTGACCACCACATGATGAGTGCGCCCCTCGGGACGGACCATCTGCCAACGGCAACGCTCAAGATTCACGAGGATTTTCCGACAGTCGGCAGTGTCTTTCGTGCGTGACAGCTGTGACTGTAATGTCTTATAAAGGCTGTGGGTAGGGGCTGAGGTCAGCAGATACGACATCCTATCGGCTGACGTCAGTTTACGCAGGGGTTCCTGATAATCGGGGGCTTTCACCTCGTAATCAAAGAGACGGGCATAACCCGTACCGTCATTCTTATAGTCGAGACGGTTAAACACCTTGTCAGGTCTGATAAAACCATAGCGCTGGCCTACGGTATAGCGGACATAAGCCTTTGTGAGATGATAGTCGAGACGCGGCAGCACTTCGTTGATGCTCTGTCCCACGGAGTCGAAAGCGAGCTTGTGGACAATATCAAGGTCGGACTCGATCTCTGACAGGAAGAAGGCCTTGGGATTGAGACCCTGCTGGGGCAGAGAGCGCTGCAAATGTGACAAAAGCGAATCGGCCTGATCAGTCACACCCTCGCGAGCATACCAAAGAGGATCGTGGGTGCGCTCGGCATAATACTGGTGTACGACTTTATCGGCCTCCCACTTCGAAGAGTCGGCATCTAAAATATGCGTCAGATACTGCCATTGTTCGGTGGTATCCAACGCATGTACGAATGTTCCAAAAGCAGAATGGTCAGCCTCGTCATACTCGCGGTTTCCGTTAACACAGGAAGCCAGGAGCACAAGGACTGCCGCAAGACACGTGGCTAACGGACGTAAACCCTGCGAACTACCTTGCCAACCTTGACGATATAGCAACCTTTCGGAATGTTAAGTTCTATCTTCTGTTCAGGACTGTCAATCCGCTTGGTCATCACGACATTACCTGTGACGGTGACGATCTGCAGCGTACAGCCCTCTGCACCCGTGATGGTCAGCGAGCCCTCGCTATAGACCACGTCAACCTCCTGCTCGTCGATCAGTTCCATCACGCCAGCGGAATAGGCGGGCGCAGCACTAACGCTCACAGGAACCAGCCAGAAGGCTGCAAGGGTGAAGCAAAGGATGAGTAAACGTTTAATCATACGCTATCAACTATAGTTTGGTGCAAAGATAGCATTTTTCTCCGAATCCACAAAACTTTTTCGACGGAAAATGCATTTTCAACCTTAAATTCAGAAGAATTACACGTCGATAACGTCCGTTTCGTTCGTCAGACGGACGTTTTCAAACACCGCCTTCGCCTCTTGAAGCAGCACGTTCTCGTCGTCATAGCGCGAGCTGTAATGGCCCAAGAGCAGTTGTCCGACACCAGCATCCCTCGCCACCATCGCAGCCTGACGGGCCGTAGAGTGACAGTATTTCTCAGCCGATTTGAGTTTGTCCTCACCATAGGTACTCTCGTGATACAGCGTATTCACACCCTTCAGCAGTTCGTGAAGGGTCGGGATATAACGGGTGTCGCTGCAGTAGGCGTAGCTTCTGGGGGAATCGGCAGGAACAACCAGACGGGCATTGGGAATGACATCGCCATCTTCAGTAGTCCAATCGGCTCCCATCTTGATGTTATTGATCTGACTGCGAGGGATATTATAGGCCTCCAGCATCTCGGGACGGATATGGGGCGCAAGGGGTTTCTCACGGATAATGTAGCCACAGGTGGGCATACGATGTTCCAGGGGGATGGTCTCGACGGTGATGCTGTGGTCCTCGTAGATGACGGCATGTTTCGTGGCATCGACGGGATGGAACACCACCTCATAGCCCAGGTCGTGGGTAAAGAAGGCGATCTGATCGTCCAGCACAGGTCCCAATGCCTCGGGGGCATGGATATGAAGGGGCGATGTACGACCCAACAAACCAAAGGTGGAGATCATACCGATAAGTCCGAAACAATGGTCACCATGAAGATGGGTGATGAAGACACGACTGAGTTTCGAGAAGTGGAGATGGCACTTACGCATCTGCGTCTGGGTGCCCTCCGCACAGTCGAGCATCAGCACTCGTTCCCGCACCTCTACCAGCTGCGAGGAACCATTGTGGCGAAGGGTGGGAAGCGCACTTCCACACCCTAAGATATGTATCCTGAAAGGCTCCACTTGGATGTTTAGATCTTATTAAACTCGTCGTTAGTCTCTTCCAGTTCCAGTCCGTGCAGATCGACCTTTGCCTTAGGCTTCCAACGGCTGTACTCGAAGGTATCGGTCTCGTCGCGTGACTTACCAATTGTTCTGTAAGCCAGTGTGTCAGGACCAAGTGCCAGGATCTCGTAGCGATTCAGCTCTTCCTCGTCGCCACCACCCTCACGCATCAATTCAATCTCCAACTCTCCGTTGAAGATCTTCCAAGTGCGATACACGATAACAGACTGGTCGATGCTCTCAGCCACACCACCCTCTTTGATACGGATGCCGATCTCTGCACTACCATCGATGGGATCGGGCATCACCCAATCGCCCATCAGCGTGTTCAGATTGATGACAAGACGAGCCTCTTTCTTGGCGTCGTCAGCCACCACAGCAACACGATCGTACACCTGCAGACCACCAAACACCTTACCAAGTTCGGAAGCGGTCGTCAGACTCAGCGTCAGGGTGTCACCATTATCGGTGATCATCTCCAACGTGTTCATTGCCGTACCATCGGTACAGACGCCATAGATGGTGCGATCCCTGGGAATCACATTTTCTATGTCAGTGGAGTCTTGCGTCTCTTCAGCCTGAGACTGTTGATTACCTCCACAACTCCACAACATCACTGTGGCCAATGCCACACTCAGAATTACCAGTTTCTTCATATCTTATATTTTTAATTATTCACTTTTTCACCTTTTCACTATTTCACCTTTTCACCTTTCTTGGCTTCTTGCCACAGCGCCTCCATCTCGTCGAGCGTCATTTCCGTCAGAGGCTTGCCGATCCTGATACTGTGCTCCTCGATATAGTTAAACCGCTCGATAAACTTACGGTTCGTCATCTCCAGAGCATTGTCAGGATTCAACTTATAGAGTCTGGCAGCATTGATAACAGCGAAAAGAAAATCACCCAATTCCTTTGTTGAATTGTCTTTATCCTCTTTATTCAGTTCGACCTCGAGCTCATCGAGTTCCTCACGTACCTTCTGCCAAACATCCTCACGTTTCTCCCAGTCGAAGCCCACATTACGGGCCTTATCCTGAATCCTATAAGCCTTGATGACACTGGGCAGAGCCGCAGGCACACCTGATAGCACCCGTTCGTTGCCATCTTTCTCCTTCAGTTTGATCTGTTCCCAATTCTGCAGCACCTGCGTCACAGTCTTCACTTCTTCACCCTTCACGGTCCCTGAGCCTGTCGAAGGGGTCGAAGGGTCACTCTTCACTTCCTCAGGCACATACGGCAGAGGCTTCGGATCCTCTGCGTCGATCTGTGAGGGATGATAGACATGGGGATGACGGGTGATCATCTTCTTCGTGAGCGCATCGCAGACATCGGCCATATCAAACTGCTCCTTCTCTTCTGCAATCTTCGCATAGAAACAAATGTGCAGCAGGACATCGCCTAACTCCTTGCAGATATCATGAATATCGTTTTTGATGAGCGCATCGCAAAGTTCATAGGTCTCCTCGATGGTATTTGGGCGCAGACTTTCGTTCGTTTGCTTCTTGTCCCAAGGACAATTGGCCCTTAACGCATCCAATACGTCAAGAAACCGCCCGAAAGCCTTCATTTTTTCCTCTTTTGTGTGCATAAAAACAAATTATTGGGGCAAAGATACAAAATAATTCATAATGCATAATTCATAATTCATAATTTTTTTATAATTTTGCACCGAATTTTTGAGTTTTCACCCTTTTAAGCATAGAAATTTTAAACAAATATATGGAATTAGCAAGTAAATACGACCCGAAAGAAGTCGAATCGAAATGGTATCAATACTGGCTTGACCATAAGCTTTTCGCCAGCAAACCCGATGGACGTGAACCCTATACGATAGTCATTCCTCCCCCCAATGTGACAGGTGTGCTCCACATGGGACACATGCTGAATAACACCATTCAGGATATCCTGGTGCGTCGTGCCCGTATGGAGGGCAAGAATGCCTGTTGGGTACCTGGTACAGACCACGCCTCGATTGCTACAGAGGCAAAGGTGGTGAAGAAACTGGCTGCTGAGGGTATCAAAAAGCGCGACCTGACACGTGAGCAGTTCTTGGAGCATGCCTGGGACTGGACCCACGAACATGGTGGCATCATCCTGAAGCAGTTGCGCCGTCTGGGTGCCAGCTGTGACTGGGATCGTACAGCCTTCACGATGGACGAGACACGCTCGGAGAGTGTGATCAAGGTATTCGTCGACCTCTATAACAAAGGCCTCATCTATCGTGGTCTGCGTATGGTGAACTGGGATCCGAAAGCCCTCACCGCTCTCTCTACCGAGGAGGTGATCTATAAGGAAGAGCAGAGCCATCTGTTCCATCTGAAATATTATGTGGCCGATCTGAAGGCCCTCGACAACGAGGAGGCTCTGAAGGCCGAAGGTAACGTTATCCACAAGGATGCCAAAGGCTACTACGCCGTTGTGGCTACCACTCGTCCTGAGACCATCATGGGCGATACCGCCATGTGTATCAACCCCAAGGATCCGAAGAACCAGTGGCTCAAGGGTCGAAAGGTGATCGTTCCGCTGGTGAATCGTGTGATTCCCGTTATCGAGGACCGTTATGTGGATATCGAGTTTGGTACGGGCTGTCTGAAGGTAACACCTGCTCACGACACCAACGACTATATGCTGGGTAAGACCCACAATCTCGAGACCATCGACATCTTCAATCCTGATGGAACCATCAGCGAGCAGAGTCCTATCTACGTCGGTATGGATCGTATGGACTGCCGCAAGCAGATTGCTAAGGATCTGAAGGAGGCTGGTCTGATGGAAAAGATTGAGGACTATACTAATAAGGTGGGGTACTCTGAGCGTAACCCTGACACGGCTATCGAGCCTCGTCTCTCACTGCAGTGGTTCCTCAAGATGCAGCACTTTGCCGACATCGCCCTGCCGCCAGTAGTGAATGGCGAGATGCATTTCTATCCGCAGAAATATGTCAACACCTATAAGAACTGGTTGGAGAATATTCAGGACTGGTGTATCTCTCGCCAGTTGTGGTGGGGACACCGTATTCCGGCCTACTACTACAACGAGAACGACGACTATGTCGTAGCCGAGACACGCGAGGAGGCTCTAAAACTGGCTCAGCAGAAGGATCCGAAGATTACGGATGCTGATCTGCGTCAGGACGAGGATGCCCTCGACACATGGTTCTCGTCATGGCTCTGGCCCGTATCCCTCTTCGACGGCATCAACAAGCCCGGCAATGAGGAAATCAAATACTACTACCCCACCTCAGATCTGGTAACGGCTCCTGATATCATCTTCTTCTGGGTGGCCCGCATGATCATGGCTGGTGAGGAGTATATGGGAACCTTCCCATTCAAGAACGTTTACTTCACAGGTATCGTTCGCGACAAACTGGGTCGCAAGATGTCGAAGTCATTAGGCAACAGCCCTGACCCCATCGAACTGATTGAGAAATTCGGTGCCGACGGTGTGCGTATGGGTATGATGCTCTCCGCTCCTGCAGGCAACGACATCCTCTTCGACGAGGCTCTCTGCGAGCAAGGCCGTAACTTCAACAATAAGATCTGGAATGCCTTCCGTCTCGTAAAAGGCTGGAAGGTTGCCGATATCGAACAGTCCGAGGCTGGAAAGATTGCCACGGAATGGTTTGAGGCCAAACTTCGCCAAACGAGCGCCGAGGTCGACGATCTCTTCAAGAAATACCGTCTCTCCGAGGCTCTGATGGCTGTCTATAAGCTGTTCTGGGACGAGTTCTCAAGCTGGTATCTGGAGATGGTGAAGCCCGCCTATGTCAATGGTGAGGCTCAGCCTATCGACCAGCAGACCTACGACAAGACGCTCTCGTTCTTCGAGACACTGCTGAAGATGCTCCACCCGTTCATGCCGTTTATCACTGAGGAACTGTGGCAGCACATCTACGACCGTCAGGAGGGAGAGTCGATCATGCGCGACAAACTGGAGATTCCTGCTCCCACTGAGGCAGACAACAAGTTGGCTGATGCCATTGAACAGGTGAAGCAGATTGTGTCTGGTGTACGTATGGTACGTTCTTCAAAGAATATCGCTCCGAAAGAGCAACTCGAGCTGCAGGTAGTGGGTCACAATGAGTATCTTGACTTCCAAGCGGTTATCACCAAGATGGCCAATCTGAGCTTCATCAATATTGTGGTTGAAAAGGATCCTACGGCTTCCGCCTTCATGGTAGGCACCGACGAGTATGCAGTTCCCCTTGGCAACATGATCGATGTCGAGGCTGAGATTCAGAAGATGGAGGCCCAGCTGCAGCACCTCGAAGGTTTCCTGGCTGGTGTCATGAAGAAACTCTCCAACGAGCGTTTCGTGGCCAACGCCCCCGAGGCTGTCGTTGCCCTCGAGCGCAAGAAGCAGTCTGATTCCGAGGAGAAGATCGCTTCCCTGAAAGAATCCATCGCAGCTCTGAGAGGCAAATAAAAATCACCGCTCTGAGAGACAAATAAAAAAGGCTCGCAAATGCGAGCCTTTTTTATTTCTAAAGTAATCTTACTTTACCACAGTCTTCTTACCATCCAAAATATAAAGACCCTTACGAGGATTATCCACACGCTGACCCTGAAGGTTATACCAAACACCTTCATCTTTTCTAGAGGCCTTCACACTATTAATAGCTGTCATCATGCTTTCAAGTTTGATGCTGATGACTTCTGCCTCAGAAACAAAAGTGTTGTAGGCTTTTTGGGTAGCAGGATTAAATACATAATCTGTCAGAACAGGCATATATACAGTTCCTGCACTTAATGGGTTCAATATAGAAAGGACCAAGGCGGACATCGGTTCAAACTTGTCCTTACCAAGGTTAAGGATACAAGGAGCAAAGCTCTCATCGAGAGCTGTCAGATCCGTTGAACTTGTAGCACTACCCTTCAACATATTAG
>Ga0310696_10006819_pt1 | contig 13488 bp, 12 predicted proteins | sample AusTroGonzalo_MG_4_FD_203885 | JGI IMG/M metagenome (GOLD analysis project Ga0310696, IMG submission 203885) | Bovine rumen microbial communities from tropical cattle in Woodstock, Queensland, Australia - Gonzalo_02 (v2) (version 2) | ecosystem: Host-associated > Mammals > Digestive system >... | reverse complement strand
CAAGTCCAGCAACGACCTCAAGGCCACCAGCCAGATGCTTGGACATTCGCCGCAGACGGCACTGTTTTACTACCAGGCGACCCGTTCGACAGAGGAACTGACCAAGATAGTCGAGACTGCGTTTGACAGTAATGTACTACCCGACGCGATGGATCGTCTGGTTGAGGATGGACTGATTTAGGTTGACGGTGAAGGATGTGTGAAGGATGTGTGAAGACAAATCGAAAATTGTCTTCACGGTCCGAAGGGTCATTTTTTGGCGATTTTGGGCGAATTTCGCCGCTTTTATCCACGATTGACAAAGTTGTGAAGATGTGAAGATAAAAAAGCCAAGTCCAATAATAGTTCTATTTTTATTTAAACATCGAGGTGTAATATTTTTTCTCGTACTGAAGTTAAGAAAAATGTCTTCACATCTTCACAAATGGGAAAAATCGGCCTGGAAGCCGCATAAATACTGGGATTGGTCCGTGAAGACATTTTTCAATTTGTCTTCACATTGTCTTCACGTAATCTTCACATAACATTCTCGTAAGCTTTTTGTAACATTCACGGACCGGCTGTGAGCAAGTGTCCGGATGTGACGGATTTCACGCATTTCCGACACGCGACCGTTTTCGACCTGAAATTCAAACGACAATGAACTAATTTCCAAGTCAACGAAAACGGAGAATAGTTCGCGGATAAAGATAGATAATCATTTCAATGTAGGTTTCGAGGCCGTCGGTAACATTTTTGATGCCACCTACTAAACTCATTTACATAAAGCTCGTATGGACAAGATACTGAGCGAGGCGATTATCTGCTAGGGCGGACTGTATACACAGATTTGTTACCTGAGCGGTGTCCAGCTTCCCGGTGCTTGTCCCACTGAGAAAACAGCTGGACACCGCGTTTTGTTTTGGGTGTCGAAGGATTAAAAATGGAATTTTACGAATATCTCCGCAAGTGCGGATTCAAGATCGACTCTTCGTCGAAGGACATCAAGGCAGCGTCCGAGAAGCTGCTCAAGGAACCGAACAACTTCAGGAAGATTCTCGGCAAGCTCAAGTGGCATATTGAAAAGGACGGCGATGTCGCCGATAACTGGGACGCCGCCGAGAGCTGGCTCGAAAAGCACAAGGACGAAGTCCAGAAGGACATCAACTATGTCTACGACGAGACTAACACCGGCGACATCGCGAAGCTCCTCGCGAAGATAGCAGAGGAGAAGGAAGGCACCAAGCAGCGCATCCGCACCGAGACGGCAGCGGCGGCTCCGGTAACCGCCGACTACACCATCGTCGGACTCACCAAGGCCAAGGAGACCGTAGACCTGTTCAACGCGGTCATCTCCATCAATCACAACGAGCACGACAAGAAGCTCCTCAAGTGCTTCGCAATCCTCGGCGACGCGGTGGTATACCGTGCATCCGGCAAGTGCTACCGACTGATGACGAGGACTTCCAACGGTCGACCGATGATCGTGTTCGCGGCCGGCGACTCAGGCGAAGAGGGTGTGCTCGGCGACATCATCAACTCCATGACCATTACCTACGAGAAGTACATGCGTAAGCTCCACGAGCGAATTTCCGGCCTCCCTGAATATCCGGAGAACGAGGAACAGCACCCCATCGAGGACATCTTCCTCCAAGAGGTTCCTACCGTGTTCCGTCACATCGTAGAAATCCGCAAGACCTACAAGACTTCCGTCGGCGAGGACGGCAAGGACCACAAGTATTTCAACTGCTACCGCGTATACGCAAAGAAGAGCGCGGTAACCGAACTGACCTGTGCCGCGTTCGTCGAATGGCTCTCTGCCAACTGGATTCGCGCCACTAGGGGTATCCTTGACCGTTCGGCTTGCTACAAGGTATTCTCCAACGACCCGTCCGAAATGGCTGTCAGCCGTTTCGTCATCTGGCCGAAGGCCGATTGGGAGAACGCGCAGATTCCGGCATCTTGGGACGAGATCTTCGGAGCGAAGGCATCTCCAAGACTGCTGGAACGCCTCTACTTCTTCACCGGTTCGCTCCTCGACGCGTCCAACTCGGCGCAGCAGTACCTGTCCATCTCCGACCCCGGACAGACTGGTAAGAGCACCTATCTCAGCCTCGTCGAGACTTGCATCAACAACATCACGCATAACGAGATGTCCGTCCACATCAACAACTCCGTGCTCAAGGACGGAGACCAGTTCGGCCTTTCCTCCGTGCATATATGGAACTACAGATGGGGCATCGTGAACGAGTACGACGGTCGCTCCCTCAATTCCAGCAACTCCAAGGGAATCGTAGGCGGCGACGATATGACTCTCCAGATGAAGAACATGGACGCCGTCAAGTGGGACACGAGACAGTTCCGACTGGTCGCACCCAGCAACAACGGCTTCGTACTCAAGAGCCACGCGGTAAGACGACGCTGCATCCCACTGACCTTCAAGGCTACCCACTCGTCTATCGATAACCTCAACGACGAGGACAAGCAGAAGCTCATCGACGACGGCGAAGCGTTCCTGAAGTTCTGCTGGAAGGTCTACCAGACATCAAAGTTCCGTCAGCGCGACGGTGGCTATTTCGTATGCTGCCCGGAGGACGAACAGCTTTTCCTCGAAGGAAAGTTCTTCGTGCCGTCTGGCGAGGTGAATCCGCATACCAACAAGCCCATCCTCAAGCCGGTGCATGACGACAAGTCCAGACTGCTCCGAGCATTCAGCCACGACCCTGAGATTTCCTCGTTCTATACGGTTGACGACTACGAGGATACCGAAATCACGGAAGGATTCAACCAGTTCATCGGTAGGTACTGTGATGAGTCGGAAGACGATAACCCGGACTACTTGATGCATGTCAAGGACTTCGTCGAGCTTGTAACGACATACGCCATCGTAGACAAGACGCTGTACGAGACATTCGGCGACGCTCTCCAGACTAAGGGAGGCCGCAAGTCTTACACGACCATCTTCAACTTCCGCTCGTCCGACTACAAGATGTTCCGCAAGTTCATGGAAAACCACGGCCACTCCGTCACACACGACAGGGAAGGCAACGCTTTCACACGCGTCCGAATCAAGCCGGCCTACATCAAGGACGACGGAACGATTCTCAAGCCAAAGAATGTCTTGGGATCCGCACAACAGTTCAACCCTTCCGACATCGAGGAAGACCCTCTAGGACTATTCTAATGCATTGCCTGATTAAGCCACACACTTATTCATCTTTTATGCGCGTTTCATCTGTCACGAAGGAAGGCTGGACACGCCGCATTACAGACCCGCTGATTCTTTCGGACAAGATGAAAACCCCGCTTGTCATCTGGGGAACATTGTCGAAGGTCCTTGAGATTGACATAGAGTCAGGTCAGCCGCGTTGCAGCGGTCAAAATGTAGACCACATCTATGCACTCCAAGTCGACATCGACAACGGCTGCAAGATCGACGAGTTTATCAAGTGCTACCACAGATACAGCTTCCAGCTCTACACCAGCTACAACCACGGTTTCAAACCGACAGACCGTTTCCGTTGCATATTCCCGTTGCAAGAACCCATCTATACGGTTGACTTGGTTCCTCCAGTCAAGGATAAGCTTATCGATATGTTCCCTATGGTTGACACTACTTGCTTCGACAAGGCTCATTGGCAGTGTCTTCCTTGCATCCGCGCAAAGGATGCGCCGTATCGCTTCGAGCAGCACCAAGGCGAGCTTCTGTCGTTCGCTTCCGACAAGTTCCGCGAGGTCGCTGCAGACTATCGAGACAAGGCGCACTGGAAGAGAGAAATCGCACGAGCCGACTTCAAGCCGAGCGGAGAGCATTCCGGCGCTCTCAACTGGGCGCAAGGCCAGCTGGATGCGGCTGTAGAGGGAACTCGTGACAAGACGATTTTCAGCGTTCTCCACTGGTTGCACGACACTGTCGAGGCTTCTTACGAAGAAGCTTTGACTCTTGTTGCTCCGTATGAGATGGAGGATGTGATGGCTAAGAAAATCGAGACTATCTGGAGGTAGAGTTAGCTACCGTCGCTACTTCTACCAAATATATGTTTCACATTCAAGTATAAAAAATTAACTACGAGTTGTCAGGGGTGCTTTGATCAAATAAAAATTTACGGTTCGAAGGACCTGCCGGAATCGGCCTCCCCTGCTATAATTAACAACGAGGAAAAATATGACGTATCAAATACATATCAGTAACACACAAGGCCGCCACATCAATGTACGTAAGGTGCTTGACGACTTTGTCTACACAGACAAGCGCACCGACTTGCCTCACAAGCTCACAACCGACGAACGCGATAGCATCGCTCGTTTCTTCTACCAGTCGTCGGATGACCAGGACTGGGACGAGCGAGACATAATCAAGGTCGCAGAGCGTCAAATTCGTAAGCGTCTAGGAATTAAATGATTCTGTGTGGGCGGCGGGTTCCCTTATGTTTGTTTTTTCCTTTGGTTGACGCCCACACTTCGTCTTTACGGACGTGTATTGTAATAGTTAGCTTAACCCAAAGCACTGTTTTGTAAAACTTTGTAAACCAAGTGCCGTTTTTCGAAAGAAAACGGCATTTTTATTTTTGCGGTGAAAATATTTCGCCTGTGGGTATTGACACACAGGCGTTTTTGAGCTATATTTAAATCAAACAACAACAAACAAAGAGGAACACACTATGACACTCACAGAACTCAACAACAATATCGAACTAGCAACTCGTTACGTTAACGCATGGAAGAAGATCGCCAAGAACGTGACGAACGTCAACATCGAGTACAACGCGTTTATTCGCGACGACGAAGCTGTAAAGCTACGCGCCGACCTCGCAAAAACTCTCGAACCGTATTGTGTGCTCGAAAATCTGTCTCTTGAAGATGCTGTAAAGTATCTTGAAGGCATTGCAAATAACGAAGAAGACTGTTATTATTGCGCAAAGCAAGCTCTCGACTACGCAGTACGTAAGTACGACGACATCTTGCGCTATGTAGACAGTTACAAATCTATCAATATTACGTCTGTAAACAGCTATGCAAGAGAGCAGTTCGAGCAATTCATCAACTTCGAAATGCAGAACATCAAGTGGGACTTTGAAGGCTAAGTAGGAATCTACACAACCCACATGCGTGGGGATTGCAAAAATGTAGAAAAAACACGTTAAGACGAGTAGTCAACACAACCCACATGCGTGGGGATTGCCGAAAACCACTATAAGGAGAGAAAACTATGCAGAAGAAGAAACGTCTTAAAACCAAGTCCATAACGATGTACATCGATCCGAAGTACACCGACAAGGTAAACTATCTCAAGCACACGACGGGGCTTACTCGATTTGTCGAAACAGCTCTTGAAAACATGAATGTAGACACAGAGAAGATGCGGGTTGTCAAGATGCTAGAAACAGAAAAAAGGCTGCCTTAGTTGGCTGCCTTTTTCTTGTTGCGATAACGTTGCATTTGCTTGCGTCTCTGCAACTGATGTGCAGATATCTCTGGCAAGTTTTTTATTTTTTCGCGGATTTCTTCTCGATGCTCTTCGACGTCGTCTGGTGTTGCATAACCATCAAGCTCATAGCAACTGTCGTCTATCGCCCAAAGAGCTTCAAACGCATGACTTACATCTTGACGCCATTTAAGCGCATGCACATCAATTAGTTCTCGATCTTGAGCGTCTAATATTGCAATGTAGCTGTTTTTATGGATGCGTGGGTAGTACAAAGGATGGGTTCCTGTGTCGCTTATTGTCGATTCAAGGCTAAGACCGACGGTCCCGTCTATTGCAGTGTCCATCGACAAGTTGGTTATGCGACGACGGTTTTCTCGTATGTAGATACGTATGGTATCGCTTATGGTTGCCCACACAGATGATATGCAGTTCTGCAAGAACGAGAACCGTCTATCATACTTGTGGAGCATGACCTTGTTGTCTATAAAGTTACGTACAGCTCTGGCTCGTACTTCGTCGAACAGTTCCAACCATTCTTCTTGCTTGTTGGTTATCTTGAACCGTTTAAGCATGTATACAGCTGCAACCGACATCGCGTCCCACAAGTTCTCTTGTGCTGTCTTGGTTGGGTCTAACCGGAATCTTTTCTTGGACATGTATAACCTCCTCCTCAAGCTCCAAACTAGTTCAAAAAGGCTCCGAGCGGAACTGCCCGGAGCCTTTGCATTCATTGAGATATTATTAAACTGAATCCTTGATTAGACGGATGGATACACGGCTGAGCTTGTCCTCAAGTCCAGAGGCAAACGAGTCGTTGTTGTACAGAAGCACGCGGGTATAGCGTGATGCGTCGCTGTACGAGTTTTGCGCCCAGTATTTTACTTGAGAATTGAGGCCAACGTAACCAGAACCGCCGTAGTTATAGAATCCGGACGGTCTGCCGTTGAATCCATAATCGTCAGAACCGTTACCGTCATCGAGCCACCCGGTCGTCGATTTGAGCTTCTTTCCGGCATCGGAACCGATGTAGGTAATAAGCGCTTCAAACTCCGCCACTGTCGGCAGATGCCAACCGGGGCATAATGTTGCTCTGTTCTGGTTGAGGTCTGTAGCCGCATAATGGTTATACAGAAGTCCACGATCCTTGTACGTATCGCTGTTATCGTAATACGTGTAGTAGCTGTCTGTATATGTTGTCTGGAATGCATAGTCCAGGTTCTCGGCCATCCATACCTGGTTGCCGATTTTTACAGTATTGTACGATTTGCCGCCGATGACTGCCACGTCGTAGTAGAGCGTGGCGCCGCCGAACGTAAGGTCGAATCCGTTATATGTGAGTGTAACGCCCATAACAAACTCCTATTATTCGTAGTATTCCTATTCCTATTCCGAAGGCGGTTCTTCTGGCGGTTCCTCGTGCGGCGGGTAGTCGCAGTTTCCACAATAGACGCCGTCCCACTGTTCACCGCAGTTAGGGCAGTATTGGTCGCCCGTATCTGGTGGCACGTCTCCGTAACCACAGGACTCGCAATAACCGTTATAATATGCAGTTTCGCCGCAGTTCGGACAAGTTTCGTATACCATAGCTGAGTAACCACAGTTGGAGCAGTTAGCACCATCAAAGGTATTTTCGCCACAGCTAGGACAGGTTTCATATGCTGCCGGTGAATAGCCGCAGTTGGAACAGTAAGAACCGTCATAGGTATTTTCGCCACAGCCTGGACAAGTTTCGTATACAGGTGGTTCGTAATATCCACCCCAGTCAGTCGGAATCTGAAATAGGTCTTGTCGTCCTGTGGTCGTGTTCTGGCCGCAGTTGGTAAAACATTGGTCATATGTAGACGGCGGTGTAGTCTGCGAGCTTGCTTGCTGATACAGAGCCAATGCACCACTTTCAACGAGAAGGCATCCATTGAACGCATAGCTCATGTTCGTCACCGAGCTGGTATCAAGCAGCGGAACGGCAGTAATGCGGCTGCAACCCCAGAACGCACCGTTTAATGTCGTTGCACTGTGAGTATCGAACAACGGAAGCGATGTCACGTTCCAGCAGTTGAACATAAAATTACTAAAGTTTGTTACGTTACCCGTATTAAAAGCTGGTACGCTCGTGATGGCTTTACAGTTGTAAAGCATTTGATTCATGTTAGTACAAGATGACGTATTCATGCTAGGTATTGCTGTTAGCAGTTCGCATCCGTAGAACATGCCTCTCATGTTTGTCACTGAAGACGTGTTTATAAAGCCAGTTATGCTAGTCAGCTTGCTGCATCCAATGAACATGTCACTTGTATTAATCGCATTGCCGGACTGGCTCTGTGCACCTGACACTGTTACAGACGTTAGGTTTGTACATCCATCGAACATTTTCGACAGGCCAGTGGACTTGTGCGGATTTATGGTGACTGAAGTCAACTTCGTGCAGTTGCGGAACATTTCCGTCGTGTCGGTAACGTTCGTCATGTCTAGCACCGGCACTGTTGTCAGGTTGCTGCAATCCAAGAACATATACGACATGTCTGTGCATGACGACGTGTTGTAGTTCGGTACAGTGGTCAACGCCGTGCAGCCATTGAACATGTTGCTCATAGAGATTACATTGTCAGTAACTAGCTGCGGAGCCGAAACAAGGTTTCGACATCCTGAAAATGCGTTGCGTGTATATGCCAGCGTATTTGTCGTAGTAATATCAATATTGGTCAACCTGGAGCAGTTTTGGAATATAGATGAAATGGTGTCGGCTCCGGACATGTCTATCTGTACAGATGTCAAATACGAGCAAGTATAGAAGATGTTGCTTGTGTATACATATAGTAAGTCTGCAGAGCTTTTGAAGTCGTGGACTTCAGTAAGTGCGTCGTTTGAGTCAAACATGTATCTGATATCTGTAACCGTGCTGCCGACATTTGCGCCAAGTACCTTTGCGTAGTTATTTGCACCTATGTTTGCGTGTTTTAGATAAAATAACGAGTTCCAGCTGCTGTTTTCATAATACAGGTCCCATATGCCTTGGGACGCATCAACAGCAGTCCATGTTGTTCCTGTTCTTGATGTAGCGTTTTGCCACGGAAAACCTGAAGTCGGAACATACGAAGTATCGGTAAACTGCACACGTACAGTATACTCAGGAAGAGCCGCTTCTGGCATCACGACGAGGCTCCCGCCGAAGTTGAGCCAGCTTCCGCCAAATGTTAAAACGTCCGCCATGTATAACTCCTTACGACTGGCTTCCGCCCCAGCTCGACGGAATCTGTGAAGCTTCAGGACTACCTACATCTGAGCCGACATAGAATGTACCACTATGATTACTTATGTTCGTCCAGGTTGCACTCATTTGTTGATATGCGTTTGCAGCACCACCGATTACGTTACTGCACAAGTTGAACATATTCTGAACGTTAGAAACATTATATGTAGTAACCCATGTAGGTTCACCTGTGTCTGGATCCCAATCTTCGAAGCTGTCGTAACCTAGATCAGCAATTTTCATCCACTGTATTGACACAAGCGAAGAGCAATTGTTGAACATGTATGACAGGTTCGAGCAACTGCCTGTGGTGCCAGAAAATCCAGGCATCCGCAGCAATGACGTACAGCCATCGAACATGTGGTCGGCGCTTCCCATGCTTTCATATTGATCCATACTCATCTGATCTATCCGGTGCCCGAAAGAAAAATCAGGACACCAGATAAGTGATTTGCAATCTTGGAACATGCGACTTAATGTGGATGAGCCAAAGACACATTGATTTACAAACGAAGCATTCTGCAAATTTATACAATCTTGGAACATGCTAACGCAATCTGCGATATATGCAACTCCAAAATCTACAAATTTCAAGTTTGTACAGTGTTGAAACATATGTGAACACATTGAACATGAGTAATATTCATCGTAACTCTGTTCACCCAGGTCCGGATCGCCTTCTATTGCCGGATAATATTCATAGTAGAGCTTGCCAATATGAATGCTGTCAAGTGCAGATTCAAGGAACATATAGTCAACGTAATATGTAGCAATTTCAGGAATGTCGACATGTCCTCTTAAGTTTTTGGTGTCTCGGAACGCATAAGTTGCTGAGCCAGTAATAGTTCCAAGTACCTCATGTATATATCGGACAGGTGCATAACTAAACGCATAATCTATTGAAGTCACACCACTAAAATTGATGCTGAGAATATCGAACGCAACCGGAAATAAAGACCGGATATTGACATTATCATAAAACTCATTTGCCCACGTACCAGAATTTAAGGACAACTGCCATATATTCGATTCGCTTGACAACTGCGTCCAGTTTGCGTACAAAATATTAGACAACGTCGGGTCTTGTGACGGATCAAAAGAAGGATTTTCAAAGAACCAGAATATGATAGAATGTGCAGGGGCATGGTAAGTAAACTTGTCGCCGCTGCCACCGCCACCAGATGGAGTTACCCAAGAATACGAGCCAACACCACCACTGTACGCGGCAGTTAAAACTTTTCCACCGTCATTCGATGTGACAGCCGGAATCGGGTTGGTTACGGAAACCGTGCCGGAACTGTTCGTAAGGCCGTTAGAGAACGTGTAGGTAGTGTCAGTGGCCGAGATGGTCACCGTGCTACCGCTTGACGAAATGCTGACGTTGGAACCCGCGGCAAGTGTCTTTTCTGTCGGAGGCGATTCCCAGTCGTAAGAACCGGTGCCGCCAGAATACGTAGCCTTCAAAACTTTGCCGTCGTCAGTAGATGTAACCGCCGGGACTTCATTTCCACCGCCCTGAGAAGCAGCCCACACAGGAGCACCGGTAGAGTCCACGGTCAAGACTTTGTCCTCATCGGAAGAAGTTGAAGACGGAAGCGGATTCGTTACGGTAACGGTTCCACTGGAATTAGTGAGGCCAGTAGAGAACGTGTAGGTAGTATCGGTAGCCGCGATGGTCACATCGTTAGTGCCGTTCGTAATCGTGATGTTGGCACCGGCCACAATCGGTTTCTTTACTTCCGATTCCCACCCGTAAGAACCAGAACCGTTCTCATACGTAGCCTTGAGAACCTTACCATTATCGGAGCTTGTCACGTCAGGTACATCAGCGACAGCAGAGACTTCGCTCTTGGTTGCGTAGGTTGTGGTAATGGTGTTACCGGACGCATCCTGTTCGGCGCGTTCCGCGTACAGCGGGTTGCTATTAATGCTGTTTGCAAATGTCTTTGACATGACAAAAATCTCCAATAAAGTTTGTATTAAAGGGTGACAGTGCCGATAGTCGGAATGGTCGGGCCATCAGCCCAAGCATAAGAACCAGCGCCGTTACTGTAGGTAGCGGTAAGGATCTTGTTGTTGTCAGAGCTGCCGACGCTAGGAACCGCGTCAACTGCGCCTACGGCTTGTGCGACAGCGGTGCCGGACTGGGCATCGGTCGAAGAGGAGTCGTATGTCTGGTCAACGGTTACGCCGGGCGGAATTTCTGCCTTGGTTGCGTAGGTGGACTTGATGTTGTTTCCATCTTCATCTTGGTCGGCACGTTGTGCGTAGATGTAGTTGGAGTCGATTGTGCGTGCGTATGTAGCCATAATTTGTTTCTCCTGTGGTTATACGTTCACCGTGCCTATTACAGGTTGGTTCACCCATCCTAGGCTTCCTTGGTTATCTGTAACACCCAAAACCTTGCCATTGTCGGTAGACTGCGTGGACGGCACTTGGCGTACAGTTGCAATCGCTTCCGCTACTGCGGTACCGGCTTGCGCGTTTGGCGAGGATGCACCGTAGTGTTCGTCAACCACGACACCGGCAGGGATGTTAGGCTTGTTCTTGATAAAGTCAACGGCAGAGCTGTCGGACTGGTTCCAATCGCTTTGCACCTGTGCAGCAGGGATAGACGGCTTATTGAGCAAATCGCCATAGTCGCCAGTCGTAGCCACAGTAGCAAGTGTCGGCTTGTTCAGAATCTGAGTCACGCCACTGGAAGAGTTCCAGTCAGAGTTTACTTGAGCCGCAGGGATGCTGGGTTTGTCCGACAAGTCATTGTACGAGCCGGATGTGGCGACAGTTGCCAAGTCTGAAGGCTGTACGGCAGTCGCACCCTTGGAGGCGCCCGTACGGATGCTTTGCAAGTCGGAAATAGCGTCTTGCTTGTTGTCCCACGCGGTCTTCTCGTTGCTTGTTACGTGGATGACCCCGTCGATGACATGCGCGTCATAAGTAGATACCTTAGTGGCATCAACACCGGAGTTGATTGCAGCCATCTGGGTTTGGTCAAAGCTCGGAATGGTCGGCTTATTCTTGATGTAATCCGGAGACGAAGAATTGCTCTGGTTCCAGTCGCTCTGAACCTGTTCGGCAGTTGGTTGTACCCAACCAACCGTGCCTTGGTCATCTGTAACACCCAAGACTTTGCCATTGTCCGTGGACTGCGTAGACGGCACTTGGCGGATTCCGCCTACAGCTGTCGAGATTGCAGAGGACACGGCCACACCGGCCTGTGCGTTGGTAGAGTTACCGTTGTAAATCTGGTCGACGATAGGTATCGTCGGCTTGTTCTTGATAAAAGCGTCGCTGTCAGAATCTGACACATTCCAGTCGGACTGGACGTTCACTTCGGCACCGGCAGCAATTCCATTGAGCTTTTCCTTGTCGGAATCGCTGAAGTTGTTGTCGGTGTGCACGTACGTTGCGTCTTGTACAAGATTCTGCGGCTTGTTCTTGATGTAGTCAGGCTCTGCTGAGTCGTTCTGAGTCCAGTCTGCCTGTACGTTCGAAAGGGTTCCGGACGCGGAAATCTGCCCGTTCTCGATTAGGATGTTCGAACCGGCCGAGAGCGTCTTTTGAAGTTGTTGCTGTGCATCAAGCACCTTGGTGCTGTCAGTCTCCTCAAGCGGAGTGATGCAATCTGAGTTCCAAGTGTTGACCATAACAATTCTCCTCTATTCTAAAATTAGTGGCGACCCCAGTCACCGGGGTCAAAAAGGATGAAACCTATAGCGACAATGACAGTAATGAACAGCAATGTCGTCATCTACGCATTTCCTTCACAGCTTCGGCAAGGTTATCAACTACCACTGATAGGCGTGCCGTATTTGTGTTCAGTGCGTTAATCGCCTCTTGCATGTCCGAGACGAGCGTGTCGTGAAGCTGTTGCTTGTCTTTGAGAGCCTGTATCTGGAATCCCTGCTTGAGCACTTCATCGTGCAAGTCCTGGGAATCCTTGTCACGGGCCGCCTTGACCTCGGCTCTGTCGTTCTTGATTTTGATTACGTCGGTGTATACCTTGACAAAACCGGTCAAGGATATCAATAACCCGACAATTGCTCCAATAAGTTCTGGCGTCATGATATGTACTCCTGATAGTAAATCTTGTAACCCAACTCGACCGTATTTGACGTGGTTAGCGTGTTTGGCGGCAAATAGAGCAAGAAGTTCAAATTCTCGCCGGCCATGTAAGTCTTAGGGATTCGCACCGTGAACGACAACGACGAAGCATAAAGAGAACGTCCGCCAAGATTAGTCATAACACCCGTTGTATCCGCAACTGAGAAAGACCCAGTCGTGTCGATGTTTAGATGATATGGTATGTCTGCGTTGTTTAAAGACCACGTCTGGCCACTTGGCTGTGAAATGTTTATAGAGAAAGTCACTATGTAATCCTTGGTCTTGTCGAGATTTGCCGGATACGTGTACAGATAGGTTGAATATGACGTGTTCGATGTAATAGCCCACGTTAAGAAGTTCGCAAAATCATAATATTGAACAGGGACATGCGGAGGTGTAGGAATTGTAACAGTGCTGTTGCTTGACTGGTTGGCGCTAAAAGTGCCGAGCGTAGTCGATCCCTGAGTTATCGTCAACGTGCCGTCATTCGCGGCAGCGGGAATGGTCGGTTTATTCTTAATGTAATCGACTTTGGTATTGTCACTCTGCGACCAGTCAGCCTGAGAGTATATTGCTTGCATGTCTTCGAGAGTAGGAAGTCCCGCACCGTACGTGGTCGTGGACCCGTTCACAGTGTATGTGCGGTTAGGCACAACAATCGTGCTTTCTCCAGACTGGTTTGCCGAGAAGACCTTGGTTGCGGTCGCACTTCCAAGCTGAAACTTAAGGT
>Ga0310696_10006816_pt1 | contig 13493 bp, 19 predicted proteins | sample AusTroGonzalo_MG_4_FD_203885 | JGI IMG/M metagenome (GOLD analysis project Ga0310696, IMG submission 203885) | Bovine rumen microbial communities from tropical cattle in Woodstock, Queensland, Australia - Gonzalo_02 (v2) (version 2) | ecosystem: Host-associated > Mammals > Digestive system >... | reverse complement strand
GCAGCGCCTGCAACAGCACCTGCACCGATTGAGCATACCGCAATCGAGACCAGCACACCTTATGTTATCACTTCCGAAAACCCGACAATAGCAGCAGTCCAGGAGAAAGGAAGAATTACTCCGAACGAGGCAACCAGGATTCGCAACAACAAAGAATTGCGGGCCGAGTTTGAAAATACCTACCACATCTCTCTGGAAGGCATGAGCGAAAAGGAAGCGACTAAAGCAATCATCGCTGCCGTTGAAAAGCAGAGCCAGCAAGAGAAGGCCGTTGCTGCATGGGAAAGCGAACACGGCACTATCCCGTCCGCGCGTCCTGGATTTGCACCAAGCGAGAACGGACCTACCCGCGGCGAACGCGCATACCAGCGAGCGCAGCAGGCGAAGAACGATATTATCTCTATGCTGCTTAGCGGCACCATGAGCGATCAAGACGCTCGTAAGATCGCAAGCGATAAAATGATGCTGACCGCGTTTGAAGACGTTACCGGCATCAGCATGCAGAACAAGGGCAGAACTGCCCTGAATGTTCAGGAGGCGTTCAGGGAAGCTGTAGAAAATCCCTCAGACACACTAAAATTTTATATTGACAATGCCGCAGGCGAAACCCATAATAATCCCAGTGAGGTGAACACCAATGGACAAGCAGCAGGAAGCCTTGGAGAAAATCAAGGAGGAGTTCCCGGAGCTGGCGCAACGAGCGGAACAGTTGTATCAAGCGGGAATGGATATGGTGGAGTACCTGGAGGTTCTGGAGTCGTTCTATTAAGCGACACAGCACGTCAACAGTTACAAGCACGCGGCATTACAGTTGTTGATTTACAGCCAACAACTGATTATGCTGCGTTTTCTTATGCCCTGGATGCCGCAAGAGATGCAGACGAAGCGCACGGATGGGCGGTAACGCCGAAGTCGGTAGAGGACCTGAACAAGCCTGGCAACCTTGTCCTTATGAGCGCTGACGGGTCTACCGGCCTTGTCATTACTCCAGATGGTGACATCGAAGGCGTGTTCAAGAACAAGAACACCGGCGTAAAGGGCAGCACCAAAAGCACAATCCCGCAGGCGATTGCCAACGGCGGCACGAAGCTGGACTGCTATGGAGCCGGCCTCGTCGACATCTACGCGCAGTACGGATTCATTCCTGTTGCCAGAGTAAAGTTTAACCCGCACTATGCCAATCCAGGCTGGAGACCGAACAAAGGTTCACCGGACGTCTACGTGATGATGCACAACGGCGACAGCGCAGATACCGTCATTGCGAAGAACGGAGACTATGACATTTGGACTCCGGACAAACTCGAAGCGCTGCCCGAAATGGAATACGATGCTGCGATGAAGTATCGCGATTCCCTCCTGGAACAGCAGAACGCACAGAAAGCCGCAGAGGCGAATCCTGAGCAGGGGAATGTAAATTCACATCCTGAAGCAACAAACGCAACAGAGAGCGGTTTAAACGCGCAAAATCAAGGCACAGAAGAGAACCAGCCAGGAACACCTGCAACAGAACCTGAAGCAGCGGCTCCTCCGCAGGAAAACGCGCAGCCAACGGAGAACCAGCAGGCAGCGCAGCCGAGACAGGCACAGCCTCCGACGGAGCCGAACCCTGTTGACATGCTGCTGGGGACTGAGGAGAAAACAGAGAGCGCCGGTGGACGGCGCAGACGCACCCCGCACGGGAATCCTACCGAGAATACGGATGCGGAATTTAACGCACTTGTCGACGAGTACGGTGCTATCGAAGAAGGCGAGAACCCTGCGAGAGACATCAACGTCCCGAAGAAGGATGCGACAGGGAAAAAGGTCGGCGAAGGCGTAAGGACTATCATGGAAGCCGGCGCCACTCCTGAAGAACGCCTTGGGAACCTGAAGGCTGCAGTTGTAAACGGCGACTTCGGGCATGTGCCGGTCACGAACGACGCGCGGTCCACCAGGGCGGCAAGAAAAGTTGCCACTAACGGCTGGTCAAGATCAGTTGCTGAATTTCTTGGCGCTGTCGATTCCGGGAAAGTTGATGCAGACGTCGTCGCGCTTGGCGCACATCTTTTAAACGAGGCGGGCAATTCTCCTGAGGCGACCGGGCGCGAGTATATCGAGCTTGCGATTGCATACAACGAAGCAGTCCACGGTACCGGGCAGGCGCTTGCTGCCGGCAGAATCCTGAAGACTCTCACGCCGGAAGGGAAGCTCTACGGAATCCAGAAAACAGTAGACAAGATCAACGACAGAATCAGCAAGGAAAACGAAAAGAGAAGACCGGGGAACAAAAAACCCACGATGAAGCTCAACGAAAACCTCGCTGAAGAGTATCTCAAAGCAGAGACCGAAGAAGAGCGGAATGCGGTCCACGACAAGATTATAAAGGACCTTGCATCTCAGGCACCGAACACAGTGCGCGACAAGTTCACCGCGCTTCGTTACCTGAACATGCTCGGCAACTTCAAGACGCAGGCCAGAAACGTTCTCGGTAACGTCGCGATGATGACTGTCAACAAAGTGAAGAACGAGACTGTCTCTGTGATTGAAGGGATAGCGACTGGCCTTGGAGCGAACATTGAAAGAACCTACAAGGGGCTTTACGGTGCAGACCGGTTCCAGGCTGCGTTCGAAGACTACAAGTCAGACGAGCAGTTAAAGAAAGTAGCAAGAGGCGAGTCCAAATACACTGACGTTGCAAAGCAGGCCGAGTCCGAAATTCTCGATGCGAAAAAACCGTTCAGCGATAACAACCCGGTTGGCATTCTTCTCAATGCATACAGCGCAGCGACGAATGCTGCCATGGATTACGGCGACAGAATCTTTGTTGCACTGAACTATGCTGACGCGCTGGCCGGTTACATGAATGCCCACAACATCACAGCAGAGCAGTGGAGGCAGATGGTCAATGACCCTTCCAAAGCAGATGATGTAGACGCTGCAAGACAGTTTGCAATCCAGCAGGCACAGGAAGCTACGTTCCGCGACACAAACAAGCTGTCAAGATTTGCTACGACGTTTGATAGGAACTGGGGGAAACTGAAGCTGGTTACGCAGGGTGTTGTCCCGTTCCGGAAAACGACAGCAAATGTCCTCGCCAGAATGGAAGAGTACGGCCCGCTTGGTCTGATCAACACAGCTTACGACTACAGTAAAATGAAGTCCGGCGAAACAACGGCCTCCGATGTCATCGACGACCTTTCAAAAACGTTGACCGGAAGCGGAATTATGGCACTCGGCTTTGTGGCCAGGGCTGCCGGCAAGGTCAGGACCAAAGCAAAGGACGACAACGAGGAACGGCTTGCAAAGCTGCGCGGGCAGCAGGATTATGCCATTGAAGTCGAAACCCCGGCCGGCAGACACAAAAGCCTTACTCTTGACTGGTTAACTCCTGCAGCGGCCTCGTTCTTTATGGGCTCAGAACTGTACGACATCGTCCAGAACGGAGAGATTACACCAGCCGAAGCGATGACGGTCCTGACGTCGTTCACAAACCCGATGCTACAAATGTCTCTGTTGTCTGGCGTGAACGACGCGCTGAGCAATCTGTCAGACTTTGAAGGTGACAACTCCGCGGTCCTTCAGTTTGTCCTTAACTCTGCTTGGTCCTACCTGACGCAAGGCATTTCGAACACAATGCTCGGCCAGGCAGAACAGTACAATGAGGACTACCGGCAGACCTATTACACGGACAAAGATAATTCCTGGTTTACCCCGTCAACACAGAAGAAACTTGCCAAGCTGTTTAACAAGACGCCAGGCTACGACTACCAGGCAGCAGATTACATTGACGCCTGGGGCCGGAAGCAGGAGAACGACGAGAACAAAGGCGCAAGAGCATTCAACACGTTTGTAAACCCGGCATATGTTTCCGACTTGGACAAGAAGGCAACGGCAGCAGACGACTTCATCGAAGACCTCTACCAGTTTGGCAAAAAGCAGACAGAGCAGGATTCCTTCCCGAACGTCGTGCCGAAGTCCCCGTCGAGATATACGACCGTCAACGGCAAGCAGCTTTCACCGGAAGAGTATGACGAGTATGCGACGATAAAAGGCCAGGAAAGCCTGAAGGGAGTCACCGAGTTCTCGCAGTCCGAGCAGATAAACGGCATGGACAAGTATGCTCAGGCCGAGACAGTCCAGGAAATCTATGAGTATGCAGAGTTCCTTGCTGCTTCGAGGATTGCAGAGGCCAGGGGTGAGGAATACGAGGACGACAGGTTCAAGAAATACAACGACATCAAGGACCTTGACGACCCGATTGCGTTCCTCGCAACAAACGAGGGCTACAGAAAGGCAATGGACGATGAGAATTACGACTCTATCGACGCCTTGATTCAGGCTGCGTCCAGCGGCGACTTGTCGCCGGCAGACTATGAATACTACAAGCAGCACCTGAATGGTTTTGAAAAACTGTATTCGCTCGGTGATAGCGGCCTCGGCTCCAAACGTGTGTTGGAGTTCGCCAATGACGTAAAGACGCTGTATGAGAGTGAGCATAGAGAAAATGCACGTGGGTCTGACTACATTCGTGTAGCAGGCAGCGGGAAGTACACTCCCAAAGAGGCAGACCTCATCATGGCGTATGCTCCTGAGGTAAGCCAGGAGTCGATTGAGAAGTATCAGGAACGTATCAGGTACCAGCTTGATGCAGCCGGCATGAGCAATCAGTTCTACCCGACCTGGAGCAGAATCGTAGACGTCGTCAATGGTGATATGTCCTCCGATGACTTCAAAAAGTGGGTAGACAAGAGCGTCCCGCTGCAGTACAGGCAAGAGATTAAGGACACCTGCTCAAACTATGCCAAAGATCGGCACGAGGCCGGAAAGACAGTGACCGGAATTTATGAATCGGTCCGCGCTGCCGGCTACACTCCTCAGGAAGCGCTGGCGTTCTATAACGCGGTCGACGCGAACTACAACGGGTCGATGGCGAAAGGCGAATACAAGAAAGCTCTGAAAGCAATGTTTGGTGCCAAACAAGGCGAAATCATCTGGAACAACATGAAAGAACGTGGGGTCCAGTATGTGACAGGCCGGTTCTAATGACAATTCTCATCATGCCGCATGTTCCTTTTGCATGCCGGTAGACGTTAGTGGGAGAAAGGACGAAGCCCCCGGAGAAGTTCTCCGAGGGCTTTGTCTTATTCTTCGTAAAGTATTACTGTTGGCATTCGTTCTCCGGTCATGTTCGGGTCCAGCATTGTTTCATAAAAGTTCACCCATTTGAATCCCTTTTCTGGATCATAAACCAGAAACTCAACGCCGTCGATTGCATAAACATCTGATACATAAAAACCGTCCCAAATAATAGACCCGTTTAGCTCTTCATCATATCTTGTAACTTTAACCTTAAATTCTTTCAATCTCCCAACTCCTTCCACCGGCAGCCGTCGCAGGCGCCCAGGTGCCTTTGTTTGTACTCACCGCAGCGCAAGCACAGTTCATTCCGACAGTCACGCAGATCCCTTTCAAGACGTTCAATCTTTGCATCCGCAAATGCTTTCAACACCTCTAATTCTGTCATGGTTCACCGTCCTTGTCTGCCGCTTCCTGTTTCAGCCAGTCGAGCCAACCGCCGTCAGGCTCATAGTATGCGTCTCCAATATAGCCCAATGCCCTCCATGAATTGTACCAAGGTTTACTCAATAATCTCACCATCCTCTATAATCAACCGTCCGTGGTCTGGCACGGCAATAAGTGGGCAACTGTCGCTGTGGCTGTTGCAAATTTCGTATGCGTATTCTGCCCAACAATCGTCACAGCTTTTCGGCTTATCCCAATTTGGGATATAAACTCCGCTCATGATTCACCTCGCAGATCAGCACCACAGTATGGACAAAAGCAGATATTTCCATCGTTCCATATGTCGGACGCGCAACCTTCGTGACCGCAGCATGAACAACTGCCTAATTCACTACCAATCCACTTCCCTCGTTTCCGTTCGACAACATCGGCGGCAGGGAATTCTTTCGCGATCATATATAAAGTTGTTGGAGAAAGAAACCGATTCTCCGCCGCCTGTGCAAAGGCGTTCAGCAGACAGTTTCGGCTGATGTAGTCTGTCATGCGTGCCACCTGCGCGTATAGCCGTCTGCCTTGTACTGATTCCTCAGCCAGACGCCGTCGTCATCAAGCTCCGCGAAGACGTAGTCCGATGCGACCGGCCGGACCTCATTCTCGTGCCATTCCTTCACAAGGCGCAGGGCAATTTCGTAGTAATCCTTCACGATGGGATTGCTGTCGCTGTAACCGAGGAACTGCCCGGCCGCCGAGATTACATGCTCGAGATCGTCCCCTGAGTAGTCTGCCCGGTTGAGCATGCACCACACATAGGTCTCGATGTCGTCGTTCGAGTAACTATATTTATCTATGAAATTCCTGATTCCATAGATGGCCTTCGCTACGGTCTTCGCTTCCTCTATTTGTTGGTTTGCGTCCATTCTTGCCAGCAGCTCCTTGGCTTTGGCTTCTTCTTCCGCAGCAGCCTGCTGCTCGGCCTGATAGTTTGCCAGAGCGGCAGCGGCACGGTCAGATGCCTGCCGGTCAATCTTGATGTCGATTGCCCACTTGATAAAGGACGCGAACAGTGCAACGGTCAGGCCGGCAATTAAATAGTTATAGAACAGTCCGACCCAGCGATGCTTCCAAAGCAGCTCGCGTTCCCGTTCCTCATAGCTTGCAAAAAGTTCTTCCATATGCTATACTTCCTTTCGTGTGTTCTGAGTGTGTGTCTCAGATACCGCCGGCCAGGTTGGTGTGTGTGCCTGGCCGGCATTTTTTATTCCTCATAATCGAGATAGAGCTTTTCCCGCTTATCCTGTTTCTCTTCCTCACGCTGCTTATCCCACTTCCGCACGCAGCTCCAGGAGCAAAACAGAAGTCGATGGCTCCTGGCGTCCTTGCCGGTTTTCTCGGAAAACTCCCGACGGTATGCCCACTCTTCAAAGTAGATGATGTTAAAGCGCTTGCCGCAAACGGGGCAATTCCTGATTTCCCCGAACTCTCTTGCACTAATCACGCTCGGCATAGCTCGCTCTCTCTATGAAATCGCGCAGGGCAGCTTCGGCCAGGGCCTGGATGGTCGGGAAATCCTTCTCCGTCTTCAGGCTCATGAGGCGGAGGTAGAGATCGTCATGGAGCCATACGGTGATCCGGTTCGGGCGTTCGCGCTTGCATTGTTTTGGCACCGGCGCAGGGCATGTGTTCGCTTCGGCTGGGAAGGCGAGGCCAGGGCCGCGGCCAAAGGTTTCGATCAGGACGGTCTCTGCTTCGGGACAGAGAGATACGCCATACTTGCGGGGTTTGTTACAGATGGCAGCAATGGACTTGGTGAAAGAAGGGAAGTACGGCCTCAGGATGCTGACCATTGTGGTCTGACTGATCCCGGCATAGTCCCGGTATTCTTCATAGTTCTGCATCGGTTATTCCTCCAGGTTGAAAATTCCTTGCCTTACTGCCGCCAGATACTTGCTCTTCTTGGAGGGGTTATATGCTTTCCTCCTGGGGGTACCAGATGCGAAATCCTCAATCGCCTGCATCGCGGTGTAGAACGATTTTTCCCTGGCCAGCCGGCTTCCTGATGTATCAATCTGAAGAAGGTAGTTTCGCAAAACGATTGCGGCATACTTCTTGTCGGTATCACAAAATCCAGTGTTTGTGACCCGGCAAAACTCGACAAGAACGTCCTCCGGGACGTTGCTGTACAAGGCGCAGAACAAGGCGGCGATGACTACAGACTTTTTGCATACCGGCCTCTCTGCTCCGACTACGCATGCCTGCCAGGCCTTTGTGAGAATCTGCCCGTACTTGTCAACAAAGTCTGTGACCTCTGCATCTGTCAACATGTTCCTGCCGGTGCAGCACTGGTTCAGAAGGTTGATTGCTCCAACTACATTGGTTTGACGGACCGGCGCAGGATAGCCAGCCATGTCGAGAATGTTTCCTACATTTCTTGTCTTCCCGCGGTCTGCGATAACGACGTTTCCTGGGATGTTCCTCACAACAACTACCCACTGCGGCTTCCCTGACTCCGCGATTGCTGCGAGCCGGTGCTGGCCGTCTTTTAATTCGCCGCTGTCATAGAAGCTGATGGTTTCGCCGTTCAGTTGCCAGTTGCCGGCGTTCATGTCGCGCTTGTACAACTCAACTCTTTTCCTACTCAGCGGTCTGTTGCTTTCGTTGAATCTCAGTGCGGCCTGGGCAATCTCAGGGGTGATAAGCTCGATTCCTACGGTTACGGGTCCTTCATACTTTTGTGTGTTCATGTGTGTCTCCTTTGTGTGTTATAATTTTCGGCGGGCAAACTCTGCCATGAGCAGAGCTTCTGCGATCCCGTCGTGTGGTGTGCGGCAGCCGTGCGGAACAAGGGATACTCCGGGGAACAGATTCTTGCAGACCTCAATGCTCTTGGCCTTGTCGCTGTTCAGACCAAATTCCGCTTTCCACCTTCGCGGTTCGATTGTCTGGTAGCTAATATTGAACGCATCCAGAACGCCTAAAATCCAACCATAGCCCTGCCCAAATGTGAACATGGAAACTGAACCTTGATTCGGCATTGCGTGGACTCTCTCCAGACAGCAGCGGCTTGCCTCATGTTCGCGTGACAGAAATTCCGTCATCGTAAGCAGGACATCCTTGTCAAAGTCCCAGCACCCCTCAATTCCAGTGTCATGCAGCAGGGCGATGCCGCCCTTCTTGCCGGGGTCAATCCCTAAATAGTACACGGTACGTTTCCTCCCCAATATCTTCCGGGCCGAGATTGAATACTTTGCAGATACGCTGCAACTTGTCCTTATCAATCGTTATCTGCCGGTCGATATGGACTTTTACTTTGCCGTATTTTTTCGGCTTCTCGTATTTCTCCCAGCTTTTCAGCACTGCTTTCCAGTCTGCAATCGGCCCGCCCTTGCTGCTCCAATTCCGCTTGGAGTAGTAGTCGTAAAACCGTTCCGGGTCTACAGAGCTTTCAATCTCGGCCGCATAGTCCTCTACTTCAGCCAGGGTAGGCCAGTTATCAGAACGGGAGTTCACCATCGTCCTCTACCTCGGTGAAGCGGGCAGTCCTGTTGGACCTGGGCCTGGACGGCATGCTGCCGGTTGGCTCGTTATCTTCCAGATCATGCTCGCGGTCCCTGGGGGAGTAGTACCAGTGGTCGACGACCACTTCCGTCGCAGTGCGAATCTGCTTCTTAATGTCCTCCCAGTTCCGGGTGGTCAGGCGTCCGGTTACGGTGATGCTGTTTCCCTTGTCGAAGTAGCGGGTGATATGCTCGGCGTTGGACCCCCAGGCGACGCAGTTAATCCAGTCAACGTCGCGCTCGCCGGAGGATTTGCTGACGTCCCGCTGGACGGCCAGGGTGAAGCTGCAAACACTGGCGCCGGTCTCATTTGTTTTTCTAAGCTCGGGCTTTGCTTTCAAGCGCCCGGTCATTACGCAGTAATTAAGCATGGATACCTCCGTTTACATATTCGTTTATGCAGTCCAGGCAAAAGATTTTCCCGAACTTTACTTTGCTGCCGGCAGCGTGTTTGGCCGGCAAAATTTTCTTGCCCTCATCGTTGTAGTAGGGTTCAATGGTTTTCCCACAGTGAGAGCAGGTATAAGTAACTTCCTTGACCTGGGCCTTTTTCTGCGGCTCCTCTACACCCTCGGGGACGTCCTCCCCGGCGTAGAGGAAGAGACCCAAACCATGTCTACCAATCGCCTTGGTCAGCGAGCGCTGGATTGCCTTGTTGACGTCGTAGCTCGTAACATTTTCGAGCGGGATACTGCGGTTTTTGAAGTCCATAACCGGCAAATATTCGATATGCTCGATGCCGTTTACAGTGACGCCGGTTTTAACCCAGCAGGTCAGGCCGTCGGTGTGGTAGAACCAGCCGTCCTTATTCTCGTAAATTGTGTAGTTCGCGTCCGGGTGCAGCTTTTTAAGCTCCCCCCAGGCCCAGGCCCAGGACAGGTACGTCAGGCCGTTTTTCTTCTCTGTCTTATCGCTGACGTTGATGGAGTTTAGTTTTGAAAAATAGTTCTCGCTCATGGTTTACTCCTCAAAAAATTCCATCGGGCAATCTCTACCGATTCCCTTGGTCGGGTAGGGGACAAGCTCTTCTGTCAGGCCGCACCGGCGACTGCGCTGCATGAAAAACCGGCACTGCTCGCAGCAGACGTCCTCATTCCCTTTGTGGTCAATCGGGAAGTATGCCGCAACGGTTGCTCGGCCAATGATGTATGCCGAAACGCCGGTGTCATATGTTCCCATCGTCTATGTCCTCCTGTAGTTTGTCGTTCAGTTCCCAGACTTTGCAGTGCTGGCACTGCAGGCGTTCCAGATCGTCCGGGTCCTTATACTCGCTTTTGTACTTGCAGACGTGGTCGCAGGCTTGCTGCAGCACGTCGGTGATTCGGTCCATCAGGTCCCATTTTTCCTGCTGTGTAAGAATCATGAGAACTTAATCGCCTCCCTGATTTTTTCTGCCGGCACATGGCCGTTCTTGCAAATCATGGCCAGCTCGTCCAGGGTAAAGTCCCCAGGGTTCCTCATTCTGCTGCCGGCCGTATAATCGCTGGTGAAGATGACGTCTGCGAGCTTTCGGTAGCTGCCGATATCGTATGCTTTCAGAAGCCTGACAAGGTCCTCAAAAGGCTTCGCTGGTTCCTTGAGTTTCGGCATCGGATACCTCCTCTTTCAGGTCGTTCCCGCAGAGTTCATCGTTCAGCATTGCGTTTTCCTGCTGCAGCGAGAGAATCTTCTCGTTCGCCCAAAAGAGCTTGTAAGCTGTTTCTTTCAGCTCTTTTTTGACATCGTCCAGGTCGTCCTGCCGGTCAGCTATCTGGTCGTTCTTTTCCTCGATAAGATGGTTCAGCCGCTGGATAAGCTGGGCCTGGTCCCGGAGCTGGTCGTGGAAGTCCTCTTTAAGGCCGTTTAAACGCGCGTGAAGCTCGTCGTATTCAGCGCGGGGTATGCAGATATAGTCTGCAGGGATAGTTACAAATTCGGGCATTGTGTGTTCCTCCTGTGTGTGATGTAGGGATATTTCTGGAACTCGGTATTTGCTATCATGCTTTTGCCTGGGACTTCCTCTTCTCGAGGATTCTCTCGAGAGCTGCCTGCATGCGCTCCTTGGCGTCTGCCGGCGTCCGGTTGCCGTTGAGGATCATGCTGATGTAACCTTTGGAAATACCGAGTTCATTTGCCAGGTCGTCGTAGGTTACATCGTTCACATGCATTTTCCCGATAAGGTCTCCCGTCCACTTTTCTTTCACATGTTCACCTCCCTAAAAATATTTTTACAAAACAGTTGCAAAAGTTAACAGGGTGTGTTATCATGTGATTGCCGTCAAATGAATATTCACAACCTCTCAGCTTTTGCTGGGTGGGTTTGTTGTTGCCAAAACGTAAACATAAGCAACATCTGAGCGTATTATATGTTTACGCTGTGAATTTGTCAACACCTTATGTGAATATTTACACCAAAACGTGAATCTGCACAAAATAGGGGGTTGTCATTTGTGAATTTTTACAGCAAATTCCTGCAGCTATGCGACGCTGCGGGCAAAAAACCGTCTGCTGTTGCGGAGGAAGCAGGGCTGAACAGGTCCCAGGTTACGCGCTGGAAGCAGGGGAAAGGGTTTACTGACGCGTCTGCGCTTAAACTTGCAAACTATTTCGGTATTCCTGTTGAAGAACTCACCGGCGAAAAAGAAACAGGCCCGGCAAAAGCCGAACCTGTCATGAACGAGAGCGAAAGATTGATTAGAGAAAAGATGCTGAGCAGCTATGCATACCGGGTGCTGTTTGACACGGCAAACGGTGCCGCTGAATCTGATTTACTGGAAGCTGCAGCACTGATACAGAAACGAAAGGAAGAGAGGGGACTATAATGTCATATTTGCCCGGACGGGACTATTTCGTGTATTACGAAGAACTCCCGATGAAAGTTCGGGGCATGGTAACAGTGAACGAAGATGATACATACACCATCATTATTAACAGCCTGCTCCCGGATTGCCAAAAGAAGAAAGCATACCGCCACGAAGTAGACCACATCGAGAACGACGACCTGCATAGTGACAGGGATATACGAGAAATAGAGGGTAAGCCAGCATGAAAATCCCAAAAGCCAAAAAGCTGCCGTCTGGCGCCTGGCGTATTCGCATGCGGCTTGGCGGGGAAGAAATCAGCATAACCAGGGGAACGGAGGACGCGTGCAAAAAGGAAGCGCGAGTCATCAAGGCTGAATACCTGGCCGGCCGCAGGATAGCAACATACCAGGAAGCGAACGAAAAAACGCTAAAAGAGGTCCAGGAGGCGTATCTAAAGCAAAACAAAGCAGTAATGAGTCCGGCCACAGTCAGGTCCTACCAGGCATATATCAATCACCGCTGGCCTGATTATCAAGATAAGCGCCTGAAAGATATTAAGTGGCAAAACATGATAAACGACGAGCTGGCGGGAAAGTCTCCAAAAACCGTCAAAAACGCCTGGGGCCTGGTATCCGCGTCCATGAAAGCTGCAGGCGTGCCGGTGCCTGAAGTGAAGCTGGCGCAGTGCCCGGTCAATGAGCTGTCGTTCCTGCAGCCGGACGAAATACTGAAATTCTGCGAGACGATCCGCGGCCGGCCGTTTGAACTTGCCGCGTTGCTCATGCTGCACGGGCTGCGTCTGTCTGAAGTCCTGGGCGTCCAGTGGAAGAACATTGACACAAAGCATGGCACCATCACGGTCCAGGGGTCAGTCGTCCGCGGGCCTGACGGGCAAACGACAAAACAGACAAACAAAAATAAAACCAGCAGCAGGACGCTGCCGATTATGATTCCGCGGTTATCTGAAATTGTATCTGAAAGCGAAAAAGGAAAGGACCCGGACGCGGCAGTCGTGACAACACACCCATCAAATCTGCTGGACGACGTCAAGCGAGCATGCAGGGACGCCGGCATAACTGAGACGTCGTGCCACGGGTTGCGCCGGTCCTATGCCAGCCTGCTATACCGTATTCCTGGCGTATCTGAAAGACAGGTTATGCAGTGGGGCGGCTGGTCCAATATTCAAACAATGCACAAAATATATATCCGTATAGCAGCAGCAGACGAAAAAGCAGCGGCTGAAGCAGTAAAAGCATTTTATCAAAACGGCCACGGTTTTGACGCTCCATCTGAAAAAGCCCAGTAAATACTGGCGTTTTGCGTGTTCTCGTGATAGTTCGAGTCCCACCACCGGCACCATCTGAAAATCGCCCGAAAAGCCTTGTTTTATTAGGTTTTTCGGGCTTTTTACATGTTTTTAGTGCGTGGTTTATTGCGCCTTTTGCGTGGAATATTTGCCAATATGCGAGAAAAAATGCCCACGAAAATGGCCACGAAAACGACCACGGGAAAGCCGGCAGGTATTCCTCCCGCCGGCTATCTGAATTTATTCATCTTTCAAGAACTTTTCTACTGCCTCCAGGATTATGCTTGCCTGACTAATTCCAGTCTTTATACACTTCTCTTTGAAAGCAATCACGGTCTCTTTTGGCAG
>Ga0310696_10006814_pt1 | contig 13496 bp, 8 predicted proteins | sample AusTroGonzalo_MG_4_FD_203885 | JGI IMG/M metagenome (GOLD analysis project Ga0310696, IMG submission 203885) | Bovine rumen microbial communities from tropical cattle in Woodstock, Queensland, Australia - Gonzalo_02 (v2) (version 2) | ecosystem: Host-associated > Mammals > Digestive system >... | reverse complement strand
ACCGTCCCGCCGCAGGGGTATGCTCCGCAACCGCCTTACGGAATGCCGCCGCAACAGCCGGGATACGCGGTCCCGCCGCAGGGATATCCGCAACAGCCGGGATACGCTGTCCCGCCGCAGGGATATCCGCAACCGCCTTACGGAATGCCGCCGCAACAGCCGGGAACCGTCCCGCCGCAGGGGTATCCGCAACAGCTTGGGACCGTCCCGCCGCAGGGGTATCCGCCGCCCGGTTATGCAGTCCCGCCGGCTGGCTATGTTCAGCCGGGATATGGCATGCCGCCAATTCAACCAGAAGCCAAACCAAAGAAAAAGGAGAGAAAACCGCTTTCTCCTGAGACAAAACGCAGGATTATCTATGTGGTGCTGGGAATCTCGTTGTTGGGTATGATAGGAGTACACGATTTTTATGTGGGAAAGAAAAAATACGGCTTCTATCACGTAGCCCTGGCGGTATTTGCCTTGATCACTGGTATCTTTTTAAGCATGTACGGCGGTCCGGAACTTTCTATCGTGTTTGGTTTAGCCTTGATTGGAAACGCTTTATTTTGTTTGATCGAGCTTTTTTTCCTTCCGCTTCCACCACCTCCCGGTGAGGAAAAAACCGATCCTGACAAAAAAGCGGTTCCCGAAGAAAGCCCGAAAGGTCCTGTCGTTCTTCAATGCCCGAAATGCAAACATGTTTTTGAACCTGATTTTGACCTTGAAAAGGTTGATTCCGGTAAGGATTGTCCAAACTGCAAAACTCCCCTTCCTTTCCCCTTGGAAAAATGTCTTGTGAAGCCGGAACAAAAGTCCGAATGACTACTTGCCCGTGACATGTTGTGACGACCATGAGATAAGGAACTGTTCATCATGAATTGTCCGAAATGCAACGCCGCGCTTGATCCTCAAGCCGCGGCCTGTCCCGCCTGCGGGACGCCTGTTCGGCAGGTTTCGCCGGAAACTCAGCCGCAAATGCCGCCGCAGCCGGAGACTGTCCCTCCGCAGGAAAGCACATCGCAACCTGAGGCTGTTCCGCCGCAGGAAAGTGCCCAGCCGCCATACGGGACGCCGCCTCAGCAGCCGGGTTATGGCGTTCCGCCGCAGGGGTATGCGCCTCAGCCGCCTTACGGGATGCCGCCTCAGCAGCCGGGCTATGGCGCCCCTCCTCAGGAAGGTGCACCGCAATTTGGTGCTGTCCCTCCGCAGGGGTATGCTCCGCAGCCGCCTTACGGGATGCCGCCTCAGCCGCCTTGCGGGATGCCGCCTCAACAGCCGGGCTAGGCGCCCCTCCGCAGGGGTATGCTCCGCAGCCGCCTTGCGGGATGCCTCCGCAGGGGTATGCTTCGCCGGGCTATGGCGCCCCTCCGCCGCAGGTCTTTGTGCAGCAGTTCGGCTATGGGATGCCGCCGCAACAGCCGGGAACTGTGCCTCCGCAGGGGAATGCCCAGATTCTGTATGACCAGAAAAGCCGGACAACATATCAGGTCCTGTCGTTTTTCCTTGGTTGGCTGGGAGTTGCGGATTTTTATGCGGGGCACATCGTTACGGCTCTTTCACATCTCTCCTTGTTTGTTCTGGCATTTTTTCTTTGTTGTGCTGAATCGGAAGAAGCCGTGGGGTTAGGCGGTTTTATCGTCATTGCCAATGGCGTCTGGGCAGGAGTGGAGACCTTTCTCGTGAAAACGGACGGCAAAGGTGTACCGATGAAATAGCCGAACTGGTGTTTTTTAACTCTTTCTCCCTGAGGGACACGGACGCGTCTCCGCGTTGCTGGGGCACCGCAAGCGGTGGTGACGCAGTGCGCGGCTACGCTCGCGCACGAATTCGCGATCCGTGGCAAGCTCGCTGTGCTCGACAGATTATATTACCGCGAGGCGCGCGTGCTGGGGAATGTGAATAGGTCGAATAGGTCGAACATGGCGGATAGGGCAAATAGGGCGAATGAGGCTGATGAGAGCGATATGCCGTCTTCGCCGTCTTCGCCGTATTGCCCGCCGTGGGAACTTTGCTAAATGCAGGCGTTCGCCTGCTTATTTCAGGCGGATGAAGGCGCTTTCCGGGAAGAACGGGCGTTCGCCTGCTTATTTCAGGCGGATGGAGGCGCTTTCCGGGAAGAACGGCCTGTCGGCGATTACGAGGAAATCGGCTTCCCCGTCCTTCACGTCGATCTGGAAGGTCAGGGTCCTGCCCGTGACGGTCGAGGTGATGGCGACGCCCGGCGTGAGCGAAAGCACGTTCATGTTCACGGACTCGGGTTCGATGTTTTCCGGGAAGACGTATTCAAGCACCCAGGGGGCCTTGCTGTAGACGCCGAAATAATGCACATAGAGGCCGCCGACGGGGACGGATGCCGCGCGGGAAAGCAGGTCGATGCCTCTGCTGGAAAGCAGGGAACGTCCGGTAAAGGGGAAGACGGTAGTCATCGCCGAGCGCTGGATCGCCGCGTCGGTGAAGCTTCTTTTTGAGCTGTTGACGGAAATGACGGCGTCCCTGGCTTTTTTCGCGGGGTCGGAGACGGTGATTTCGGAACGGAAGACCTTGTTCGGGAGGTCCCAGAAGACGGCGGTGGAGGCGGAGAGTCCCGCGGCTTTTGCGGCGGACTCGACGATGGCGGCCACGGGGTCGACCACACAGCCGGAATCGGGATCCAGCTCGAGTTCGCGCGAGGAGGAGAGCAGTGTTTCGAGGGTGTTTTCCGCAGCTTCCTTGAAGTCGGCGGGCGTGGGGGCCTTCAGCGTGTCGGCAAGCGCGACGGCCGTGGCGGCATCGGCGTCCGAACGGGGTGTCTGTTCGAAGAGCAGGCCGAGCATTTCCGTGTCACGCGCGGAAACGACCTTGAAACTGTGTTCCATACCGGCGGCGGATTCCTCCAGGATGGAAAGGTTGTCGTTCAGTTTTTTGATCTCCGAGTTGAGGCGGGAGACCGTTTCTGCGGATTCGGCACGCTCCTTTTCGAGGAGCCGGGCGTGTTCGGCGCGTTCCTTTTCGAGGAGCTGATCATGTTCGGCACGCTCTTTTTCGATGAGCTGAGCGTGTTCGGTGCGTTCCTTTTCGAGGAGCTGTTCCGAAGCGGCGGCGTTTCCCGAGACCTTGTCGAGTTCCTTGTCCGAGATCTGGTTGGAGCGGACCAGCTGAAGGACGGCAAGGAGCATGCCGACCAGAAGAACGGCGGAAAGCAGGTGTAACACATAGTGTTTCATGTTCGGAAGCCTTTCATGGTTGCGGAGAAAGAAGTGACTGGCCGCAGTCGACCGGAAGGACCGCGCCCGTGACGGAGGGCGAGGCCGCGAGCAGAACGACCGCACGTGCGATGTCCTCGGGTGAAACGGGGCGTTTGAGCGGGAGCGTGGCGGGGATGCGCTTCATGCCGGCTGAACCGAGTTCGCGCGGGGCGAACACCGGACCGGGGGCGACGGCATTCACGCGGACGTGCGGCGCGAGTTCAAGTGCGAGGTCGCGCGTGTCGTGCAGAAGCGTGGCTTTCGCGGCGGCGTAGGGCGTGCCCGGGGCCGAGCCGGAGAGCACGGCGGCATCGAGGATATTGACAGCGGAGAAATCGCGTTCCGGCGAGCTGAGCGCGGCGAAACGCCGGATGAGTTCGCACGGGGCGAGACGGTTCACCGTTTCCTGCCGGTCGAGCTCGCTTTGCGGTGCGTCGCCGCGAATCCACATCGCGGCATTGTTCACAAGGCAGTCGACGGGGCCGACGGATTCGGCCATGCGGCGGACGGCGTCAAGATCGGCGAGGTCGCAGGAAACGGTCTCATGCGCGAGCGGAGCGGGGCAGGGGGGCAGCGAGGCGGCGAGCGCGGCGGCCTCTTCTTCTGAATGGAAGCAGTGAATGACGACGGCAGCGCCGGATTCGGCGAATGTGCGGGCAATGACCGCGCCGAGCCGTTTTGCCGCGCCGGTGATCAGGACACGTCTGCCTCCGAGGTCCGTCATGGTCAGAGGGACCTCTTCCATTCCTCCGCCTGCTGCTGGGCGGCGAGTTCGTCGAGGAGTTCGCGGATGCGCTGTTTGACCTGGTCGAAGGATGCGTCATTTTTCGCGCTGATGGGGATGACTTCGAGGCCGTCCTCGGCGTTCAGGATGAAGTCGTCGATGACGTCCTGATTCTCCACGAGGTCGGTCTTGTTCGCCAGCACGATCTTCGCGCGGGAACTGAGGCCCTCCATGTATGCCTCGAGCTCGTTCTTGAGGATGCGGACGTCGTCGTTCGGATCGCGTCCGTCCACGCCGCCGAGGTCGACGAGGTAGATCAGGATCTTGGTGCGCTCGATGTGGCGCAGGAAATAGTGGCCGAGTCCGCGGTTGAGGTGCGCGCCGTCGATGAGGCCGGGGATGTCCGCGACCGTGACCTTGCGGAAATCGGGATACTCCATGACGCCGATGACCGGATGCAATGTGGTGAACGGATAGGCGGCGACTTTCGGATGCGCGTTGGAAATGCGGCTGAGGAGCGTGGACTTCCCTGCGTTCGGGTAGCCCACGAGCGCGACGTCGGCGATGAGTTTGAGTTCGAGGCCGAGCTCGAGCGGTTCCGTATGTTCGCCGGGCTCGTGTTCGCGCGGAGCGCGGTTCGACGGCGTGGCGAAACGCGCGTTGCCGCGTCCGCCACGTCCGCCCTTCGCGATGACGACTTCGATTCCGGCCTCGTCGATGTCGGCGAGGACGTCGCCGGTCTCTTTGTTGCGGATGATTGTGCCGAGCGGGACTTTGACGACGAGGTTTTGTCCGCGTCGTCCGTGCATGTCCTTGCTGCGGCCGTCGCCTCCGTTTTCCGCCGAGAAATGACGGTTGAAGACGAAATCGGAGAGCGTGAGCTCGCCGGTGGAAGCGACGAAGACGACGTCGCCGCCGTCGCCGCCGTCGCCGCCGTTGGGGCCGCCCTTCGGGACAAACGCCTCGCGACGGAAGCTGCAGCAGCCGTTGCCGCCGTTTCCGGCCTTGACAGTGATTTCAGCGCGATCTACAAACATGCTCGTGTACCTGAGGAAGAGGCGGTCCGGTCCCGGAACGGACTCCGGATGCGGCGCCGATGCTGGAAGTTACGAAAATGCCCCGGCAGACGACAGGGTACACCGGGGCGGGAGGAACAAAAAAGAAGAAAAGAGTATGCCCGGCATCACGCCTGGGCAGCATCCGCGGGAATGGTCTCCGGGATGGGGATGATCTCCACGGATCTCTGAGCTTTTTTGTTGAATTTGACGTGACCGTCGCAGAGGGCGAAGATCGTGAAATCGCGGCCGAGGCCGACGTTCTTGCCCGGATGGATGTGCGTGCCGCACTGTCTGACGATGATGCTGCCCGCGGTGACGAACTGCCCGCCGTAGGCTTTGACTCCACGCATTTTCGGTTTGCTGTCGCGGCCGTTACGGCTGCTGGACTGGCCTTTTTTATGTGCCATTTTTCATTCTCCAAATTATATAAGGTTGAAAATCAAATACAAGAGACAGAATTATAATATACCGCCTTTGACAAAAAAATCAAGCCGGAAATGCGATTTTGTTCGGAAAAAACGCGTCTTCCGGCTCATTCCCCGCTGTCCCGGCAATGGCGGGCGCATCGGAATTCGCGCCTGTCGCGGCGGAGGGACAGGAATCCGCCGTTCCGGTCCGGGCAGGCCGTAGCGGCGGAAGAAGTACGGCGGACGGTTTCTCTGAGGAGAGAAGCTGTCCGCCGCGTGTAATTTCCGGGAGTCTTTTTACGGCTCGCGGATGGATTCGTCAAGCGCCTTGACGAACGGGTTGATGACGTAGTTGATGACGGTGCGGTCGCCGACCTTGATCTCGGCGTTGACGGTCATGCCGGGGAGGATTCTCGCGCCTTTTGCCCAGCCGCGGAATTCGCCGGGTTCGAGCTCGACACGCGCCTGATACATGACGCCGCGCGCCATCTTGCTGAGGCGGCCGCCGGCATCGCTGGTCATGGCCTCCTCGGACATCATGCCCTCCTGTCCGGTGAATGCGTCCTGGGAGATGTAAGTAATCTTTCCTTCGCGCGTACCGCACTGCTGGAAGGGATAGGTGTCGAACTTGATGCGGCAGGTCTGGCCTTCGTGGACCCAGCTGATATCCTTGGCGGGGATGTTGACTTCGACCTCGATCTTTTCATCCAGCGGGATCAGCGTGATGAGGGATTCGGCTTCGCGGACGGCGGAGCCTTCCTGGAACGGAGCGACTTCCTGAACGACGGCGTCGCAGGGAGAGCGGAGCTCGGTGTATTCGACGAGGCGGGAGGTCTGGACGAGCTGCTGCTGGAGAGAGCTGATGCTGCGGTCGACTTCGACGAGTTCTTCGTAGATCTGGCGGCGCCAGTCGCTGATGAAGGAATCGCGTTCGGCCTCGACGGCCTTGATGGCCTGCTCGTTCTCGACGATGGAGAGCTGCTGCTGGTCGACGGAGATGGCGGTCTCGAGGACCTGGACCTGCGTGTTCAGGTAGTCGCGGAGACTGACCGCGCGGTTGTCCTCGAAGTCCTTCATCATGTCTTCGATCCTGTCAAGCGTGCTTTTCCGGGCTTCGAACTTTTCCATGGAGAGCCTGAGCTGTTCGAGGGTCTTCTGATAGCGCGTGAGGGTGACGTCGTAGGAAAGGAGCTTCCCTTTGACGTAGTTCTTGCGGGCCTCGAAGGCGCTGTGCTGAAGGATCTCAAACTGGTTCGCATTCTCCGGGAGGGGGAACGGCTTGTCGTAACCGTTGACCTCGGCCTGGAGACGGTCGCGGTGCGCCTGGAACGCCATGAGCTGTTCGTTGAGGCGTTCGACTTCAGCCTTGTTCGCGGTCTGGTCGAACGTGAAGAGCAGTTCGCCTTCCTTCACGCGCTGTCCTTTGCGGACGTGCACCTTTTTGACTGTGGCGCGTTCATACGGCTTCATGACGATGTTCGGGCGTCCGGTGACGATCTTGCCGGGCGCGACGACGACCTTGTCGACGTGGGCGTAGCTGGCCCAGACGATGAAGCCGATGACAAGCGCGATGATGATGTACCAGATGATGTGGAGCGGGATCGGCGGAGCATGGGTTTCCAGCATGATGGCATCGGGCTGGAAATCCTGCGCGTTTTTCATGCTCTTGACGGGCAGATTGCTGTTCGGATTATTATTGCTCATCTTCGTTGAACCCCATTTGCTGATGCCAGAAGTCCGCGTAGATGCCGCCCTGTTCCAGCAGTTCCTTGTGCGTGCCCTGTTCGATCAGGTCGCCGTGGTCCATGACCACGATCCTGTCGGCGCGGCAGAGGACGGAGAGACGGTGGGAAATGATGAACACCGTACGGTTTCTGGCGATCATGTTCAGATTCTTCCGGACCATGGTCTCGCTTTCCGGGTCGAGTGCGCTGGTTGCTTCGTCGAAAATGAGGAAGCGCGGATTCGGGAGAAGCGCACGTGCGATGGCAAGACGCTGGCGCTGTCCGCCGGAGAGGTTTGAGGCGTTTTCCTCGAGGAGCGAGTCGTAGCCGCGGCTCATCTTCTGGACGAATTCGTCGGCGCCGGCGAGACGCGCGGCGTAGATGATCTCCTCCATGGTGGCGTCTTTCTTCGTGAGGGACAGGTTTTCGCGGACGGTGCCGTGGAAGAAGTAGTTGTCCTGAAGCACGATACCGATGGCGGAACGAAGCGAAGCGCGGTCGATTTCGCGGATGTCGATGCCGTCGTACTTGATGATGCCGGTCTGGAGGGGATAAAGCCCCTGGATGAGCTTGGTGAGCGTGGTCTTGCCGGAACCGGAGCGTCCGACGAGGCCGATGGTGGAGCCGGGCGAGATGTGGAGGTTGAAGTCCTTGATGACCATCGGAGTGTCCGGGGAGTACCGGAAGTTGACGTTCTCGATGGAGAGCTCGCCCTGGAGCTGGTGATGGAGCGAGCCGCCGACCTGCTCCTGCGGGCAGTTCATGACGACGCCGAGCATGCGGACGGAGAGGAGGGTCTGCTGGTATTCGTGGACGAGTCCGACGATGTGGACCAGCGGTCCGGTGACGCGTCCGGAGAGCATCTGGAAGGCGATGAGCTTGCCGACGGTGAGATTGCCGTCGAAGACAGCGAGAGCGCCGATCCAGATGATGGCGATGAACATGAGCTTTTCGATGAGGCCGGAGAGGGTCTTGGCCGTGATGGAGATCTGCGCCACGCGGAAATAGCGCGTGATCGCATACGCCGCCGTGTCGTTCCATTTGCGCTGCTGCGTGGGCTCGAGTGCGAGGGACTTCACGGTGCGGATGCCGTGGATGGTCTCCACCAGCATGGCCTGGCGTTTGCCTTCCGCCATGTACAGTTCTTCGAGGCGGTGCTGGAACGGCTTGATGAGGACCGCGATGACCACGGCCATCATGAAGGTGAAGAGCAGCACGACGCCGGTCAGGACCGGGCTGTAGACGTAGAGGAACGGCAGGAAGACGAGGAGCGAAAGGAGTTCCAGCGCGGTGAAGAACAGACTGCCGGACAGGAACGAACGGATGCGCTCGGTCTGCTGCATGTGCTTGATGAGCACGCCTGAGGAGATTCGTTCGTAGAAGTCGACCGGGAGGCTGAGCAGTCGCGCGAACGTCTTCACGGCCAGGCGGATGTCGATGCGGTTCGTGGCGAAGAGCAGGAAGTATTTTTCCAGGTACTCCAGGATGGCGTTGACGCAGAGCATGATGGTCACGCCGATGCCGATGGTCTGGAGGGTGATCCTGCCTTCGTTTACGAGGACCTTGTCGACGACGATCTGGAAGAACAGCGGGACCACGAGCCCGATGGCGCTGATGGCCAGAATGGCGATGGCGACCTGGAGCAGGAGCGTCCTCTGGCGGAAGAATTCCGGGATGAACCAGCGAAGGCCGAACTTCTGGTTTTCGTCGACGATGGAGTAGTGTTTCTTCACGAGGATGATACGGTCGGTGTATTTCTCCTTCCATTCATCCTCGTTCAGGAAAACGACGGACGGGCGATGTCCGTCGGCCACATAGGGATCCCAGACGGCGGCCTGCTGGACGAGCTTCGGCTCTTCGACGGCGGGCTTCTTCTCCTCCTGTTCGGAGGGATCGGGATCTGCGCCGGGGACGACTTCGTCGGACTGCTTGATGAGGGACTCGGTCGTGAGCTTCGGCTTGGCGTCTTCCTCATCGGGATGGGCGACGCTTTCCGGGACGTTGCGGACGCCGCAGAGGACGACGAACCGTCCGTCCTTCTTGATTGCCATGCAGGGGAAGGCGGCTCCGATGTTCTTGAGCTTGCCCCACTTGACGTTGATCTCTTTGGTCTTGTATTCCAGATCGTCGGCGATTTTTCCGAGGAGGCGGATGGAGGGCTCGTCCTCGGAGATCGCATATTCGTGCATCAGGCGGCCGACGTCGGTGTCGTCGCCGTAATGCTTCACGATGGAGGCGAGGCAGTAGAGCGAAGTCTGCCTTCCGTCGACCGAGCAGCCGCGCATTTCCATGCGGATGAAGACGGCCTTGCCGGACCAGGATTTGAGGAGCTGATCCTTCTGGAGGAAGAGCATCTTGCCCTGAACTTTGGTCAGGGGATCGAAGACGGCGTAGCGTTCCTGCTGGACGCCGCCCTGGAGGAGTTTGCGGATACCGAGATAGAGAACCCAGTTGCCGTTGTTGAGCTGAAGGAAAATGGGAGCGCCGAAGAAGGAGGCGAGTTCCTCGATTGTGACGTCGCCGCGGCTTTCCGGCGCGAGCCTTAACTTGGTCGCGAGCTTCAGACAGAGCTCCAGGGGATCATCGACATGCTCAAGCGCGGACAGAAAGGCGTTCAAATCGCCTGCCTGCGGCATCATCTTGATGATTTCCTGGAAACACAGCAGAAGAGAATTTCTGTTGTTTGGATTTTGACTCATGAGATTTCCATATTTGTTTTAAGATCGTGCAAAAAGATGGCTCCGGATAGCTCTAATATAGCACCGATATGCAGCCTTGTCAAGGTCACGGGAGCAAAGAAAAACCATAATTTATAAGAAAGAGCCGGAAAGGCGCCGGCGCGGGCGATGTTCGCGGCGAGGCGGATATGAGGCGGATATGAGGCGGAGCGGTGCTGCGTCGCGGAGGAAGTCGGACCTGGACGTGAAAAACGGAAAAGGCCGCACGGGATCGGATCCGTGCGGCCTGGGGTGAAAGTCCGGAAAGTCCGGTGCGATCCGGTCAGGTGGCTTTTCTGCGCGTCGCGAACTGGTCGGCGGTCACGGCCACGATGATGATGAGGCCGATCACGACGAGCTGGAAGTTCGTGGAGATGTCAAGCAGGGTCAGGCCGTTGCGGAGGAACGCGATGAGCATGGTGCCGATGACGGTGCCGAGCATGTTGCCGCGGCCGCCGGAGGGCGCGCATCCGCCGATGATGCAGGCGGCGATGATGTCGAGTTCGAGCGAAATGCCCGCGGTGGGCTGGGCGGTGCTGGCGCGGCTGACGGTGATCATGGAGGCGAGGCCGACGAGCGCGCCCGTGAACGTGTAGATCCCGACGAGCATCCAGTTGACGTTGACGCCCGCGTGGAACGCCGTCTGGGTGTTGGAGCCGATGGCGTAGGTGTAGCGGCCGAATTTCGTGCATTTCAGCAGGAATCCCGCGGCGGCCATGATGATGACGAGGAGGAGCACGGAGGACGGGATGCCGCCGAGGACCTTGCCCGTGTCAAGCCAGCTGTAGTCGGACACGGCGAAGGGCTTGCCGTCGTTCGCGATATAGGAGATGCCGCGGAAGATGCTCATGGTGCCGAGCGTGACGATGAACGGCGCGAGTTTCAGCTTCGTGATGAGCATTCCGTTTGCGAATCCGCAGATGGCGCCCGCGATGACGCCGATGAGCGTGCCGATCAGCATGGCCGGGAGGCTCAACCGGACATAGGTTCCAGACGAAATGTCGGCCCAGCGTTCCTTTACCCCTCTGTCTCTTCCTGCCATGCGGAAGAGCGTCTCGGAGCCGTTCGGCCCCTGAACGAATGCGGAGACGCTCTGAGAGACCGCATCCTTGTCCGACCGGAGCAGCTTTCCGCTGTCGGTCCATCTGATTTCGCATCTGTTCTCCATGCCGGCCTTTTCCGCGCCTTTGCGCACATACGACAGGAACTCGTCGGCGTCCGCCTGGGCGGGATCGAGCAAGGCGGGGAATTCCTTCCTGATGTTTTCGAGGTTGTTCCTGTCGACGATCATGCCGGGGATCGGCCTGGTTTTTCCGACTTTCTTTCCGTTGAGAATCGAGATGGCGGCCTCGGCGACGGAGTAGCCGATGTCGTAGTAGGCGTTCTGCACGAGGATGCAGTCGACTTCGCCTTTTCCGATGCCGTCGAGCAGGACCGGATCGGCGTCGAAGGCGACGAACTTGATCTTGCCGGCCAGCTTCTGACTTTTGAGCGTTTCGTACATGTAAAGAGACGTGGCCCGGTTCACAGCGAAGACGCCGTTGACGTCCTTGTTCTTTACGATGACTTCCTCCAGCTTTTTTCTGGCGACATCGGGTGCGTCATCCGAGAACATGCCGATGATTTCAATGCCGGGGTATTTTTCCGAGAGGACGTCCCTGAATCCTTTCGCCCGGCCGCCGGTGGGATCGGAGTTCTGGCTGACGCATGCGAGGATGATCTTGCCGCGTCCCTTCAAAGCGGCGCCGAGACGGCGCGCGGCTTCGGCTCCGCCCTCGTAGTCGTCCACAGCCACGGAGAAGTCGGTCTGGTCGGTTTTCATGCCGAAGTCGATGTCCTCGAACTGGATGACCTTCGTGTTGACCGAGAAGAAGAGCATGGACACGGCGCCGATCATGCCGCACATGGCGAGCATGGAGCCGACGGAGAGGTCGATGCCGCCCGTGATGATGATGTAGGTCATGCCGGCGGCCATGATGCCGTTGATGGAGGAGCGGCAGAGGACGTTGACGAGGTTCTTCGTCGTGAGGAAGTTGTCAGGCACGAGGAATGTGCAGAGGGAAAAGATGAAGATGAGGGAGCAGAAAGGAAGCAGTTGTTTTGTGAATCGGTTCATAATGGTTCAAACTCCTGAAGTTATGTCAGCAGACGGCGAAGCGCATGACTTCTTCCTGTGTTGTTTTTGCGGTTTCGAGTTGGGCCGCGAGGCGTTTTCTGCGGAAAACGAGCAGGCGGTCGCAGATGCCGAAGAGTTCGGGGAGCTCGGACGAGATCACGAGCACGCCTTTTCCGGCGGCGGCGAGTTCGTTGATGAGGAGGTAGATTTCCTTTTTCGCGCCGACGTCGATGCCGCGCGTGGGCTCGTCGAAGATGATGAAGTCCGGGTTCGCGAGGAGCCAGCGGGCCACGAGGAGCTTCTGCTGGTTGCCGCCGGAAAGGGAGCTGGCTTCGTCGTACGGAGACGCCCATTTGAGCTTGACTTTGGCGCCGTATTCCTGCATCAGGGCCCGTTCCTTTCCGAAGTTCAGGATCCAGTTCATGTCGGTGGCCTTGTAGTTCGGGAGCATGATGTTGTCGCGGCAGGGCAGCCCCACGCAGAGGCCGCAGCGCTTGCGGTCCTCCGGGAGATAGGCGATGCGTCCGGCGATGGCGTCCGCGGGCGTCTTGATGTGAAGTTCTTTTCCGTTCAGGAAGATCTTTCCGGCCGTGAGCGGCTGGAGCCCGAAGATGGCGCGCGCGGTCTCGGTTCGTCCGGCGCCGACGAGTCCGGCCATGCCGACGACTTCGCCGCGCCGCACCTGGAAGGAGATGTCCGCGATGCCTTCGTCCGAGGCGAGGTCCCGCGCCTCGAAGCAGACGTCGCCGATCGGGACGCTGCGGGCCGGGTAGAAGTCGGAGAGTTCGCGTCCGACCATTTCGTGGACGATGCGCTGGACGGTGTATTCGCCGATGGGGCCGGAGGAGACGACCGCGCCGTCGCGCAGGATGCTGATGTCGTCGGCGAGGTCCATGACCTCGTCCAGCCGGTGGGAGATGTAGATGATCGTGAGGCCGCGCCTGCGGAGATCCTTCACAATGGCGAAGAGCTGTTCGGCCTCCTTTTCGGAGAGCGAGGACGTCGGCTCGTCCATCACGATGATCCGTGCGTTCCGCTCCAGCGCCTTCAGCAGTTCGACGATCTGGCAGTCGCCGGTCGACAGCGTGTTGATGAGCGCGTCCGGGTCGAGGTTGAATTTGTTTTCCCGGATGATCTCCGCGGCGCGCGCCCGCATAGCTCTCATGTCCATGTATCCGAATTTCATGATCTCGCGTCCGAGGAAGATGTTTTCGGTCACGGTCAGATCGCCCGCCAGGTCGAGTTCCTGGTAGAGCATGGAGATGCCGCGGTCGAGGGAATCCTTCGGGTTTTTGAGCACGACCGGTTCACCGAAGAGCTCGATGGAGCCGGAATCCGGCGCGTGGATGCCGGAAAGCACTTTCATAAGGGTGGACTTCCCGGCGCCGTTTTCGCCGCAGAGGGCGTGAACTGTGCCCGGCCGCGCCGCGAAGCTGACGCCGGAAAGGGCGGTCACCGGGCCGAACGTCTTGACGATGTTGCGCATCGTCAGGGAGTATTGTTGTGCGGATTGATTGTCCATGGTCAGAGTCCCAAAGCGGCCG
>Ga0310696_10006813_pt1 | contig 13496 bp, 4 predicted proteins | sample AusTroGonzalo_MG_4_FD_203885 | JGI IMG/M metagenome (GOLD analysis project Ga0310696, IMG submission 203885) | Bovine rumen microbial communities from tropical cattle in Woodstock, Queensland, Australia - Gonzalo_02 (v2) (version 2) | ecosystem: Host-associated > Mammals > Digestive system >... | reverse complement strand
TCCACCAGTTTCACAGGGTTGTTCGCGCAGTACACATACGGACTCAAACTCGCATATTTCGCAGCCATCGGGTCCACGCTCAGCCAGATGCTCAGGTCGCTGCTGTAATACCGTGAGCCAAAGTAAGATAAGCCAGTTTCGGAGTCCTTTTCTTTGGCGGAGAAGGTGTAACGGGCTGACCAGTTTGTGGTGCGTTGGTCGACAAGGTCCTCGCCCCAAGGGAGATAGTGCAAGTGTTGGATGGCATGTCCCCCTGTGTCGGTAATCCAGCTGCTGCTGCCCAAATGATCAGGGTGGTACCAGTAGCAGTTTTCTTCCTCCTCTTTCAAACCTTCCCATAGGTACAGATCCAAGAGAGCGTCACTTTCAGTCTGGACGTCCGTTTCAAGACAATTTGCCACACTGCCCAGTAAATGGCTGGATAATTCCTGATAACTAACACGTGTTTCTGGATTCCTGTCCGTGTATATTCCCAAGTCGTGCAATCCACCACCGCCTATTTTGCTGACAATGCGCTCGTCTCCGGCATAGTAGTGTTTGGTATATCCTTGTCGTGTGGCAACCAGATAAGGAGAGGTGTATAGTGTGGGACTGTCCAAAAAATAAAAATACTGCCATTCACCGCTGACATTCTGTGAAGCAAGCTGGCCCGTGAACTTTATTATGCGATCTCCGTTGACATCATATTGGTAATAGGAAAAACTCTGCTTTTCGTCTTTCGCACCAAGCAAGCGGTTCTGTTCGTCCCAGCAGAACTGACGAGAGAATGGCATCATATTATTCCTGTGATTCGTCATGTTCCCCTTAACATCCCAATCGAAATCTTGGTAGGAGTCGTTGTTTATGTTTGCCAGTTTGTTGGAACTGTCAGGGTATTGGTAATAGTGCGCAGTTTGGGACAGAATATTGCCCATAGCGATATCCAACACTTCGACTATTTTTTTACTTATGCGACCGTTTGCGTAATACGACATGCTGATGTTGAAATCAAGGGGCGAGTTGCCGTACCAGCTGCCGCTGTCGGTCGCAAGACGATAGAGGTTGTCATAAGAGTATCTTTCGCTGTAGGCACCGCCCAAGCCATTCGGGAGAACACCTGCACTATTATCAATAAAAATGATGTTGCCCACATCGTCATAGTTGTATTCGATCTTCTGCATCGTGCCGTCGGTGCACCAGGAAATCAGATCCCTAAGTTGTAGCAGTTCGTCATAGTAGAATAATGAAAACGTCCCGTTGCCGTAATACACAGCCTCTTTCAGTCCCAAAGTGTTGTAATCAATATGTCTGATATAGTTAAAATACTCGGGACCCTTGACACCCGTCACACTATCCAGCATGCCTCCCCTGTCATAGCCATAACTCACCACCTCTCCATCGGGGTAGGTCATGGTCTGAATGCGGTTCCAGCTGTCGTATTCGAAATACATTTTGAAAGTATAAGTTCGATTGTCTAACGGAAGCGCAAAAGTACGAATATTTTCGGTCACTTCACCCAATTTCCCGTATTTGAATGTTTGCCAACCAGAAACGTCACTTTGGAAAACCACCTTACCCACAGCGTTGATGTTGGCGTCAGAGCCCGTGCCATACTGATATTGGACATTGTTCTCGGGATATTGAGAATATTCGATGCCCGTCAGCTGGTTGTAATGGTATATGTAATCAATATGCTCGCTTGCTGCATTGATATGTGTGACAAGATTTCCCGACGGATCATAGTCGTACAAGTCATCCCCGGCATCCGGATGTTGTCGGTGAGTCAACCGTCCGAGCATGTCATACCAGTACCGGGTTTCAAAACCGTCTGGATCGGTGCTTTTCCTGAGCTGTCCTATAGCATCGTACACAAAACGGGTTATGGCGCTCATGGGAGCCGCTGTGAGCACCTGCAGTCCAAGACCGTCTTTCAACACCGTCACCGCATTGTCATTAGCGTCAACGGTAATGGTGCGGAAATAGCGCCTTCCGCTGTCACTGCCGAAACCGTACGCCACGCGTGTGACATGATCCATCGGATCTTTTACGTAAACAGACCTGTCCATGATGTCGTATTTTGTGATGGTCTCTGTGCCCAAATCTGTATGCGGATTGTACAGCGGTCTTGCCGCATCGTTGGCCGCTTCTGCGAACGGGTGATACTGTGCAACCGTGCGTCCGAAGCAGTCATACTCCACCTTCCCCGTCACAATACTCATCTCCTGTCCGTCGATTTCAGCATCCTTCTTGGTCTGGAGCATCCTGCCCCAAGCATCGCAGATGACGGTGGTAAGGATGTCGTCGCCGGGATGGTCGGGGTCATAGTGCCTTGTGACGGCATATGAGTAGGGGTTAAACCAGTTGTGACTTATGTCAGGGTCGGCGAAATTGTGTGGGTGGTATTCCATCTTGATGGTGTAAGGGTTCTGGTTCCCCTGTTCGTATGGCGCGGTTACCCGAACGGTTCGACCCAAAGCATCGTATTCATACCACATCTCGTTGCCGTTGACATCGGTGGTCTTGGTGGGCTTGCCGTACAGGTATCCGTATTCTGCGGTGGAGGTGAAACCCAGGGATGTGTTGGTTACTGTCACCGGATAGGTGTTCACCACAGGGTCATAATCATACGTGAATTCCAAGCGCTGGCTGTTGGCATTGGCAGGCATCTGCGCCCAGACCATATTTCCGTAATTGTCGTAAGAGAACTGCCAGACGGCATCCTGAGACCCATTGTGCTTGGTAAGGCTTTGGAGATGCCCATTGGCATCATATACTGCCGTACGTGACTGGAAGATTTCCGAACTGTCATGGTTGAAGACAACCACCGTTTCCGGCAATGAAACGAGATTGTGGCCTGCTCCTTGCTTATAATCTATCCTTGCGGTGAATATCTGTGCATTGCCGTTCCCGTAGATTCCCTCGTATGTGTAGCGGGTGATGTTCCGGTAGCGGTCGTAGTCCTTGCTGACCGCCACTATGACGGAGTCGTTGCCCAGACCCTCGTAATAGATGGTGGTCTCCGCCACATGCCCCACATAGATGCCTTCCACATTACAGGTGGTTTGATCTACGGTATTTCCAATGGAGTCCTTCAGCACGGACTCGTAGTGTTTCACTACATATTTTGCACCGTTGCCGTCCATGACCGTCTCCATCACTTTGCGGCCGCGCTTTGCGAGGTTCACGTTGTTATAGACCGTGACATTCTGCCTGTAAGGCGCATCCAAACTGTCGGTGTTGTGGACGGTTGTTTTCACAGTGTCGTAGCCAAACTCCATCCGCTCGTAACGGTCGTAGTGCGGGTTGCCGTACGAGAATGTGGTGAGAGTCCGGTTGCCGCCCACAGGGCATGTGTCCACGTTGTTGTGAGTCTCGACACGAACAAGGTTCCAACTTCTCTGCGGTTTTTCATAACATGGTTCCGACAACTCGTAGTCCATTTCAATAGTGCTGCCGGTGAAATTGGTGACCTTGCGCAGCAGGTTTGTCTTGCCCGCCCGGTTATGGCGTATGGTCACGGAAGTCTCGCTATCCGAAGTGATGTAGTCGGGATAGCCGTCACCGTCAATGTCGGTAAGCTGTGCCACATCCGTGGCGAGGGAACGGTTGAAGGGGGAAGTCTGTATGCCCATGTTCACTTTCACGACGGCACAGGCGGTGAAGCCGACCGTCACTCCGAGATTCACATCCTCGCTGGCGGACCGGTTCGCGCTGATGCACACACCGCCGATAGAATCCTCCGACGACCATTGTCCATTGCCAAGACTGTACCGGACTTTGATGCCGTTTCCAGAAAACTGAACCTTGTCGGGCAAACCGTCGCCGTTGACATCCATCATCTGTCTGGTGGTCTTGTTGTATGAAGTCCCTCTTCCCGTCCCGCCGCTGATGCTGACCTGCGCGAGACTGAACGCGTTGGCGGGGAGGGTCGGAGGCTCCCAATCCCCTCCGAATCCGACACTTCCGGACTGGTTGCTGCTGCTGCCTTCGCGTATGTAATCAATATCCCAAGTCTCGGCGTTCAAGAAGCCGTAACCCGCATTCAGACATACGGTTTTCTTCGAAGTGTTCACCATGTCGGGCAGGCCATCGCCATTCACATCCATGAGCATGTAATCGGTGGCGTCCTCGTTGGAGACCTCGTTGTGGCTGAGGGTACCGCTGCCTGTCAGGGAGGCTTTGCCGGACTTTGGGTTGTTGGAGGGTAGTTTCCTCGGATCCGGATAGCAACGCCCTTGGGATTGTCCATGTGAGAAGGAATTGGAGGCACTGAGATGGTCGCTTTCTGGGAACACTATGGGGTGTAAGATACCGATACCGCCCCATGGCATCGTATATTGCACTCCGTTTGTGGAAACCGGGTCAGGGTAGCGGTCCCCGTTCAAGTCCATGTAGTCGCTTTGGATATAGGCGCCGCCCGCCGAGGAAGAGAACCCCAACGATGCTATCATCGCGTCCACCCCCACAGACTGGTCCACCCCGATGTTCCAGTGCCTTTTGCGGATTGTCTGCACAGGCTCACCGGAAATACTGACAGGGACAGGATGGTCGTACAGAGGTATGGTTTCAAGTTCCACCTCAGTTCCGTTATAAGACAACGAGCCAGGCAAAGAATCCGAGACCGGCAGGCTGAGCTTAGGCTCCGAGTTGTCCATGTAAGAGGCCGCGACAGCCGTGTTCAATCCCGTTCCCCGGTACACCCCCAGATCGTTGTAAGCGGTCATCTCAATCCAATTGACTGTAGTGGACAACGGGTTTTGGACAAGCTCCACAGCGTTTGTCAGCGAGTTTCCCAGATCATTGGTGTCTACCGGGGTTGAGAACACCGAAGTGTCAATGTCGCCCAAACTTTCAGCTGTGTACCATTCAGGCAGTTCCAGTTTGGAAAGGTTGATGTATGTGGTATTGGCCCCTTTCGGATTATAAGCGAATTGTCCCCATCCTCTGTACAACTCACCGAAAAACTTACGGCAAAGTTTCCTGAAAGGAGTTTCCTGGCTGTCGTGCTTGATATCCATGCTGATTTGTGGATAACAACACACAGTGTCCTTGATATACATGGTGTCTGAAGGGTAGTACTTCAGCAATGGCATGAAATGAATGTTTGGCCACTGGGGATTCCCGTCGCTGCTGGTCCGTTCTATCCTCACTATCACGGTGTCCAGCGAATCCACTTGAAAGGAGATTGACTTAAGCACGGAATCGCCCGGCGACAATACCTGCAGGTCTTCAATGGTGTTTCTCCTTTTGATGACGAGTCGGGCGGAGTCGCCGTGGCTTCCCGCATACTTCAATATACCGGAGATCCACACCTGTCCGTTTTGCGGGGCCTGGAACATATTCTTCCCTGTCAACACGAAATCGCTGTCGGAGTTGAACACCCCTTTGTCCCTGGCATAAATGTCATTTCCCTGTCCCGCATGGTCCTTGGCACAGATCCGCACTGTCCAGTTGACTTTGTCAAACGACCTGTTGCTCTTGGATCGGAGGCGGAAAAAGAGTATGTCATCCTTGCTGACATGTATCGTGACAGTGTCGTTTATCACACTGTCGGGTCGCGCAATGTTAAGGGAAACATGTTCGACCGGAAGATAATCGGTCGCCATGTTGTTGTCAACCCCGATGTGGCAGCTTTTGTTGTGCTCAACAGAGCAAAGCACGCCATCGGCATAACGGTTCTGCCGGAAAAGAGCCGTGTCTTCTGGATCCAGCCTGATGGATGAGACCACGAGGACAGAATCATCATACGGCGCAATCCACACCCTCACTGCATCGAAATCGGGTGAAAGATTTGTCTGGTCGCAAACTGTCTTTGGACATAATTTGCGGACCACCATTAAATCCCCTGCTTCATAACCGATGATCTGTGCCGTGCAGCTGTCTTCAAAGAACGAGGAGGGAATCGTGTCGGAACGGGGTATGACATAGTCAAAACCGTCCGGAACACAGGCGATGTCGGGATCGACTTCCCCGTCAAATATGATTCCGCCGCAACCGCCCGTGCCGAGAGACATGGATGAGACATTATACCCTATACCTGTGCTGTCCGGACCTGGAACTGTAGTCTGAATGGTGTTCAGGGAGGAGAAGGCCGGGACACCGTTTGGGAAATGGGTCCCGAAAAAAGCACCTCTTTCCGTGACAACGTCGACGAGCCCGTCACCGTTGATGTCCGTCATATAGTTGCTTGTGCTTGACCATCCCATGGGGAGCCCTTGACTAATATTTGCGATACATGAAGCCTGCAGACCGATAGAAACACTGTTTGAGCTCTCCTTCAGGAAGTCGGCGACACTGTCTATCGGATGGGCGGTCGACTCGAAAACGAACAGCGTGTCCTGCGAAAAAACCTGTCTGCGACAATATAGCATACCGTTCTTCTTGAACAACTTGTCGGCCAGACCGTCGCCATCCAAATCCACAAGGGTCATCATTCCCTCGCTCTTGGAATTGGAGTAACTGACGTTGGCTCCCAACGTAGCGGTTGTCGTACAAATATCAACCCCGATTCCTACTGCGCCGGTGCTGCCCAGGTTCCAGCTTTTGGTCTTGGTGGCTCCCAATGCCGTGGATCGGAACGTATTCTGGACGCCGTTGAGATGAATGTCATCGTTGGGTAACCCGTGCACAGTCACTGCAGGTGAATACAGACTGTCTGCCGAAGGATAACCGTAATAGTCAAGATGGCAACGAGAAGCGTACGTCTTGAGTTTCTCTGCCCCCTGGATAGTGCCCCAAACTTCAAAGCCAAGGGTTAACACATTGTCACAGTCAATGTAAACGGCAGGCGAGTCTATCCTGACAATGTCGGTGAGTAGGGTCTTGTGTTTTGTGGAACTGTCGTTTTTCGTAACGAACACATATTGGCGGAACAGCGAGTCCCGGAATTTCACGTCAAGATGGCAGAGTACGTCGGCGGTGACTTCCTTCAGTCCATGGTTAAGAATAGTGACGACATCCTTCCTGCCTGTGCCTTTTCTTTGGAATTTCACGCTGTATTTTCCAGGTTCTTCCAATGTCGGATTTGTGGAGTTAAAGCAGGTGTAACTGATGCTGTCCACGTAAATCTGCTTGCCCCAGCTTCCATCGCTTACTCCTTTGCTGTAAGCGATGTCATAATAATACCGCACGCTGTTGCCATCAGGGTCCACACTCTCAGCCAGTGCCCAATATGCTATCGGACCTGTATTGTTTGCTTTCACATTGTCCTTTTTCCTCAGTACGCAGCTATTGTTCACGCCATTGTCGGAAGCGTACTTTCCGTAATAGTCCGTCACCCCGTTCCGGTGCGTCACGCTCCACCAGTAGTTGCCGGGGCCGTCGCCGTGGCGCACGATGCTGTCGAAGGCCTCGTTCCTGCGGGGGAAGAACTGCTCATGGCCGTCCTGGTCAAGCTCGTACCTGTTCGTCCACAGGTTGGTACGGTGCGGCATTTCACGGAACTCGCCGTTAGGCTTTCTCGTCACCAACTGCTCGCCTTCATACACATACACCTCGCTCTCCTTGTCCTGGTTGTACCTCGGCACGCCCCACCGTGTCTCCACGGTGATGGAGGGGATGGGGATGTCCCAGCCCACGCCGAGCCAGCCGTTGCCGCCGCCGCTGCTGTAGGTCAGCACGAGGTTCGGCTGCATGCCCTGCCGTCCGGCGGGGATTTCTATCGGGTAACTCAGGTTGGCCGTGCCGCTGTTGTTGGCCGTGGGCGGCTGCATCAACGTCAAGCCCTCCAACGGGTCGGCGGCCTTCAGCTCCTTGATGCTCGTGGGCGTGTAGGCCGAGGTCTCCGGCATCTCCGGGGTCTTCAGCACCGCATTGATGAAATCCAGCGGCGAATCGCCACCTCCTTCACCTTGCGAGGCGAATGACATCATATCCTGCACCTGCGCAAGCACGTCCTGCGGGTTACTCATGTCATTTTGCGTGTGGGGCAGTCCTTTCTCCCACGGTCTGAACCGCGAGCAGACCAGCAGCTCCGCCTCGTTCACGGAATCGCGCTGGATGGCGACCCAACGATGAAACCGCTTGTCATAGACGTAGGTCTGTATGTCGTCCTCGGTGAAGCCTTGCGGCAACAATGATGGGTCATACGGAATGGCAATCTGAAATTCGGCAGGGGTTATGCTTGATGATGGTATATCAACACGATAACCCACTGCCGACACTTTCTTGTCAGTCTCGTCACCTTCCTCTGATTCTGAATTCTGCATTCTTAATTCCGGATTGGCTGTCACGTTCACCATGCCCGCGTCCAGCGGCGGGAGCTCTGCGGGGGACAACGCCGTCATGGCGGTGTGGTGCAGAGACGCAAAATTTTGTAAATACGCAAGATTTCGCGTCTCTACGGGCGACAGGGATCCATCGTGTTTTACAGGTGTCCCGTTTTCCGGCTCATGGGCCGGATTCTGTGGAGACGTTTCAGGAAACGTCTCTACAAGGGGATTCTCCATGGTCGGCTGATGCACACGATAACAGGTGCTGTGCGTGTTTGTCTGCATCGGCCCCGTGTCAATGGAAAACAGGGCAAGGATGATGGCGGCCAGTGCCGCGATGATGGCAAGCAGGTGTTGTTTCATATGTCTAATGTTTTATTGATGTTCCAAATACAGTAATCTTACGTCACACGTCATACGCCTTAATTCACAACCATCTTGAGGGTCTTGCGCTCAAAAGTGGAAGCGATTTCGACAAGATAGTGCCCTGCCGTCTGTACCGTGCCTTCGAAACGGTAGCTGCGCTGCCCTTTGCCGTCCATGGTGGACAGCAGTCTGCCGTCCGCATCGTACACCGTGACCACGACATCCTGCGCCTCAGGGTAGGCTATCTCCACGGTGAAGTTCCCGTGGTTGGGGTTTGGCGATAATTTGTAATGAGGGATTTGTAAAGAGGATTTATAGTCGGTCAATGATTTTGAAGATATCGCATAGTTGCCCTTTGTAGAGACGCGATTAATCGCGTCTCTACGGCCGTTATGCATTTCGTTGTCTTGTACCGTGCCATTGTCTCCAGAACCGTTCACCGCCAACGCTTTCGGCGTGCCCATGGTGTCCGGCATCGTCACTGCGAAGCAGAAGAAATCCCGCCCGTTCAGGTCGGTGTCCCAATGAATGTCACGGTATATGTAGTGTCCTGCGTTGTCCATGCCCGTGCACAAAATCTGTTCAATCTCCCCGGCAGGAAAATCACCCGTGCCGCTGCGGTCGATCAGGAGAACAGGGCCCTCTTGTAGAGACGCGATTAATCGCGTCTCTACAGATGCGGTGTCCAAAAGGATGAACGTGTTGTATGTGTGTGCGCCGCCCGTCACCTGCGCCATGCTGCGCCCGACGACCCCATAGGTCTCGCCGCTCTGCGTGTAGATTTCCGAAACGGCAGGCAGGACGCCGTCCATGCCGAACACGATGAAATCCCCGTCGGCGATGAACGCGGGGTTGTCCTCGTTGTTTTCTGTCTGCAGGGGCGAATCATTACTCTCCCCTGCAATCCACACAATTATTTGATTGTCTGCGAAATATGTTTGTTTTTGGTACAGTCCCACGGAATCGTCCCTGCCAAGACCCGCGATGGAGGCGCTGTAGTCGGGATAATCGGTGTAGTTCCATACCACGTTGCGGCGGCTGTCCAAATAGTCGGTCTTCGCGAGGGTCACGCCGTATTTCACCGCCAGGTAGCTGATCCACTGGATGACGGCGGTGTCGCTGATCCGGTGGTCGAAGTACAGGGCTTCGGCTATCCTTCCGTTGAGCGGCAGCGAGTCCGCCGTGCAGAGGGTGAGCGCGGGGGCGCACACCTCGGGCGTCCGCCACGACTGCGCGAGGTAGTTGATGACGGGCTTCAGGCGGTTGGCCGTGTCGTAGGTGATCTGTCCGTTGTCGTTGAGGATGCGCTGCGTGGTCTGCCCGATGCGCTTGGCAGTGTCAAGCCGCACCTGCCAAAGGGCGTTTTCGTTCACGGTGTCGTAGGTCTCATAGACCACGATCACGTCCGACTGCCGGGAGTCGTTGACACCCAGCGGCAGGGTGAAAGTCTCTCCGTTCACCTCGAAACTCTTGTTGAAGTTCATGCGGGAGAATGTGGCGGGCATGGAACCCGATGAGGGTGTGGCGTTGATCCCGTTGCCGGAGACGTCGAGCCACGATGAAGCGCCAAGCGTCGCGCTGTCGGCGCGGAGCCACGCGGCGGGACGGCATACCTGTGCACTGCCCAGCAGTGCATACACAATCATGACGATTGCGAGTGTTATGTTTTTCATAATGTTCTTGTTAAATTCAGCTGCAAAGATACGATTCTTTTCAATACCTCGATAAAAAAATCAAAAAAATGTCAGAACCTTATCGTGTTGGCTTTCAGTATTCTCTTGGCATCCGAAACGTGCAGGTATTTCTCGGTCATGGACAGGGAATGGTGCCCTGCGAGGTCCTTCACGAACTTCGACGGCATCCCCGACTCAAGCATTTCGGTGATGCCTGTGTCCTTGAGCGAGTAGAAGTGGTAGGAGTCCGGCATCGAAAGCCGCTCGCGCATCCTCTGCCAGGTGGTGAACGTGTTCTTGGTGGTGTAGAGGCGTTCTCCGGGTTTGAAATCCGTGGAGAAGATGTAATCGTCTGTATTGCAGCCTGTTTTCAGCAGCTCTTGGAAATACTTCATCACATCGTGGCCGAGTGCGATGGTGCGTTCGCTGTGGTTTTTCGACACCTCGGGCGGGATGCGAAGAAGACCGCTGTCGAAATTAATGTCGCCTATCTTGAGCATGAGAATCTCCTTGGGACGGACCAAATACTTGAAACAGAGGCGGATCATGGCGACGTATTCGCTCATCCCCCGCTTGTGGAAGTAGTTGAGAATCCGTTTGCGGTCCTGCCTGGGGATGGTGACCCTGCTTTTGGTTTCCCTCCTTTTCCCATTGAAAGCGGCAAAAGGATTGTGCGCCGCAAGGCCTTTGGAGACCAACGACCTGAACAGGCTCTTGAGGAACTGGAGCATGCTGTTGTAGGCGTAGGCGCTTCGTCCGCCGCCGTACTCGTCAAGGATGTCTGCCGCATGGCTGCTGGTGAAGCGCCCGCAGAGCCAGTCGGATATGCCGGCCTTCTCGCACCATCTGGTGAAGAACGACAGTTTGGACCTGTAGCTGCGCACGGTGTCCTTGCGGAGGTCTTTTGCCTTCCGGCGGACATATTCGGTGGCGGCTTCCACAATGGAGACCCGTTTCGTGGAGGCGGAATCCTCGCCGACCAGAGGATTCCAGCCGTTGTAGAGTTTACGGTTGATTTCCGCGCAGAGCAGGGTCGCGTATTTTGCCCGCTCGCGGGGATTTTTGATGCGGTTGCAGCGGACGCGCATGCGTTTGAGTCGGTCGCTGGTCGGGTCAAGGACGTAATAGCAGACATACACTTCCTTGTTCCGCATCATTTGTGCGGGTCTGAAATCGATGAAAGGTGTTGCCATAGGGGATGATGATGTTGAAATAAATTTATTGTATATATAAAATTATTGTGTTTTTGTCCGAAAACACCGCGTTTTTATAGTCCATGGCGCAATTTCGGCGCAGTTCTGTCAACGAAAAATCTTTGTCTCAAAGGTGTTTCAAGCGATTTCTGGAAAAAAAAACGGTGGCGCAAAAATAACCATTTCCGCATAATGAAAAAAATGTTACCTTTGCCCCGACAAAACATATATGTATGAATCAACATTTTACACATTCAACAACACCGTTGCCCCGCCCTCCAGCGGAGTCTTACACCTTCTCCGCCAAAGAAAAGGACTCCGAAACCGGCCTATCGTACTTTGGTTCAAGATATTACTCTTCCGATTTGAGCATCTGGCTGAGCGTCGATCCCATGAGTGACAAATATGCATCGCTTTCGCCTTATACTTATTGTGCGGATAACCCGGTGAGGTTGATGGATCCGAATGGGGATTCGATAATCAATCCATACAAAAGGCTCATTGATGAATGCAAAGCTGCTATTAATGAATTGAAGGAAGGTATTAACGGAAAAAAGTATAACTATCCAGACCTTGCACAGGCGGCTCTGAACACAATAGAATTCGAATTGGAAGAATACAAAGAGCTCTCGCATATGGCTGATCTTGCCATCGTTGCATTAAAGGAAGATGACAAATTTTATAATACTCTCAACCATCTTGAAGACGAACGGGGTACCCCTATAGACATATATATATACATTAACCCCGATTTACGTAATGAAAAAGCAAGGGATGGGGAATGTGCCGAGGAGGTTTATTGGTTATTTAATTCATTTTGTGGATTCAAAGACAATAAAGTTGACATGATTTTGTCGGGTTACAATATCGGCATAACCGCTTGTCACGAAGGAGGTCATATTGAGAACGATGTTACGGGCTACACTAAACAACATAATTGGATAGTCTCCAACGGTCATGCTAATGATCCAAATTACAGTGGGCATGAGCCTGGCAATCCATCTGGTAAAAAAGCGCAACAAAGAGAAAATGAATACAAACAACGACATAATATTCCCTAATATGAACTACAAGCTTGTCAAATATTTTGTTATTGTTTTTTGTGTGTCCAATTTTTTCCGACCATTGTCGGCACAAAATGATATTCCTGTTTTATTGAACAGAGACACAATTAACTTCGAGGACGAATTGATTTGCCGAAAAACTTTTACGTGTGACGGTAATTATAAGTACTATGTGTTTCCTAATCTGTTCCCCCAAGACACCCCTCTAATCATGGAAATACTTTATTTGGACAGCACCCTTCGTTCAAGATATTTCATAAACACATTCCCAGATATAAGCCATATCTGTATAGACTACGACAGTGCTGGAAATATCGCATATTCATCATTGTCGTTTCAGATAGAGTATAAAAACATGAAATATGCATGCCCAGTGAGTTCTTTTTATGATGAAAAGGGAAACATTCGATCTAGCCTGTATCTTCAGGATTTACGAGGCCATATTATAGCGGAATATTCATGTTATAACAACAGTAAATGGAAATGGGCCCCTTATCACAACTTCAATCCACCCAAGTATGCGAAGAAGTTGATCAAAATTTTTCAGTTCCAATACCAAGAGAAGCTGTATTTGTTGGACAAATGCATTCAGTTTAAACCATAAAGCCGTAGAACACGAAAAAACATCCATTTTTTCGCTTCATCAAATAAACTATGCTCGCCACCCTCACATATAACCCCGTCCAGCCCCTTAAGAGGCTTCGGGAACCCCGCGCTGCATCCGTTTCCTACCGAGCTTTGGTCCCTCGCGGGGAAACCCTGTCATTCGAAATCAAAGGAAGCCTTTACGTCCTCCCTCAACCAATTACTCATTACTCATTACACATTACTCATTGGACTCACACCTTCTCCGCCAAAGAACGCGACTCCGAAACGGGCCTATCTTACTTTGGCTCAAGATATTACAGCAGCGATTTGAGCATCTGGCTGAGCGTCGACCCGATGAGTGACAAATATCCTTCGCTTTCGCCTTATACTTATTGTGCGGATAACCCGGTGAAGTTGGTGGAT